>Ga0335072_10008069_pt1 | contig 15279 bp, 12 predicted proteins | sample Lox_Sample_21_FD_206725 | JGI IMG/M metagenome (GOLD analysis project Ga0335072, IMG submission 206725) | Soil microbial communities from Loxahatchee National Wildlife Refuge, Florida, United States - Lox_Sample_2.1 | ecosystem: Environmental > Terrestrial > Soil > Wetlands | place: USA... | reverse complement strand
ACGCCGAGAGCTTCCTGCGCGCTGTCGACGCCGAAAAACCGGACGCCGTCGTCGTCGACGTGCGGCTGCCGCCGACCTTCAGCGACGAGGGCCTGCGGGCCGCCCTGGTGGTCCGCCAGCGCTATCCGCGCACTGGCGTGCTCGTGCTGTCGCAGTATGTCGAGGAGCGCTACGCCACCGAACTGCTGAGCGGCAACCGCGACCCAGAAGCCGGCGTCGGATACCTGCTCAAGGACCGGGTCGGCAACATCGCTGAGCTTCTGGACGCCCTGCACCGGGTGGCCAGCGGGGGTAGCGCCCTCGACCGCGAGGTCGTCGGCCAGCTCCTGACCCGGCGCAAGGACCCGCTTGGCACCCTCAGCGAGCGCGAGCGCCAGGTCCTGGCCCTGATGGCCGAGGGCCGCACGAACACCGCCATCGCCGCCGCGCTCTTCGTCGGGCCTGGCGCGATCGAAAAGCACGTCAGCGCCATCTTCGCCAAGCTCGGCCTGCCCCCGACCGACACCGAGAACCGCCGGGTGCTGGCAGTCCTCGCCTACCTGGGTGTCTAATTTTTGCGGACCCGCCGGAGGTCAGGCTTTGAGTCCGCTGCCGCCAAGCGGTACGACCGCGTGTGGTTCGTCGCACGGGAGGACTCGGCCTCAGGTCACGGCGCTGATCTTGCAGCTACAGTGCGGCCTTCATACCTAGCCGCAGCCTGTGATGGCCCCGGCGCGCTGGCCATCGGCGGTGTAGGCGTAGCTGGGCCGGGGCCGGAGGATGACGTTGACGTGGTGAACTCGCCGACGTGGTCATATGGTGTCACCGGACGGCCCCACCACCATCATGTCTCTTCCAAGGCGGACGGCATGACGGGTCGTCTGGACAGTTCCTCGGCGGTGATCTGCTCTAGCGGCTTGTGCCGGGTTTCCGGGCCGAAGGCAAGGAGGGCGAGGAGCGCTGCCACCATCGGGACCATGCCGAGAGCGGCGGTCATGCGGAGTGACGGCGCGGCGAAGGCGATGAGTACCAGAGACAGGATGACCACGCCGCCGGTCTTGGTCGCGCCCGCGGACACGCCACTGCCGCGCGCCCGGATCGCGGTCGGGTACACCTCCGCGGTGTAGGCCGCAAGCATGGCGTTCAGGATGTTGACGCCACATAGTGGCACCACTAGGAGCGCATAGAGCAAGCCGTGGTCCGTCACCTGATTGCCAAGCAGAAGGAATGCGCCAAGTCCAGCAACTATCATCCCGGCGAGCAGCAGGATGGTGCGCTTACTCCCCCACCAGTGGTACATGAGCGCGAACGGAATGCAGAAAGGGAACCCAATGATCGTCGCATTGCGGAGCAGGGTGCTGGCCGCCACTGCGGAGAAGCCGAGCCGTTCGAGGCTCGATGGCATCCACTGCTGGAAGCCATACTGACTGGCGCCGATGCTCAGCGCAAGCAGCACGATAGCGCTGGTCAGGCCGAGGAAGGGCTTCCTGAAGAGGTCCTTGGATCCGGTAACAGCCTTCTGCTGGGCGGAGACTTCAGGCACGGAGTTGACGAGCACCGCGCCGTAACGCTGCATGACGGCGCGCGCCTCCTCGTCGCGGCCCCGTTCGAGAAGATAGCGCGGAGATTCCGGAATCCAGTAGTTGAGCCCGATCATCAGCAGCCCAGTGGGCAGCCCAATGAGCCATAGCAGCCGCCAGCCGAAGTGGGCCGGCGACGCGAGCGTGGATGCCAGCCAGCTCACGACCAGGAGGGCGGTGAGGATGTTGCTGCCTATCAGGACCATCATCCAGCCTCGGTGCCGCCGTGGCACCGTCTCGCTGACGAGAGCGAAGCCTATAGGCAGCATGCCTCCCGCGGCTAGGCCCATGATGAAGCAGCACACCAGGTTCATCCAGTACCGGGGCATGGCGCCGCACGTCGCACTCGCGATGAACAGGATCGCCGCGAGCAGGATGGAGGCACGCCGGCCAATCAGGTCCCCGAGCCAGCCCCAGATAAACGAGCCAAGCATGGTGCCACCGATGCCCGATAGCGGGTACAGCGCGATCGGGAGGGCATGCGAGGTTGGATCCAGCGGGCCTTTCAAGTGGTATTCGAGCTCTGCGGCAGGAATAACGAAAGTGAATGCCGCCGGCTTCATCCCGTCGATGGTGACCGCGATCGCCATGACGGCCAGCAGGGCTATGTGGGCCGGCCTGATCTTGGCGTCGTCGAGCGGCGTAATGCTGACCCTGCTGAACTCCGGCCGGGATGGCCGCGTCCGCGGGAGGAGGCTATAGGTGGTGACGCCGATCCCGACGAGCATCATGCCCATGCCAATGAGCATCTCATTCGTAACCGCCATGCCGGCCAGGTCGTAATGCATGCTGCGGGCCATGTAGTACATGGGCAGCTGCGCCACAACCCCGCCAGCGGTCAGGATGACGCCTACCCAGAACGCCACCGGATGCTCGTAGGAAGAACCGCTGAGGTTCCTGCCTCTTGTCGCTGTCATTTCGTCACACAGCCCAGGGTGGTCGCCATCGAGGCGACATTCTCGTATACCTCTTGATAGGACGCCGAGCAGAACATTGCGTGACCCGCGCGCCAGTAACGGATGCGCACCCCGCGGAATTCCGTGAGCTTGGGGCCCCGTCGCCTGTCCAGGTCAATCTGGACAACCGCGCCGGGATGGGGGACCTCGAAGGATTTCCACTGAAGCTGGCGACCGACCCTGGCGGTGTAGAACCCAACGCCCCAGACCTCCTCCGACCGCGCTACGGTCCTGGAAGGCGGCTGGCCGCCCGTCACCGCGGAGAGGTACTCGCCGAATGGGTCAATGCCAGCGGCTTCGGCCAGCAAGCGGACGATATTGCCACCGCCGAACCGGGTATGGATCTCGATCAGGTCGAGGCCGCTGTCCTGAAGCTTGAGCTCCGCATGGACAGGGGCCGTCACGATCCCGAGCTCGGCAACTATCCGCTGCAGGTAGCGTCGGGCCTCGCCCGCCCGCATCAGGGTTTCACTGCTCGGCATGATGTGGCCGATTTCCTGGAAATACGGCGGCCCGGTGTTGACCTTGTCCGTGAGGGAGAAGATGGTCAGCTGCCCATCTCGTACTAGCCCTTCCACACTGATCTCGGTTCCCGGCAGGTACTGCTCGAGCAGGATCTCCGCGGACGGCTCCGTGTACTGACTCAGGGCATCGGGCAGGTCGCCGGGCTGGCTGACGAGCCGGACCCCGTTGCTCCCCGCTAGCGTCCTCGGCTTGATGACCACGGGCAGCGGTATCCCTCGCAGGATGTCCGGCAGCTCCGCCACGGTCGCGCGCCAGTGCCGTACCCCCGTCAGGCTCGCGTCCCGCAGTGCCGCCCGGGCGAGCATCTTGTCCCCCACCGTTCGCTCCACTGAGCTCGGGTTGCCTGGCAGGCCCAGGCATTCGCGGACTCGGGCGGCGAGCTCCAGCTTCATCTGGGTAGTCGACACAACCCACCGGGCGCCAGTGGCCCTGATCGCCGCGCTGAGGCAATCTTCGGTCATCGAGGCGACGTCAAGGCGCCCGAAGAGCGGCGAGGTTACCATGGCGAGTTGGTCGGCGGTATCGGCGACCAGCATGCCCAGTCCAAGGTCGCGTGCGGCCCTCGCCGTCGCCTCCAGTTCGTGGCTGTTCCATGGCACCCCGATGACCACGAGATCCGCCATGTCAGCCCTCCCGGCCTTCCAGTGCCAGCGGGGCATAGCCTTGGGCCGCCCGGGGAAGCTGGAGCATGATGTGGCTTGCCGCTGAGTGCACGTCACGCCAGAAGCGCTCCAGTGGCTGGTCCTCGGCCAGTCCCGCCGTGCCCGCGGAGCGGACCAGGCGCTCAACAGCCGCACAGGCCAGCTCGCTGGCAAGCGCGCAGTCCCTGGCGCACACCACGACGTCAAGCCGGGTGAGGTCGCCCGCGTCCGCGGCCCGCGCCGCGCGCTCTACCAGCAGGGCCGCCGCGTCGCACTCGCCTGCCGACCTGGTCAGGACCTGGTCGTAGGTCGCCCGCGGAACCGGCACGCGGTTGTTTCCGCCCGCAGTCGTCATCTTTCCCGCCATGATGCGCAGCCAGGCACGCAACGCACCGTAGGCGGCACCGAGCACCACAGGCGCGAACGCCAGCCCGGCCACGGCCTCAAGCGGCAGGCGGTGGGTGGCGGACGTCGAGCACAGCGGCGCGCCCCGGTCAAGGTCGGAGCGGCGAAAGGAGCACTCAGACCCGATGAACGCGGACTCCACCACCAGGGTGTCGCTGCCGGTCGCCCGCAAGCCGAGGTTCTTCCAGGTGCGCTCGACGACGTATCCGCTACGCGGCAGCGCGAAGAACCGGACGCTCCCGCTGTCCGGTCCGCTCTCCGAGCGGTCGACCGCGGGGACCAGCGTCCAGTCGGAGAACTCGGCCGAGCTGACATACGGCCAGCGTCCGCTCACCACCCAGCCTCCGCTGGCCGGCAGGGCGTTGCCGAGCGGAAGCAGGGAGCCAGCCACCAGCGCGTCAGCGTTCGCATTCCAGATGCCCCGCTGCCCCGCTTCCGGCAGGTATCCAGCGATCCGGCCAAGCGTCGCGGCAAGCGAGGCCGTCCATGCCGTCGACGGGCAGCGCTCCGCCAGCAGGGATACCGCGGCGCAGGTCTCGATAAACGTCCCCTCCTGGCCTCCCCACCGCGTGGCCACGAACTGGCGCGCGAAGCCTGCCTCGGCGACCGCCTCCACAATCCGGCGGGGCAGGCACCGTTCCTCATCGGCCTGGACGGCACCGGACTCTGCCAGTGGCGCGATCGCCTCCGCCCGCGCCACGAGCGTCGAGTCGCCAGCCTCGGGTGGCAGCCAGGTCCTCATCTCTTCGGGTCCTCGTGCTTGGTTGCCACGATCAGGCTGTGCTCGTAGGGCAGGTCCGTGTAGGCCCGTACCTTCCGCCATCCCGCCTCAGCAAGCCAGGCCTGATAATCCTTGGCCGGGTAGGCCATCCCAGTTCCGGTCGCGAGCACATTGAGGTACAGGGACAGCTGGGCCGCGAGCATCCCCGCGTCCTCGGTGTCGGGTGCGGTGAACGAGTAGATCAGCACCGTCCCGCCCGCTGGAACGACGTCGTAGGCCTTGGCCAGCAACTGGCGAATCTGGGTCGGCGAGCATATCTCAAGGACGTGGCAGAAGAGCACGCCGTCGGTGGTGGGGAAGGGATCGGCGAACAGGTCGCCCGTATGGTGCCGGAGCCGGCCAGTGAGCCGGGAACTGGCCGCGCGCAACGCTATTTCCTGTTCCATGCTCGCCAGGTCGAAGACGGTGACATCGATTTCCTGGAACGCCGCGGCGATGGCTCCGGCAACGGTCCCGGTACCACCGCCGACATCGAGCAGGCTGCGAATGGTGGCCAGTTCTGGGCTGGCGAGAAGCCCGGGTAGCGTGCGCAGCGTGAACGCCTGGACAGAGGAGTGCAGGACCTGCTGCATCCGCAGGTCCCCGGACAGCCTCTCGTACAGCGTGGTCCCGGGTCCCTCATGGGCATCAAGCCCGGCATTCGTGCCGGTACGTATTGCCTGCGTGGTAAAAGGGAACGCCGGATAATCCGTCGCCTGCCTGCTGAGGAAGATGTGCCGCCAGCTATCCGGGCCATCCGGCGCGAGGTACGCGTCAGCGACCTCAGAATTCCGGTACCGCCCGTCCTCCCGCCGCACCAGGCCGCTGGCGCAGAGCGTGAGCATCAACACTCGAAGCTGGTGACGGGGCGTACCCACGAAGTCAGCGAGCTCGTCGCAAGTACTCCCAGGGCGCTGCGAGAGAAATCCGAAGATACCGAGCTCCAGTCCCGCGACCACCGCGCTGAAGATAGCAGGCCCACTCGCAATGAGTGCCAGCCGGTCGAATCCGGGCATCGTATCCGTCGCTGTATCAGGCATTTCCTCATACCATTCTGTCTTCGGCCTGGTCAATTGTCGTTCGCTTGGTCATGCACATGGCTACTCGGCCACGGCCACTTCCCGGCCGATGAGCCTGAGCACCCTAGCGTCAGGCTCCTTGCGCACCCGGGCGGATAGTGCCTCCAAGTCGTCGCTCGCGCGGACGAATCGCCCATGCAGGCCGTCATAACGGCCGCTGGCGAGCGCGACGGCCTGCCTGGCGGCGGCCTCGGGGGGAGCCCACGCCTGTGCCGGCAGGGCGTCCAGGTCAGGACGCCCCGCCGTCATCGCGGTGCGGACCAGGCCTGGGCTCAGGTCGGCCACGATGACTCCTGAGTCGGTCAGCTGGCCCGCCAGTCCGTCCGTCAGGCGCATCAGCGCGGCCTTGGACACCCCGTAAGGCAGGGGGGAACCGGCGGGGTCAGACCCCTGCAGGGAGTTCATGTTGATGATGTGTCCCCGCTCCCGCTCGCGCATCGACGGGAGGACGGCCCTGATGAGGTTGACCGGCCCGATCACGTTGGTGGCGAGGCACTGCCACCACTGCTCAAGTCCCGTGGCCCAGAAGGGCTGCATCGTGCCCGCGTAGGCCGCGTTGTTGACCAGCACGTCAACGGGGCCCAGATCGTCGGTGACGCGGCAGACAAGGGCCTCGGCGCCATCCGGGTCCGTGACGTCGGCGGCCACTGCACATGCCCGGCTCCCGATGTCCTGGACCAGGCGCAGGGTCTGGTGTATCTCTTCCTGCGTGCGGGCCGCGATCCCGACCGCGTATCCGGCCTCGGCGAAGGCCAGTGCGCACGCCCGGCCGATGCCCCGGCCCGCTCCGGTGATCAGGACTACTCGGCCGCCAGCCGCGACGCGGTTCACGGACTGCTCCATGGCGAACTCCTCAGCTCTTTGATGCCCGATCGCACATGCTCAGTCAGGTGCCTGATGGCGGGCGCTGGTGCGGCGCCGCACGGACTGAGGGGTGTTGACCCTGTCCGCCGCGACCCGCAGGATGACCCGCCCCTGCGGCCAGTGGGGATCCTGGTAATCTCGGTTCAGGTACCGGTGCGCTAGGCGGTGCACGTGCCGGATGGCCTCGTCGCCGTCGATCATGGCCACCACCGTGCCGCGGACCTCTGCCCAGTCCCAGGGATCGTCGGCTGAGTGGATGAGGACCGTGATCCGTGGATCACGGCGGACGTTGAGCACCCGCTGCCGAAATGGCTGGGTGTTCACCAGCAGGCATTCACCATCGCTGTCTATCCAGGTGAGCTGAGCCTGGGGGATCCCGTCCGGCATAAGAGTGACCACCGTAGCCAGGTGCGCGCCGGTGGCCAGCCTGATGACATCCTGGGGAAGCGGTATCATCAGCAGAACAGCTCCCATTCGGCAGGGTCAGCAATCGCCCTGGCCGTGATTCCATCCATTTGCAAGTCGTTCAGTATCATAGCGTTATGCTCCCGTATTTCCGCGGCGTGATACGTCAGGAGGCTTTCGCGGGACAGGTCAAGCATCCACAAGGGCCGGAGCAGCCCTCCGCGCAGGACCTTGGCGCTGATCGCCTTCTTCCCGGCGTGTAGCCACCGGGCACCTATCTCTCCGGCCAGCCTGACTTGGCTGTAGTAGCCCACATTGAAGTACTCGGCGCCGTCGTCAGGCAGCTCTGAATATCGTGAGGCGGACCACCGGAGGTAGATGACGTCTCCCCACACGTAATAAAGGCAAAAGGACATGAGCCTGCCATCGTGGGTCTCGCACAGAGCTACCTGAGCAGCGTCGCCTGTCGCGTCCACGTACCCTTGGAATTCAGTCTCGAATCTGTGCGGATCAGCGTTGTATCCGCGCTTCACCGCAAGTTCAACCGCGAGGGGAACTATCCGGTCCATGCAGTTCGCCAGTGTCTCGCGCCGAATCCGGTAGTTGAGTGCCTCGAACTTACGGACATCCCGCCGAACTCGGCGGCGCTGGGTCTGGCGCAGGCTGGCCACCCATGGCTCCCAGCCTCCAGGCGGGACCTCGAACCACGCTTCTGGCTCGATCAGCACCGGCGGCGCCGTTGCTCCAGCGTCCGCGAGGGCCCTGGCGTCGGCGGTCGGCAGGTACATGGCGACGCAGGCGGACTCTCCCCCGGCGACTGCCTCAGACAGTCGCCGGACCTCATCAAGCAGTGCCACGGTGACCCGCGGGCTGTCGGTACCGGGAAGGAGCCTTGTATGGTAACCGAGCGCCGGGCCGACGAGTAGCCCCCTGCCAGGCAAGGTGACCTGGCCGATGTCAGCCAGGGGCGCGTTCCAGTCGTAGTTCCCGCTCAGGGGCTGATCGACCACGGCGACCGGGACGGCACCCCGCTCGCCGTCAGCCAGTCGGATGGCGAGGCCCCGGCAACGCAGCCCGGCCGCGGCCGCACAGAGCCGCAGCCACCCACTCGAGGAGTAGAAGTGGTCGCGGGCCAGCTCATCCCACTCAGCGGGCGCCAGCCCTCCGAGCTCCGGCCTGGGCGGCCCCGAGGTCATTTCTCCCATGCCAGCCAGGCCTGGTTGTACTCGAATGCCTGGATGGCCGGAAGGTAGCAGTTCCCCCGCACTCGCTCCGAGCTGAAGATTGGGTACTTCTGGACAAGCAGCGGGACGATGGCGGCGTCAGCCATGATGATCCGGTCGGCCTCATGCCACCAGGTGGCCGCCTCATCGTCGCTGGCCGCATTGAGCGCCCGTTCTATCAGGTCATCAACGTGCGGATTTGAGTACAGCCCGTAGTTCGGCGAGTTAGCGCCGACGGAGCGGCCGCTGAAGAGCGGGGCAATCGAGGTGCGCCCGTTGTTGCCGTACCAGTCACACACCCAGCCGGGGGTCGCGATATCCCACTCCCCCGCGCGGGCCGCATCAGGGTCATGCAAGATCCGGCCGTACCAGGATCCTGTAGCATCACCGATCAGCTCCGCCTGGATCCCGCAGCGCCCCAGGTCCGCCGCGATGAACTCAGCCACCCTCGGGTAACTGCTGGTCTCACGGTACGGGAAGCGCAGGACAAGTCCGTCGGCGTGGCCAGCCTCGGTGAGCAGTCTCCGCGCGGTCGCGGGATCCCCGCGATGGTCAGGCGTGGCGTACGGCGCGAAGCGCCGATAGCCGAAGGTGCCCGGCGGGATCACCTGGTCCAGCGGGCTGGCGATGATGGGACCCCCGTATACCTCGGCTAGCGCCGCCTTATCGATGGCGTACGCCACCGCCCTGCGCACCCGGACATCGCTCAGTGCGCGGCTCGACATGTTGAACACGAGATATGGGCTGGTCATCGCCTCATCCGCGACGAGCAGCTGGGGGCACCCCTCCGCCAGCAGGCCCGGGATCCGCGACGTGGGCACACGCTGGTCCCAGGAGAGGTCAGCGCTGCCCGCCTCAAGGGCCAGCTGGACGTCGTCCGCCGACCTGTACCGCAGGTCCAGCTCGATCGCGTCCACGTACTGGCTGCGGATCGGGTCGGTGCCCGGGTCCCAAGCGGGGTTCCTGGTGAGCAGGTAGCGCTCTCCTGGAGTGCACTCAGTCAGCTGATAGGGGCCGTTGGAGACTATGTTATTGCGCAGCCCGACGCCATCAGGCAGGTACTGGTCGTACTCCTCGGGCGCGGCCGCGGCGAACTGCAAGGAAAGAAGGCGCAGGAAGTCGCTGGCCGGCCTGCACAGCTCGATCTCCAGTGTCTTGTCGCCAAGCGCTCGCAGCCCGGCGACAGGATGCGCGTTCTGGTAGCGTGCCAGGTCTTCCGCTCTATCAGGACGTACCCTTGCATAGCCGGCGCAGAACTCAGCCATCCCTTTGATGGTGTCGCAATAGTAGGCAAGGCCACCGCACGGCTGCAGCGGGTTCCCGAGTCGCTTCAGGCCCCGGATGAAGTCTTCCGCAGTTACCTCGCGTGGCGGGACTGTATTCCACAGTACCCCGTGGCGTAGTTGAATCACGTAGGTACACCCGTCGGCGCTGATCCCGCTATTATGCACGGTCGGAATGCGCGTCGCGACGTCCGGTAGGAGCTCGACCGCCTCGGAGAAGCTGGCACCACCGCGAATATTGAAGAGAGTGCGCGCATAGTTCCGTGTCAGTGCCCAGGTCTGCGTGAGATAGCCGCTGGCCGTGTCGAGATGATCCGGATCGAGCGATCCGGCGATCCGCAACGTCCCGCCAGGCCGCGGTGTCGTCTCGGCCCCGGCATCGTCCGCTGGCTTAAGGCGGGAACGGTGTGGCAAGCCAAACCTCCAAGGAAAGTGTGCGACGTCGGCGATGGCGGCTTGCCGTCGCGCAACGCGGCTCTGCCTAATGTTTCTTACTGCCGGTCATGACAGTGGCACCCGGTGGTCCGGCGGGCCCGTGTCCTGTGCGGCCACTGTCCGGCGCCGCGCGGGCCCGGGCGGCGGCCAGCCCGGCCGGCACGACGAGAGCGCCGCACACCGCGAACAAGCAGGCCAGCAGCGTCCATCCCCAGTATCCGAAGCGGAGTGCCGAATTGGTGATGATGACGGGAGCGAGTAGCAACCCGAGCACGTACCCGGCCTGGAAGACCCCGTGATAGGTGCCTGAGTCTCCGTCGGGCACTAGGTCGTAGCTCAGGGTCATGGTGCCGACGGAGAAGAACATCTCGGCGAACGTCTGCAGGCACGCCGCCGCCAGGACCAGCGCGACGGCGAGCCACGCGGGCACTCCCGCCGCCAGCGCGAAGACCCCGCAGGCCGCCGCGAGAAGGATTCCTGACCGGCGGGTGAGCCGTGCCGCGCGGGCCAGATCCTCGCTGCCCTTGCTGACGCGTACCTGCAGCAGCGCGATCAGGCCGGTATTGACGATGAGCGCGGCGGCCACGGTCGAGTGGGGCGCGCTGGTCCGGCCCGCGACCCACAGCGGCAGGCCGATCTCCAGCAACCCGAACTGCAAGGTGAGCACCATGCTCAGGAAGGTGATGGCAAGGAACGGGCCGTCCCCCCAGACACCAGAACGGGCGCGCCGGGACCGGGCACCTGGCGCCTGGCCTGCCTGGCCGGCGGCAGATTGCCGTTCCGGTGTCGAGAAGCCGGCTATGAGGGACGCCGCGAGGAGGAACGTGGCGACGTCCGCGAGTATCGCCGCGGAGTAGGCGAGTCGCGTCCCTACCTCAAGCACCACGCCGGCCAGGGTGGCCCCTGCGCCCATTCCGGCATTGGCCAGCGACCTCAGGACCGAACGGGCCCGCGTGCGGTCCTCACCCACCAGGACTCGCGCGAGCAAGACCCGGTACCCGGCCCCGGCCGACCGGTCCAGCATCACTACCAGGCTCACCAGGGGCAGGAAGATCACGAAGGAGTGGACGAAGAGGTAGCCCACCATGCCCACGGCCTGGACAATCCAGATGCTCATCGTGAGCCGCTGAGGCCCCCAGCGCTCGGCCAGGTTCCCCACCCACACTGAGGCGAAAGCCCCGCAGACGCCGCCTGCGGTCAGGCCTATGCCGAGTTCCGCCGTGGTGATCCCCGCGATCCGGGTGAAGTACAGTGCGCTGATGCTAAAGAACAGGCCATTGCCTACCGCGTTCATCAGGACTATGAGGCGAAGCCGTCTTTGCCCCCCGCCCGCCGGAGTCGCGATTCGCCATTTCATTCCCTGTCGCCTCGTCATCGCAAGCAGCGGGTGATCACGCGATCCCGAGAACGCGTGCGGCATTATGGTAGAACATCTTGTCCGTTACTTCCCCAGGAAGGCCCAGGGCCCTTATTCCTGATAGGTGGTCCGATAGCGATGCCACGCCGACCGGCCAGTCGCTGCCGAACAAGACCTTGTCCTGTAGCTCGACGAGCCTCGGAATATAGGTGAGCAGCTTCTCTGGCCTGATGAAGGCAGTATCAAGGTAGCAGTTCTCATACTCGCTGGCGAAGTCTGCGGCCTCGCCGCACCAGGTGGGCTTCCCGGCGTGGGCCATGATGAGCGGCAACGCCGGGCACTCATCGAGAATTGGCTTGAAAAGCCTTGGGTCCCCGTATGCGTCCACCCCATCGGACTGCCCCGTCGTACCTGTATGGAACATGAGCACCAGTCCGTCTTCCTCGAGCCGGTGATAAAATGCCATGAGCTCAGGCGTCACCGGCTCGAAGTCATGGTCTGCGGGATACAGCTTGTATCCACGGATGCCGCGCCGCTTATCCGATTCGTATTTCTCAAGGATATTGCTCGCGCGGTTCGGGTTGATATTGCCGAAGACGAGGAAGAAGTCTCTGGACTCCCCCGCCGCGTCACGGAAGTCGCACACGAAGTCTGTTGTCGGGACGAAGTTTACTCCCGGACCCTCGTCTGCTATGAGGACCACACGCACGGCACCCGCACTCTTAAAGTAGGGCACCAGCTGCTCAGGGTCAGAGAAGAGCGACGGAAGGTCAAAGTCGCGAGTTTCCGAAGTTGCCTGGATGAGCCCTCTGATGTCCTCTCGCATACGCGCGAAGTCCCCGACGTGGACGTGCAGGTCGATGATTCCAGGTACCATGGCTCCTCCGAGTGTCTAGCCGCCCTCCTGAGCGGTCGCGGATGTTATGACGGTCATTCCCGCCGCCCGCCTTGGCCGAGTTGGCGCGTGTAAGGCAACGGCGCGGACGCTGCCCAGTTGCCATAGGCTCGCATCCCGTATAGGAGCGGAGATGCCACGGCTGACAGGGTAAGGTCAACGACTTCGCCGAAGTAAATAGCATGATCTCCGGCCGTCGCTCGCTGCGATATCGAGCAGTCAGCCTTGGCGACGGCATCCTCGTCCAGCCATGGATGACCATGCGGCGAGGGCCGCCAGCAGACATCCGCGAACTTGTCACGTACCGGAGAGGAGAACAACTTGGCGACGTCGTGAGCGCCGCCGCCGAGGAGGTTCACCGCAAAGCCCGTCCCCGCGGCGACGGCCGCCGACGTAGCGCTTGCCGTGCGCAGGCTGACCAGCAAGGTCGGGGGATCCAAGCAGACACTGGCCAGCGAGGTACACGTCATCCCCTGCGGCGCACCCTGCAGGTCGAGGCACGTCACCACGGCGACCCCCGTAGGAAACCGGCTCATCATCTCCCGGAATCGCCCCGACATCGATAGGTCCTCACTGCGCATGGAGGCGGGAGAGGTACTCGCGTGCGCTCGGCAGCTCGGCCATCAGCTGCTTTTGCCGCCCGCTTACATCTGCCATCATCTGTTGTGCCACTACCACCGAGTCACGCTTGTGCCGGAGCGTCGGCAGGGGATGATCCGGCACTACGCCAAGGCCCGTGAAGATGCAGTAATAGCTGCCATTGGTCCAGAAATTCCGGAACTCCGCGTCAAAGTTGGTGTAGTATGAATTCTCGTCCGTGGTGGGCTGGTTAACAGGGAGCCCGGCTTTGTACATTCTAACTTTCTCGCGCATTGAATCGCTGAGCTGCAGGTTGTGATTAGCCCGCCAGAACGGGGTGTCCTCGCGCGGAGACAACGCGAAATGGACCTGTATGAAGTCACGTGTGTCATCGTACATGTCGGCGATTGCAGTGTTGAAGCGGTCGATCAAAATCTCGTCAAAGCCATTGTCGGGAAAGTGCCTGACTAGCTGGTAGAGAGCGGCGTAAGTGAAGTAGAGGCCAGAGGACTCCAGCGGCTCAAGGAAGCATGAGGAGAGGCCGATGCTGACGCAGTTCCGCACCCACGAGCGCCTGTTTCGTCCCACCCTGAACCGAATCTGATTGAATGTTCCCTCCGGGTCAAGTCCCCACATGTTGCAGAAGTCGAGAGTCGCCTGGTCTCGATCGACGAACGCGCTGCTGTAAACGTAGCCGGTTCCGAATCGCGACATCAGCGGGGTGCGCCAGACCCACCCCGACTCCACGGCGATGGCAGAGGTAAATTGATCCATCCCGTCATCGGCGCCCTCGTAGGGCACGGGGCATGCCACCGCACTGTCGCATAGGAGATGATCGCCCTGGTCAAGGAAGGGTTCATCCATCACGCCGTTGATGAGCGCCCCACGGAACCCGGAGCAGTCGATGAACAGCTCACCCTCGAGATGGCCGCCGCTTTTTGTCTCCAGCGCAGTGATGAAGCCCCGCTCGTCCTGTCGGGCAGTCACCATGAGGTCACGCACATGGGCCACCCCGAGTTTCTCCGTGGCGAATCGGCGCAGGAAGTCCGCCACAAGATTGGCGTCGAAGTGCCAAGCATATCTTGTGGCCGGCCTGCCGTCTGCGAATCGGGGGGATAGCCTGGCGTCCATTAGCGGCGGCTCCACGAAGCAGGAATAGTCAAGGGCCTGCTCCGTCTCGCCGTGAAAGAACTGATTGAACCACAGATGCGTAATTGGGATGTTGTCGTGGGCAGGCAAGATGCCGAATGGATGATAGAATATATCCGGCTTCCCTCGCCAGTGGCGAGGCTGCGTACTGCCCGGGCCTGGAGTTTTCCAGTTTATAAACTTAACGGCCAGCTTGAAGGTGGCTCCGCATTCCCTCATCCAGTCATCTTCATCAATTCCCAGGTGATTAAAGAATACCGGCTGCAGGTTGGGTATGGTGGCCTCGCCAACGCCGATCCGGGGAATGCCAGGCGCTTCAAGGACGGTAATAGAGGCAGTTCCCTCCAGGGACTTGGCCAGGTAGGAGGCTGTCATCCAGCCCGCCGTCCCGCCTCCCAGGATCACGATCCTCTTGATGCTTTCGCCCATTTCCCCTACGCCTTCGGATGAGAAATCTATTTAAAAACTAGGCCGACTTCCCGGGAGATTAACTTCCCGTCGGTCACATCGCATCCAGCTCCATGCGACAGTTCTCGTACACATTCATAAAGCGCTTTCCAGCACTCTGCCCGAAGAATCGACGCCAAACATCGATGTAGCTGCCACGGTCGATTGCCGGGATATCAGAGGACCTCAGGAACAGGATGTCTGTCTCCACCATGGTTCGTATCCCCAGTACCGGCCACGGGCTTTCGAGTGGGCGGAATGCCGCATTGTGAACGCCCGGCGCATCGTGGCCCGGAAGGAAATCGCCGATCATGCGCCCTGCATGGATCGCGTCCGACCGAAGATCCCGCTGCACGTGACCGATGACGGCGGCCAAGACGGGAGTGTCCGCTCCCACGGGAACGAAGATCACGGATTCTTGCCCGCGCGCCTTGTCGGCGGCACCAGATATGCGCGGCAGCCAGGCGAGAACAGCATCCGCGAGGCGCTGTGAGTCATCGGGCGTATCGATGCGGATGAGGCTAATGCAGTGCCGCCCCTCTGCCACAGCCAATTCCAGGTACGGGCAGACAGCACCATTCCTACCTAGCTCTGGGTGGGACTGCATAAGTCGTTGATACATCCAGGCGACCACGGACTCTACGGCTGCGGCCGCTTGCCCAGAAATTTCGTCCCCTCCCGTATTGCCGCTTGGATAATAAGGAGTCAACGTGCTCT
>Ga0335072_10008068_pt1 | contig 15280 bp, 10 predicted proteins | sample Lox_Sample_21_FD_206725 | JGI IMG/M metagenome (GOLD analysis project Ga0335072, IMG submission 206725) | Soil microbial communities from Loxahatchee National Wildlife Refuge, Florida, United States - Lox_Sample_2.1 | ecosystem: Environmental > Terrestrial > Soil > Wetlands | place: USA... | reverse complement strand
GCTTCGTTGTAGCCAGTGATGCGGGCGAGGCGCAGCTTCTCTTTTTCGCTGACGGTCAGGTCCAAAGACGCCGCGACAGCGCTGGCAATGCGAGCACGCAACGACACCACCGAATGTCCTACACGCGGGTGAACCGCGTTGGTGAGAATGATGATGTAAGTGTCGGTGACCGGATCGATCCAGAGTGAGGTGCCGGTAAAGCCGGTGTGTCCGAACGAGCCCACCGGAAGCAGTTCGCCGCGATTACTCGAGAACGGCGAATCGATATCCCACCCCAGTCCGCGCACCGCGGTTGCCGTCGGAGGCTGTTGCGGCGTTGCCATCTTTTCAATCGCGATCCGAGTAAGGATCGCATGTCCAGTCAGCAACTGCTGAGCGAATTTCGCGAGATCGTTGGCGGTTGAAAACAGGCCGGCATGCCCCGCGACGCCGCCCATTCTGCGGGCAGTGGGGTCGTGAACAACCCCGCGCAGCATCTTCCCGTTTTCGTCATATGCCGTGGGAGCGATGCGAGGTATCCAAGCCGCAGGAGGAAGAAATCGCGTATCGTGCATTCCGAGAGGAGCAAAGATGTGCGTTTTGGAATACTCGTCGAGAGTCGTTCCCGTTACCTTTTCCACCAGGAATCCCAGCGTTTCGAAATTGATGTCGCTATAGACAAAGTTCGCTCCCGGTGGATTGACAGGCTTCTGTTGCATGGCCATGGTGTATGCGGTGTCGCGTCCCGCCCAGGGCTGAGTCAAATCCAGGTCCGGCGCCAATCCGGAGTAATGCGTCATCAATTCACGGACAGTGATGTCGGCCTTGCCGTTTTGCGCAAAGTCCGGCAGATAAGCGGCGACGGGATCGTCGATTCGCACCCTGCCTTCCTCAACCAACTGCATTATCGCCGTTGTGGTGGCGATGCACTTGGTTAGTGAAGCCAGGTCAAAGATAGTATCCACGGTCATCCGCTCGTGCACAGGTTCAAGCGAACGCGATCCGAAGGCTCTCCGATAAACGACTTGCCCGTTGTGACCGATCAGTACAACGCCGCCGGGGATCGTTCCCTTGTCCACGGCCTGCCGCATGATCGTGCCGATAGCGGCAAACTTCGCATCCGATGCGGATTCTTTCTTGGCTGGCTCGCAGCTTGCTGATACGCCAGAGATCCAAATGAAAGCCGCGAGCGGATAAATGATGCTCTTGCGGATCCTGTCGCTCACCCCGAGGAATCCCATGCTATGCCTCAATTGCCTTGCGGACATTGCCGTTGGCGTGTTTCAGCCTGCGCTCTGCTGCTTCTCTGGTCACGCCAGCCTTCAGCATCACCAGCGCGAGCGGAAGGCTCATACCCGCCTCATTCAAAGTGCGGACTGCGACCGTCCGTTCCACCTGCGCGAGATACTCGACGATTTGAATCCCGCGTTCCATCAGCTTCTCGTTTTTCAGCTGAAGGTTGACCATGAAGTTGCTGTAGACATATCCCATCTGGGCCATGGCGCCGGTGGTGAGCATATTGCAGATGAGCTTCTGTGCGGTCCCGGCCTTCAATCGTGAAGACCCGGAAAGTACTTCCGGCCCTACTTCCACCTCGATACGAATCTTTGCGGCTCGTCCGAGGGAGGAGTCGCGATTACAGGCGATGCCAATCGTCGTGGCCCCCTGGCTGCGTGCATGCTCGAGCGCGCTGATGGTATAAGGCGTGCGACCACTTGCGGCGATCCCCACGACCACGTCCAGTTCGCCGGGGTTGCGTGCGGCCATGTCGTTTCGTCCGTTGGCCGCCGAGTCTTCGCTTGCCTCCGACGCATGCACGACCGCGTTGTCTCCGCCGGCCATGACGAATTGAACCATGTCCTCAGAAACACCAAACGTTCCGGGACACTCCGACGCGTCCAATGCGCCGATCCGCCCACTGGTGCCGGTGCCCACATATATGAGACGGCCACCGCGGCTCAGCCGGTGGGCGATCACGTCCACGGCCTCTGCAATCTGGGGAAGAACTCGGCTGATTGCTTGTGGCACGCCGGCATCTTCATGGTTCATTACCGTCACGAGTTCCAAAGCAGACATGAGGTCAAGGTTCTTGGTTGCCTCGTTCTGCCGTTCGGTGGTCAATTCGCGCAATCGCATTACGATCAATACTCCTGGTTACTGCTCGCGGGTAGAAGCCAGCTTGCAACATAACCAACTATAAAAGTAGCAGCGCTACCGAACACGGCGTACCACGCAAACGATATGCCGGTGCACAGCCAAAGAAAAAGATTCAAAAACAGCCCTAGTAACATACCCACCATCGCTCCGCGTTCCGAAGCTCTCCGAGTCAGGACTCCAAGCAGAAATGCTCCCAGCAGCGAGCCGTAAGCGACGGACGCGATCGATAATCCTGCCTCGAGGACCCTTCCGCTGCCTCGAGCCACCAGCGCGAAACTGAACAGCAGGAGGGCCCACCCGATGGTAGAGAAACGGGAGAGCCGCACCTGCTGCTTTTCGGATGACTGGGGACGCATGCGCGCATAAAAGTCTACGATCGTTGTCGACGAAAGGGAGTTGAGAGCGGCGCTCAAGTTCGACATTGCGGCGGCAAGGATCGCCGCGATCAGCAGCCCGCTCATTCCGTGCGGCAGATGCGACACCACGAATTCGGGGAAGATCGTGTCGGTCTTGGTGAAGAGGATACTCGGCGCCACCACCCGGTAGAACACGAAGAGCATCGCACCCACCAGCAAGAAAAGTGAAAACTGAATCAGGACTGCTACCCCGCTGAGGATGAGTGCGATTTGGGACTGGCGCTGGTTGCGAGCTGCAAGCAGGCGCTGCACGATCAACTGATCTGTCCCATGGCTCGCTATCGTGAAAAAAGTTCCTCCGATAACCCCCGACCACAAGGTATAGGTTGTGTTCAAATTCCAGCTCAAATTGAAAGCACGAAACTTGCCGGCTGCACTCGCCGCGGTGAATATGGCCGGCCATCCACCCGGCACCAGTCTGATGATGATGAACATCCCCACGACTGTTGCGGTGATGTAGATTGCGAGTTGCACCACGTCGGTCCAGATTACCGCCGACATTCCGCCCTCAAACGTGTAGGCGAGCGTAAGAAGCGTGACCACGGCGATGGCGCTCACATCGCGGCCCAGGTCGCTCATGCCGGAGAGCACTCCTCCCAGCGCTACCTGCACTACGATTGCCACGGCAAAGACTCGGACGCCTTCGGCAGCCGCGCGGGTCAACAGGAAGATTCCCGCGGTCAATTTTCTTAGCCTTTGCCCGAATCGGTGCCCAATCAGTTCGTATGCGGTCATCAAACGGCCGCGGAAATATCGCGGGATGAGCAAAAAACTCACAATGATGCGCCCGACCAGGTAGCCAAACACCAGCTGCAGAAACTGGAAATCTTTGGCATAGGCCAGTCCGGGAACACTGATGATGGTCAGCGTACTGGTTTCTGCCGCCACGATCGAAAGAGATATTGCCCACCATGGAGCCGTGTTATCCGCGAGAAAATAGTCCCGCAGTGTCGATTGGCGGCGCCGAAAGTGCAGACCAAACAGCGTCACACCGGCGAGATAGATAACAATCACTCCAACGTCGAGCGCGTTCAGACCCATGGCGGATTTCCGTCTCGATCAGGCAAATCGCGGCTGCCCTTATGTAAGTTCACCGGCCAGCCAATCCTGGGAGTGCCGTTCAAGGGCGATTCTTACCAACTGGCTCCGAGAACGAACCCCGGTCTTGAGAAAGAGTTGTTGGAGAACAGCCTTCACCGAACTCTCCGATAAGTTCAGCATCGCAGCGATAGTTTTGTTGCTTGCGCCTTCAAGAACGCCCCTCAGGACCATCTTTTCCCGTTCACTCAAAATGGATTCCAGCTTCTTGTGCTCCACGCTTTGCGCGGCCCCTTGAAGGATCGGCTTGACTGCTCGGGGATCCAGCCACATCTCCCCATCCATAACTCTGCGAATCGCATCGACCAGCTGCGAAGGGGGGTTGTGCTTCAGGAAAATTCCGGAGGCACCGGTTTCCATCACGGTCATCATCCCGGCACTACTCATACCTGCGGTGACCATCAGCACCTTGGGGCTCCTGGGACGACGCTTCATTTCTTCCAGAAACCTCGAACCCTGCTCGGTTTCAAGATCGAAGTCGAGCAACACCAAATCGACGGGTGACCTCTCAAGCGCTTCCTGTGCTTCCTTGAGATGACCGCAACTGCCGACGACCTGAAAGCCCGGTTCTGCGGAGAGCAAGCGGACGAGTCCCTCGCGAAAGAGGCTGTGATCATCAACAACGAGAAGGCGAATTGCGCCCATGTTCTCTTTAATCTGAGACCTCGGTAACTTGGAGTGAAAAGCCGAGCCCACCACCCTATCTGCATGATAGACCGCAATAGTGGATTGGCCGTTCCGAGGGAAATGCGACGGTGTCGAGAGCAATAATGAACGCAAGGAGAAATCGAGGACTGAACAGCTGCCATGGACTTGTTTGAGACCTACTCGCGCGCCAATCGGAAGCTCCTGGTTTTTTCGGCTGTCGCTCTAACTTTCTTCATCGCGATCGTGGACTGGTACACCAGGCCGTTCATCTCGATCGGCTTCCTGTACCTGTTTCCGATCATGCTGGTCAGCGGGATATTCAGACGGTGGCAGATCGTCGGCGCCTCAGTCATTTGCGCGTTCCTTCAGGAGCTTTATAGTAATCTCCCTTTGGATTACGCGATTCCCCGCGTCGCCTTTTCTTTTCTTGGTTTTTCCGGCACCGGCCTTTTTCTTTTCGAGCTTCTGCGCAATCGCCGAATCGTGCTGGCGCACCTGGAGGAAGTCGAACAGCAGAGCCGCCAGCGCCGGGAAGCTGAAGAGCAGTTGCAGATGCTTGTGGACAGCAGTCCGGCTGCAATTCTCACTGTCGGTCCCTCGGGGGAAATTCTCCTAGTGAATAACGCCGCACGAGAGCTGTTCAGCCCAGGACATGGCGATTTACGTGGCCAGCCGATTGGGAGATTGGTTCCAGCGCTCCAGACCGCCCTGCAATCGGGCCAGTCCCGGCGCTTCCGGACTGCAATTCAATGTCGGGCGAGGCGTGTTGACGGGAAGCCATTCCTTGCCGCCACATGGTTTTCCACCTATCCTGGACAGCTCGGAGAAAACAAGCTGGCCGCTATCGTGGTCGATATGTCGGAGGAACTGGTCAGCCGTGAGGACCTGAGCCTGGACTATCTGCTAAAGAATGCGCGCATTTTGATGAGCGCAGTCTCTCACGAAGTGAGAAATATGGCAGCCGCTGCTCTGGTGCTTCATCAGAATCTCAACCGGGTGGAGGCGCTGAGAGGAAATGAGGACTTCGAGGCTTTGGGGACTTTAATTCATGGCCTCGAAAAGCTCTCTGCCATGGAAGTAACATCCGGCACAGGGGAACAGGAACAGCGGGCAATCGAGCTGGCTCCGGTGCTAGACGAGCTGAGAGTACTGGTCGAGAGCGTTTGCCGCGATTCAGATATCGAACTCGAATGGGATGCCAGCGACCAGTCGCGTTCTGTATGGGCTGACCACTACGGATTGACGCAGGTTTTCCTGAATCTGCTGAAGAACAGCCGCCGGGCATTGGAATCGGTTTCGGAAAAGCGAATCCGAATCAGCACCGAACATGCGGACAGGTCCGTCGTCATCCGTTTTGCGGATACGGGTCCGGGGATCGCGATGCCTCAAAACCTGTTTCGAGCTTTCCAGCGAGATGCAGAGGCCACCGGGTTGGGCCTCTACGTTTCGCGCGCGTTGATGAAGGGCTTTGGGGGTGATCTTGCGTTTGAACCTTCAGACCGGGGATGCGTCTTCGCGGTGACCTTGCAGGCAGCCTGACGCCCAGGTCAAAGGTGACACGCCGGTTCTCGCGAACCGGCGATCCGGCTGTGGACCCAAGAGGCGCCCGCTGTTTGTGCATCCAGAGATCAGTGCCGTTTCGTCTCTTCTTCTTCATGGGAGCGTCGGTGGCGTAGTCCCTTTGCCGAAGCTTCGGATCCAGGTGGTTCACGGAACGGCTCGACAGAAATGCGCTCGTAGCGCACTTCCAGCAGAGTCAGTTGTTCTATCCCGCCCGGCGCGTGGAGAACGACGGTATCGCCCGCCGTTGACTTCATCAACGCGCGCCCCAGTGGAGACACCCAACTGATGTGGTTGCGGCTGAGATCGACCTCGTCGGTGCCTACGATGCTCACCTCTCGCTCCGCTCCCGAAGCATTGGCATAGCGCACGGTCGCCCCGAAGAATGCTCGCGACTGCGCCAGCTTCCCCCTCGGAGCTTCCGGGTCCACCACCTCTGCGGCTTCAATTCGCTTGGTGAGAAAGCGAATCCGACCATCGATCTGCCTCAGCCGCCGCTTGCCGTACTGATAGTCGGCGTTTTCGCTGCGATCGCCATTGCTGGCAGCCCATGCCACCATTTCTGCCACGGCCGGGCGGTCCCTGGTGAGCAGGAATCGGTGCTCGTCCTTCAGGCGCTGCAGCCCGCTCGGCGTTATGTAGTTCCTGGTTTGCGTCGCAGGCTCGTCTTCTTTCGGCCTTCTCGTAAACCCTTTCCGCATCTCGTTGGTCCTCTCAGCGCGAAGCCAGTGGGCGCACCCCAATGAGTTCGGATGGACCCGATAGAAAACACTGTGGGTCATCCGGATTCATGGCAGTTCTGCGGCCCTGACTGATTTTTTCACGGCTCCCTCCTATCAGAGGTGGAATATTGCTTAACGGCGAGCACACCAGCCCTCCTTGATCATGATTTCCCAACTGCCGGTCATAGCAACAATCGAATCGCGAGAGGACCGTCGGCTACGCTTCCCTTGCACGACTTTGTTCTGGAATCGCAGAACCCGCGGCAGAGCAGACAAACCCACCTTTAGCCCACACCTGGGCACCTTCTACAGCTCGCTGCAGGTTTCCATCAGCGACCCGAGTACGCCCAAAGCTGAAATCTTCTATACAATCGATGGCTCTAAGCCAATCACCGCTTCGATGCGCTACACCGCGCCGGTCACAGTGAATTCAAGCACTAAGCTCCGCGCAATCGCGCGATCACCTATCTATTCTGCCAGCCGCGTTGCCAACGGAAAATACCGGATCCGATAGAAGATCGGGTCTCCGCGCTTCAAAGTCTCTTCCCGATTCTTGTCATCCGGGACTGGTCGGTTGACCCGTCACTGAGGCAACGTCAGAGTGGGCGGTCGCTCGCCAACTTCGACTTCTCAACGCCATTTGAATGAAGTTGCCCCGATAAAATCCTGATTCTGCCCTTATGCGCCGGGTGCTAAAAGCAATACATTAGAGAACAGCACAAGTCGTTCGAAGGACCCTCCGAGTTCTTATGAGCGCAGGCCACCCCGAAGCCGTGGAGATGCTCTACGGCGATTATCCATTGGATCGCGCTTATGACGAGATGCGCGAGCCGAATGGCGAGGTGCGCCCGCATTATCGAGCCTTGGCCGAATCGCTCGCCCTTCTTCCAAAAGACGAATTGCAGCGCTCCAAGCAGTCGGCAGAGCTCTCATTTCTCACCCAAGGCATCACCTTTACCGTTTACGGGCGCGAAGAAGGAACCGAGCGCATCTTCCCATACGATCTGCTTCCGCGTCTCGTGACGGCTCAGGAGTGGGACCGCATAGAGCGCGGCTTGATTCAGCGGATCACGGCGCTCAATCTTTTTCTCCGAGATGTCTATTTCGATGCCAAGATTCTGAGTGATCGCGTCATCCCGCGCGAGCTGGTCTATAGCTGCAAACACTACCGCCGGCAGATGCGCAGCCTGCAGGTTCCTCGCAACGTGTACGTAGCCGTGGTCGGAACGGACCTGCTACGCATGAATAATGGCGAATTCGTGGTGCTCGAAGACAACCTGCGCGTGCCCTCCGGCGTGAGTTACATGCTCACCAACCGCCGCGTGATGAAACGGACCTTCCCAGAGCTGTTTCACAGCTACGGTGTGCGGCCGATCGAGCACTACCCGCAGCAATTGCTGGCCACGCTGCGATCGCTTGCTCCGGAGGGCCAGGCCGAGCCGAACATTGTACTGCTCACGCCAGGCGTCTACAATTCGGCCTACTTCGAGCACACATATCTCGCGAGACAGATGGGTGTAGACCTTGTGGAAGGCCGCGATCTCCTCACGCATGACAACGTTGTTTACATGCGCACGACCGACGGCCTGAAACGAGTCGACGTTATCTATCGGCGCGTAGACGATGATTTCAGCGATCCGCTGGTTTTTCGTTCTGACTCGGCCCTGGGCTGCGCCGGCCTCTTCAACGCTTATCGCGCCGGCAATGTGACGATTGCCAACGCCTTCGGAACTGGTCTCGCAGACGACAAGGCAATCTACGCATATGTACCGCGCATCATCCGCTATTACCTCAATGAAGATCCGATCTTATCCAATGTCGAGACCTACCTGCTCACTGAGGAGAAGGACCGCCGTCACGTTCTCGCCAATCTCGACAAGCTGGTGGTGAAGGCCGTGGGAGAAAGCGGTGGCTACGGCATGTTGATCGGGCCGCATTCAACCGCGACGCAGCGCGAAGAGTTCGCGCGACAGATCGAAGCCAATCCACGCAACTACATCGCGCAACCAACGCTGGATTTCTCGCGCGCTCCCTGTTTGATCGGTGATCACCTCGAGCCGCGCCATGTCGATCTGCGGCCCTACATCCTTTATGGTGACAAGGTGAACATCGTGCCCGGTGGCTTGACGCGAGTGGCACTTGAAAAAGGGTCGCTGGTAGTGAATTCATCGCAGGGCGGGGGCAGCAAAGACACATGGGTCCTGGAGTAGCGGGGAGTTTCGCATTTTAGGAGAAGGTGCTTCAATGCTTTCGCGCGTCGCCGACAGCCTTTACTGGATGAGTCGCTATCTGGAACGTGCCGAGAACACTGCGCGCCAGCTCGACGTCACCATGAGCTTGATGATCGATACCGGCGGCGCCAGCGTCGAGAGCCGGTGGCAGCGCCTCATCTCTGCATTGGGAGGACCGCCGGGATTCGGCTGGAATGGCAATCTCGATGCCCTGGCTCGCCGCCTCATCTTCGACTCGCTGAACCCGGCATCGGTGGTCTACTGTGTGGATGCCGCGCGCGAGAACGCCCGCCAGATTCGTGAGGAAATCTCGACCGAACAATGGCAGCGACTCAATCGGCTTTATCATCAGATGCGCGCACCTCACGGTCAATCGCAATTCCGGTCCAGTATCAGCGACACTTTAATCTCGGTCGTTGACGGCATACACCTGTTCAAAGGCGTCACGGACACGACCATGCTGCACAGCCAGGGGTGGCATTTTATTCGCCTCGGCCGCTATCTGGAGCGCGCCTACGCTATCGCAACCCTCCTTGAGTTGTATCAGCCCGCAGTGACCGGTCCGTCCGAAAAGGAGCACAGCGGCCACCAGTATCTCGAGCAGGTTGGGCTGCTCCGCTGCTGTACGGCGTTTGAGGCCTACTGCCAGGTCTATACGGCAGACCTCACCGCTGCGCGTATCCTCGAGTTTCTGCTTCTGAACCGGGACTTTCCGCATGCTATTCGTTATTCGGTTGAAGGTGTGCGGCAGTCAATTGAATCGATCCAGCGCACTGGAGGCCGTCGCCCACCCGACGAATTAATGGCCGGCATCGGGCGCCTTCACGCCATGCTGGGATACACAACGATCCGCGAAATTCTGATTGGAGACACCACGGCTTTCCTGCATTCCGTTCGTGAACAGTGCTTACGCATCCATGACTTGATGTACCGTTACTACATTCACTATTCGATCCAGTCGGCGCTGGCGGTGTAATGGAACAGCCATGAACTTCTACTCCATCCACCATCTCACACGCTTCCGCTACGCGCATTCCATCAGCGAAAGCATCATGGAAACGCGCATGCACCCGCGTTCTGATCAGAACCAGCATTGCCTCACATTTTCGCTTTCGGTAAGCCCACGCTGCCGGGCTTTCAGCTATCGCGATCATCTCGGCAACAACATCCAGCACTTCGATATCCCGGGCGACCACACGCAACTCGTCATCATTGCCGAATCCGTGGTCGAACAACAGCCACTGGCTCCGATGCCCGACGGTCTGTCGCCGGATGCGTGGGGAGAGCTCGATGAATTGATTGATTCCGGCGACTACTGGGAGATGCTGCTCCCGAGCAAGTTCGCGGTCGAAACTGCGGCAGTAACGGAACTGGCGGCCAAATTGGGCGTCACTCGCCGCGACGATCCGTTGATGCTGGTGCGGGAACTCAATCAGAGCCTGTTTGAATATTTCGAATATGTTCCGCGCCATACCCGCGTCGACTCTCCTATCAGCGAGGCCATTCTCAGCGGCAAGGGAGTCTGTCAGGATTTTGCCCACACAATGATTGCGCTGCTTCGCCATGTGCGCATCCCGGCACGGTATGTCTCGGGTTATCTCTATCGCAGTCGAGAGGCCCACGATCGCTCCACCCCTGATGCCACGCATGCGTGGGTCGACGTGCTTCTGCCGCACCTTGGCTGGGTCGGATTCGACCCGACGAATAACCTGATCGCGCAACATCGCCACATTCGCACCGCGATCGGCCGCGATTACGCAGACGTGCCACCTACAAACGGCATCTTTCGAGGCAAGACTGAGAGCGAACTGTACGTTGCCGTGCACGTTGAGGCCAGCGATCATCCTCCCGCGCTCGATCGCAAGCTTCCCATCCCAGATGACTGGAGCGTGCTTGTAGAGCGCGCCGCCCAGCAACCTGAAGACCGAGGCCAACCGCTGATCGATCTGCAGCAGATACAACAGCAGCAATAAACAATAAGGCCTCGGTATCTGTGCCTGACCACCGAGTTCGCCATTGGTGCCCACTTCGGGTGAGCTTCCAGGTTTTCGATGCGTCGTTCCTGTTGGGAGCGGGCCGCAGTCACCCTCAACATTGCCACTGGTTGGGTGCTAGAATCCAAGCAAAATCCGGAGCAGCAGACTCCGTCGTCTGGACTTCTTTGCCGGAGGTAGCCTTATATAGAACGATTCATGCGTCGGCTCCCGGCGATGAAAGGTTGGGACAGTGGCAACGCGACAACGAAACGCAAAGGATTTTGAATCCTCGCCAAATAACCCAACCGTGGTGGGAATCGGGGCGTCTGCGGGTGGCCTCGCTGCGCTCAAACATCTGTTTGAAAACGTGCCGGCGGATAGCGGCCTGGCATTCGTCGTGGTGGTGCACCTCTCGCCCGAGCACAAGAGCCATCTATCCGATCTCCTCCAGCCAAACGTTCTATTCCCGGTTCAACAGGTGACCCAAAATGTGCTGCTTGAGCCGAACAACGTTTACGTCATTCCACCCAATGCAAACCTGAGTGCGATCGATACCCATCTGCGGCTTTCGAAGCTCGAAAAAGACCGGAGTCGGCGCGCCCCGATCGACCATTTCTTCCGTACCCTCGCAAGCTCGCATCGGGGCGGCGCTATTGGCGTCATCTTGTCCGGAACGGGATCTGACGGAACGCTCGGCCTGAAAGAGATCAAGGCACACGGGGGCCTGGTGATTGTGCAGGACCCCGGAGAAGCCGAGTTTGACGGAATGCCGCAAAGCGCCATCGCCACCGGGTTGGTCGATCGCGTTCTTCCGGTAACGCAAATACCGGAGACCGTAATCCGTTACGTCAAGACGGAGCCTCGGGTGCCGTTGCCAGACGATACCAAAGAGTCGGAACATTCCGAGCGGATTCTCTTGCCCAAGATACTGGCCATCCTGAGAGCGCGAACCGACCGGGATTTCAGCCGCTATAAATCTGCCACGATTTTGCGACGCATCTCGAGGCGGATGCAACTGAGCTACATCGAAGATTTTGATTGTTATCTTCATCGCTTGAGAGAGCATCCGGAGGAGACCCGTGCACTGGCTGACGACTTGCTGATCACCGTCACCAGCTTCTTCCGCGATCCGGAGGTGTTCGAAAAGCTCGAAAAGGACGTGGTTCCAAAGTTATTTGAAGGCAAAGGTCCTCAGGACATCTTGCGCGTATGGTCGGTTGGCTGTGCAACCGGTGAGGAAGCATACTCCCTCGCGATGGTCATGGTTGAGGAAGCGTCGCGGAGGGAATCTCCCCCACAAATACAGATCTTCGCGTCCGACCTGCACCGGCAGTCGCTCGATTCTGCTCGCGAAGGAATCTTTCCGGGAGATATCGAAGCCGACGTTAGCCCGGAAAGGATCAAGCGATTCTTCACCAAGGAAAATGGCGGCTACCGCATCCGCAAGGAAGTTCGCGACCTGGTGATCTTCTCCCCGCATAACATCCTCGGCGATCCTCCGTTCTTGCGGATCAATTTGATTTCCTGCCGTAATTTGCTGATTTACCTCGACCGTTCGGTGCAAGGTGACGTAATCGATCTATTTCACTACTCGCTCGCTCCCGACGGGTGCCTCCTGTTGGGGACTTCGGAGACGCTGGAAGCGGCCCAACTCTTCCGCAGCGAAGACAAGAAGCTCTGCATTTATCGAAAGCGGAATGTGCCTGCTCCGGAACCGCGGTTACCGGTTTTTCCCCTCAAGCGTCTGAGCATCGGAGGGAAACTGGACCTCAATCTCGATCTGCTCCAGGGAGCGATCCCATATCAGGCTCTTCATCAAAATATGCTTGAGCGCTACGCGCCGCCGAGCATTTTGATTGGACCGGATGATCAGCTGGCTCACCTCTCTGAACATGGGGGAAGATACCTGGTTCATCCCGGAGGGGTGCTGACTTCCAATGCCGTGAGATTAGTCCGGGAAGAACTGCGCATCGAACTGCAGGTGCTGCTCCAGCAGGCCAGGGCGACGAAGGATCCGCTGGATTCAAGGCCGATTCCGGTTCGCTTTAACGGCCATCCAATCCCGGTGGTGATGCACCTCAGGCCTTCCCGGGAAAAGGACCAGGATGGTTTCATCCTGGTCCTTTTCACTGAGCACCCCGCATCGAGCGTCTCGGATGCCGCGGTCCAGCCAGGTGCCAGCCCAGAACCGGAATCGGAACGGATCGCCAAACTCGAGAGCGAGTTGAACGTTGCGCGCCAGCGCATGCAGGCGATTATCGAGCAGTATGAAGCCAGCCGCGAAGAGATGAAGGCTGCCAATGAGGAGATGCAGTCCTCGAACGAAGAGCTGCGCTCCACGATGGAGGAACTCGAGACATCGAAAGAGGAATTGCAGAGCATCAACGAAGAGCTCCAGACCGTCAACCAGGAAAATCGCCACAAGGTGGAGGAGCTTTCGCAACTTTCAGGCGACCTGCAAAACCTGCTTGCCGCAACAGAAATCGCTACCCTGTTCCTGGATCGTAATCTCCGCATCCTGCGATTTACTCCACGCCTGGCTGAACTGTTTAACGTGCGAGTGACCGACCGAGGCCGCCCCATATCGGACCTTACCCATCGCCTGGGATATGACGAGTTGCACGACGACGCCGAGGCGGTCTTGAGCAAGTTGACCCCGATTGAACGGGAGATCGAGGATGACTCCGGCAAATGGTATCTGGCGCGAATTCTGCCCTATCGCAGCACCGAGGACCGGATCGAAGGCGTTGTTATAAGCCTCATCGACATCACAACCCAGAAAGCGGCCGAAATCGCTCTGGGCCAGACCCGTGGCGAGCTGCGAGCCCTGGCCGCTCATCTGATGACGGCTCAGGAAGAGGAACGCAAGCGGCTTGCGCGTGAATTGCACGACGACTTCGGTCAGCGCCTGGCGCTCTTGAGCTTGAATGCTGACCGCGCATTACACCAGATACACACAAATCCGCAGGAGAGCAAAAGCCTGTTGCAGAGCATCTTCGAGAATCTTTCGGCCACCAACGATAGACTGAGAGAGATTTCGCACCGGCTGCATCCTTCGGTCATTGAGGATCTCGGTTTGGTCGCCGCAATCCGCAGCCTTTGTGATAGCTACCGAGACAATGGAGCCGAGCTAAGTTGCTGGGTTTGCGATCAGATCAATCCGGTCCCGCTCGACACGGCCACGGCCTTGTACCGAATTGCTCAGGAAGCAATCCGGAATGCGCAGAAGCACGCACCGAGTGCTCCGATCCACGTGAAATTGACAACTCATGACGGCTCTTTGCGCCTCACAGTTCGTGACGCCGGCCCAGGATTCGATCTTGCCCATGCAACACACAATGGGGGTTTAGGCCTCATAAGCATGCAGGAGCGGGCTCGGCTGGTGAATGGAACGCTGCTCGTCAGGTCTCGACCCGGACAGGGCACCGAGGTGTCGGTCTCGATCTCGAATTGAATAGCTCTCCTGACGACGGTGCTCTCCACCCGGACGTGCGGATGCTGTTGCGCTGACTGTAAGGCTCTAGACACCGCAATGTAGAGCACTGGGGTTTCACCTAGTTTCAACGAACAAGTATTTCAGGTATAGGTGAGAGATGTTGTCGCCGTCTCGCATGCAATTGCTTGTGGCCGAGGACAATGCGGAGTGGCGACACATCATCGCATGCATCCTCGAACCAGACTGTGATCTCGCCGCCTTCGTTGAGCGCGGCGATCAGATTCTTGAAGCAGCCCAGAATTGTGGAGCAGAGCTGATCACACTCGATGTCGCCATGCCCGGAGAGAGTGGTCTGAACGTGCTGCCTCGCTTGCGCGAGATGCTACCGAAAGCGATCATCGTCATCGTCAGTTCAACGACAACGCCTATCTACAAAGAGGAAGCCTTCGCGCGCGGAGCAGATGCCTATATTGAAAAAGGAAAGGTCTCGTCCGACCTGCTCGCAACGATCCAGGCGGTCCGCGCGCGGGGGGATCAAACTCGCGGGCATTCTAACGTCTAATTATTTCCAGGCGTGGCATCATGACATCCATTGACGATTTCAGGGGTTGGCATTCTTCCAGACCGAGATCGGCAGGAACTCTTCAGTACTGGGAGATTGTTTGTAAGTGGTTGATTCTAAGAATGGTCGGGGAGAGAGGATTTGAACCTCCGACCCCCTGGTCCCGAACCAGGTGCTCTACCAGGCTGAGCCACTCCCCGAACTTGGTCTGCAGTGCATATTGCCAGCGGCGGCCTGGTGCGAATTCCCGCTGGATATGCTGCATTTAGTGTAACAGAATCGTGGACTGGATGAGATCGGCAAAGACATCCAACAAGACTGCGGAGAAGTCCATTTTTGGCGCGTCGATGAATGTTTGCTCGAGGGACTCGGCGCTTTGCATTCTGTTGACGACAACCCAATGAAAGATCCCGCCCGGCGTCATTGCCAGGGCGGGATTTTCGACGCGACGAGCGGAACTACTGTTTCTCAGGAGCGGTCGGAGGCGTTGCCCCG
>Ga0335072_10008067_pt1 | contig 15281 bp, 16 predicted proteins | sample Lox_Sample_21_FD_206725 | JGI IMG/M metagenome (GOLD analysis project Ga0335072, IMG submission 206725) | Soil microbial communities from Loxahatchee National Wildlife Refuge, Florida, United States - Lox_Sample_2.1 | ecosystem: Environmental > Terrestrial > Soil > Wetlands | place: USA... | reverse complement strand
GCGCTTGCGCGACAGCACCGGGCGGATGTCGATGTTGGTAGTAATCCGAAGCTCGGCCTCTTCCATCTGCCGACGCTGCTCGGGCGTGAACTCGCGCTGGTCCGGTACCTCGGCACCCAACTCGCGTAGTGCCTCCCAGACCTTGCGCCAAGAACTGCCTCGCATCGCAGTCTGGTAGTACTTGGCCGGCATACCGGACTGTGCCGCGGCCAGAGCCGCGGCCTGAGCGGCATGCACGTGGTCGGGGTGCTGGTACATGCCCTTGTCGTCGTAGGAGATGACGACCTGAGGGCGGTAGGTCTCGATCAGGTCCCCGATGCGCGCCGCAACGACGTCCAGCGGAATGTTGCAGAAAGCGTCCGGCCGGTCCTTGTACTCCCAGTCCGGCATCCCGGAATCGTGGTAGCCGAGGAGCTCCAGGTTGCTGACCCCGAGGATCTTGGCCGACTGTCGCAGCTCGGCCAGTCGCAGCTGCGCTACCGTCTGCTCGTCATGCCCGTCCTCACCCGGCTTGACCTGACCGGGCGCATCGCCGAACTCTCCGTTCGTACAGGTCACGACCACAGTGCGGATGCCCTGGTCGGCGTACAGCGCCAGCACGCCGCCGGTGCTCGACGCCTCGTCGTCCGGATGCGCGTGGACGGCCATGAGGGTGAGGATGTCAGCTGCCATGCGTCAAGCCTGCCTTATCGGGTCGGACTGCGCACATCGGGCCTGCCTGGCGCCGGCCAGTACGCAGCTGGTGATAGGCAGGACAAATGACGGGTGACAATGATTCCCGTACGCTGCTTGAGGCAGAGCGGCAGGCGGTGATCCAGCGGCTCGCGGCGCTCAAGCGCGACTTCAACGGCATCGTCGAGGCCGCCGGGCAGGCGAATGCCGACGACGAGCACGATCCTGAGGGAGCGACCATTGCTTTCGAGCGGCAGCACATCGCCGCGCTGCTCAGTCAGGCTCGCGATCAGCTGAGCCAGGTCAAGCAGGCCATCGCCCGCCTGGAAGCCGGTCGCTATGGGGAATGCCACGGCTGCGGCCAACCGATCGGGGCCGACCGGCTCGCAGCCCGGCCGACAGCAACGACCTGCATCGACTGCGCGGGACGGTCAAGGCGCTAGTCGGCTCCCGCGGAAGGCGGACCACCCGGAGCGGGACCCCCACCGGGCACCGGACCCCCACCCGGAGCCGAACCATCACCCGGAGCCGAACCGCCGGACTCGGGCGGCTCCTGCGCGGGCCGATCTGGTGCGGGCCGATCTGGTGCGGGCAGCGGGCGTCCAATCCTGGCCGGCAGCCAAAGCGTGCCGAGCGTCCCCTGAGCGGCCTGGGTGCCGGATCGCCCGCCACCGGGCCCGCGCAGGATGTAGGCGATGCCGACCGCAATGGCCGCCCCAACAAGCGGCCCGGCTAGGTACGCCCACCACGCCGTCCAGTCGCCGAACACCAGAGCTGGCCCCAGTGACCTTGCCGGATTCATCGACGCGCCGCTAACCGGAGCCCCGAAAAGCCCGGCCAGAGCGATGTAGCTACCGACGCCAAGAGCGGCAATCGTTCCGAGTTGCTGCGCGCCGGACGCTGTGCCGAGCACGACGCTGACCAGCCCGGTCGTCAGCAGGACCTCCCACCCGAACGCCACAGGGGTCGAGATCCCCGGCCCTGGCAGGGTCAGCCCCGCATTGCCGTGCTTGCCGATCAGGCCGATAAGCAGCAGCGTCGCAAGAACCGCGCCGCCCAGCTGAGCGATGATGTAGCGCGGCACGCGGCGCCACGGGAAGTCGCCGCGCAACGCGAAGGCCACGCTCACCGCCGGATTCAGGTGCGCCCCCGACACCGCGCCCATGAAGAAGATGATCGCCATGACCATCAGCGCGGGGGCGACGGCGCGGACCGGCTCAGGCACTGCGTCATCGCCGAACCTGGCGTTCACCATGCCGCCGCCAACAGCGACCGTGACCAGCAGGAACGTCCCGAACAGCTCGCTGAACAGGCGCCGCCATTCGTAGCTGGTGTCCCAGAAATCAAACGCCCGGGCAACGGCGTTCGGCTGGCCGAACGAGCGGAGCGCGACGTCGACGTGCTGCGGCACCCCGATCACGGTGCCCTGATTCTGACTGGCGATGGCGGGCTCCTTCCGTCGCGGCTGACGTGCAGGCGAGCCTACGACTTGGCCGCAGAATTAGTGAACGGTGGGCTGAACCGGCCAGGTCCACCGCACCGGCTAGTCCGGCCCGGCCATCCGATCCAGGATTTCCTTGACCAGATCCATCGACGTCTGCGGGTGCAGGAAGGCGAACCTCGCCACGGTCTCGCCTTCCCAGCTCGTCGGCGGCATGAATGCCACCTGGTCGTCGAGCAGTTTGTCCGCCCACGCCGCGTAATCGCCCTGGTGCCAGCCAGTTCGGCGGAACAGGACGATCGACAGCTCGGGCTCGCAAATCAGCTCCAGGTAGCTCCGCGACGAGATCTCGGCTGCTGCTTGCTGGGCCAGCACGATCGCAGACTCGATCGCGGCGCTGTAAGCGCGTGTCCCATGCACGCACAGCGAGAACCACAACGGCAGGCCCCTGGCACGCCGGGTGAGGTGAAAGGCGTAGTCAGTGGGATTCCATTCGCCTGGGTGCTCGTGGATAACGTCCAGGTAGCTGGCATCCTGCGTATGAACGGAACGGGCTAGTGCCGGGTCGCGGTACAACAGCGCCGCGCAGTCGAACGGGGCGAACAGCCACTTGTGCGGATCCACCACGAACGAGTCTGCGCGCTCGATCCCCGCGTAGGCGTCCCTAATGCTCGGGACAAATAGGCCGGCGCCACCGTAGGCGCCGTCCACGTGAAACCACAGCCCGCGCTCTCCGGCCACCGACGCTAGGCCCGCCAGGTCGTCGATGATGCCTGCGTTAGTCGTGCCTGCGGTCCCGACGATCACCGCCAGCGACCCAGGATCGCTGTCAGCGGCGATCGCGGCGCGGACGGCATCGCCGGTCAGCCGATGGTCCGGCGTGGGCACGACGAGCGCGTCCATCTCCAGCAGCCGCAGCGTATTGCTGACCGAGGAATGCGCGTCCGAGCCGACGACCGCTCGCCAGCGCCTTGTCCCGCCGAGTGACGTCAGCTTGGCAACCTCTCGGGCCACGGCGAGCGCTGATAGGTTCGCCGCCGAGCCACCAGAGACGAAGCAGCCGCCAGAGCCACTGGGCAGGCCGGCCTGGTCCGCGATCAGCGAGAGGACCTGGTTCTCTGCGTGTATTGCGCCGGCTGCCTCGAGCCAGGAGATGCCCTGAATCGACGCGCAGGAAATCAGCATGTCGAACAGCAGCGACGCCTTAGTCGGCGCTGCCGGGATGAAACCAAGGAAGCGCGGGCTGTCGGCTGAGATAACCGCGGGGGCCAGCATCGACGCATAGACGCCGAGAACCTGGTCGGGCGGGTGCCCTTCCTCATTCAGCAAGCCCGCCAGCGCAATGTCCAGCTCGGCGGGATCGCGTGAGCCTTTGTCCAGCGGGACCGGATCTAGTCGCAACCGGTTCTCGGCGAAAGCCAGAACCGATCTGATCATTTGTTCCGTCGTGCTATCTACGCTGTGCATGGCCGAAAGCTAGCGCAGGATCTCCACCAGCAGGACCCAGACGTTGCTCAGCCCGAAGATGATCGCCGACAGTACGCTCGGCACCAGCCAGTACAGGCCCCCGCCAGCCTGGGCCGCCAGGGTCGCGCCGGCGATCACCAGGGATCCGCAGCTGAAGGTCGCCGGAACCAGCACGCTGATCAGCCGGCGGAACGGCGTGTCTTCGTCGCCTCGGTCGGTGGTCAGGTCGAGATACAGCTGAATGCCCCCGATGGTCAGCCCGGTCGCCATCAACTCCGCCGCGAGCGCGATCCGCGCCTGGCCAGGGGTGATTATCAGCAGTGCGGTGACCAGTGGCGTGACGAAGAAGATGAGCGTCTGTCCGGCCCTTGTGGGCAGGCTCGGGAACTCCAGGATCCGCTTCAGGTTGATCGATACCGCGATGAACAGTAACCCGGCCAGCGCGGCTGCAGCCGTCGCGACGGCTTCGCCAAAGCCGGACCACTCGCCCGGCAAGTATGCGGTAGTCAACGCGCCGCTCCCGCGGCATCGTCGTCGGTGGCGTCCTCGGGCTCGCTAACCCAGGCGGAGAACACCGGCAGCCCGTGCCACGGGTCACCACTGCTCGCGGTGTCCGTGGTAGCTGTAGTGACCGCGACCACGGCATACGCATGCCCGAACCGCAACACGACGTCGCGGTGCCTCACGGGCGGCCGCATTGCAGTCGCAACGGCCAGCGCGCTGATTGCCGCGGCCTCGAATCCCGTCCTCGAGTACCGCGCCATTGCCACCTGCTGTGACGCCCAGGGACCTTCGTTCGGGGCAAGCGCGTGCTTGGCTGCCCCGAAGCCAAGGCCAGGAGCCGAGAGGTCGTGTTTTGACATCGCCGACCAGGCAGGCAGTACCGCTGCCACCGAATCTGCAGCCGCCATGGTCTCGCGCACGCTCCACAGCGGTCCTTCGCCGAGCGCCAGGTCGGCTAGCTGGCGGCGTCCGACCTTCTCGCCCCTAGCGTGCCGGACGGCGATCCGGTGCGCCACGTCCAGCACGGTGGCAGACGGTACGTCCGCCGCCGCCGCAACCGAGGCGACGATCAGGCCGCCCGCAGCGGTCGCGACATGGACGATCACGTCACCCGCGTCGGGCGTGACGGCGATGTACTGCGTGTGCGCGCCGCGGGGGTGCGCTGGCGTGCGCAGGACGCGGTTGAGCCTGCCCGCCCAGGGGCTGGTCGCGCCGAGGCTCGCGACCGGAGCGAGGCCGAACGGGACCTTCCAGGAGACCTTGGTCGCCAGCGCGGTCGCAAGCAGGAGGTAGACGTTGTCAACCGAGATCGGGAACCGGTCGATCAGGCCGAGCGTGTGCTCTCGCGCCCAGGCATCAAGCCCGGCCTGACCCGGCAAGTCGCCGGTCGTCACGACCTCGGGCAGTGCCTCGCGCCAGCGCAGGAACGTTTCAGGCAGCGGCACCGCCGGAGACGTCCACACCGCGGCGGCACTTTCGACCACCGGATGGGGCTCGGTCAGCAGGTCAGCCGCAGCCCGTGCGGCCTCCGTGACATCACAGCCCAGCGTCTCGGTAAGGGTCTCGCGATCAGCGCCAGTGCTGGCGGGAGCCGCCAGGGCCAGCACCAGCCAGGCGCCCAACGGCGACGCGACATGGTGCTTGGCGCCGATCACGGCATGCAGGCGCGCCGCGTAAGCCGATACGCACTCAGCGATCCGGCTCGTGCTGACCGTCATAGTCTCCAGTCTCCCGCTGAGGCAAGGGAGCCGCCGGCCTGTCAGAGTGCCCGGTCAGGCTCCGCCACAACTTCGCGCCGGGCTGCCGGGAGCGCCGATTCACGGCGGGCTAGTGCGACAAAGCTGAAGATGCCCGCGGCGAACACCAGGCCGGCCGATAGATAGAGCGCGATGTGCAAGCCCGCCTGGAACGCGCTATACGCCGCGTTCACGACCTCCGTTCCGAGCTTGCCGTACGCCTGGGCGATAGTGCCGAGATTCCCACTGGACGGTTCCGCGCCGGTCTCGACACCTTTGATGACGACCTGCTGCAAGCCGCGGGGGAGACCGAGGCGCTGCATACTGGCGGTGATGTCGGCAGTCAGCCGGGCGTTGACTATTGCGCCCAGCACGGCGACGCCGGCCACGGCGCCGATCTCGCGGGCGGTGTTCGTGGTCGACGCGGCCATGCCGGACCGCTCAGGCGGGATCGCCGAGAGCGAAGCTGACGTCGTCGGAACCACCGTGGCGCCTACCCCGACGCCGGCCAGCGCGAGGGAGGCTGCCAGCGGCAGGTAGGAAGGATGTGGGTTGATCGCGAGCGCCGTCAGCAGCAGGCCAGCCCCGAACAGCAGGCAGCCCACGAGCATCGACCAGCGCAGCCCGGCGGCAACGGTCCAGAAACCGGCCAGGACCGACGCCAGCACCATCACCGCAGTCATCGGCAGGAAGGTCAGCGCAACCTCGAAGCCGGAATCGCCGACCACCTCGGTTAGATAGAGCGCCGTGAAGAAGAACAGCGCGAAGGTGGCGAAATACGCGCTGAACGCCAGTACGTTGGCGGTCAGGAATTGCCGGACCCGCAGGAAGCGCAGGTCCAGCAAAGGGTGCGCGGCCGTGCGTTCCCACCACAGGAACGCGATCGCCCCTGCCACGCTGACGCCCAGTAGCGCGATGACCTGCGGTGAGTCAAATCCGGCGCTCTCGGCAATGATCACCGCGAAGGCTAGCGCGGAGATCGAAGCTGCACCGAGGCAGAAGCCGGTGATGTCCACCCGGTGCGCCTCCGGGTTAGAGCTCTCCGGCAGCACGATCGCGCCCGCAATGAACGCGATCGCACCCACGATCAGGTTGAACCAGAAGATCGCCCGCCAGTCCCAGGCGCCGACCAGAGCGCCGCCGAGTACTGGGCCCATCGCCAGGGCCAGCCCGGACACCGCCGTCCAGACCCCGAGCGCCCTGGTCCGGGTGCGATCGGTCGTGTAGAGGTGCCGGATCATCGACAGCGTGCCGGGCTCACTGGCCGCCGCGCCGAAGCCCATGACAGCCCGGCCACCGATCAGGAAGGCGATAGCGTGATGGCCGCTGGCCAGCGCGGACAGGATTGACCCGGCGCAGAAGATGACGATGCCGATCAGCATGACCCGCTTGCGGCCGAACTCATCTCCCACCATGCCGAAGGCGAGCATTGTGCCAGCGAAGGTCAGTGCGTAAGCCCCGACTACCCACTGTAGCGACGAGACTCCGGCATGTAGCTGGGTCTGTATGTTGCCTAGGCCGACGCTGACGATGGTGTTGTCGAGGAACGTCAGGAACAGGACGACGCACAGGACGGCGAGGGCAATGGATCGGGTGCCATGCCGGATGGCGGCGGCCTCGCCTTGCGGGATGTCGGCCGAGCTAACCACGCTAGGTCGCCGATGAGCAGGCAGCGGGCATCTTCTTCAGTCCCTCTAGAGTCAGCAGGCCGCAGAAGGTGGCTGCGCCCACCTTCCAGGTCCCGTCCTCATACACCGCGTCCCCGGTCATAGGCACCTTCGAGCCGCCGACGACGAGGTCGTACTTCACTGTGGCCTGGCTGCTCGTGACATCGCTGATCGACTTCACCTTGGCAGTCAACCCTGCCGCCAGCGGTGAGTCCTGCTGGGCCTTGATGATCGAAGCGAACTGGGAACCGTCCTGCAGCAAGGTCACTCGCTTAGCGGAGGAGGTCTTGATGTTGAAGAAGGTCTCCCAGTTGGTGGTTATCGCGGCGGTGGCCCCGGCCGGCGCGGATCCTGTGCTGGTTGCGGCGGGCGAGGTCGCCGGAGCTGAAGAGGCCGACGTGGCCGTTGCAGCAGGCGTCGAGCTCGAGCCGCTCGGGCTGCTACTGCCGCAGGCCGCAGCCGTCGCGGCCAGCGCGACCAGCGCGCAGACCCCTGCCACGCGCGTGATCTGTCGTCGAGAGTTCATACAGCAATCCTCCAACTGCCCTTCAGCCGGTGGCATTCCCCCCAGATCATCTCTCACTTGTCGGCCGGCCAGTTAGCCCGGAGGTGACGGCCATGTCATGCTGGCGGGATGTCGGACCTCGAGCTGCTTCGGGATCGCGTCCGCCAGTTCAGCGCCGAGCGAGGCTGGGGCCGCTTCCATGATCCGAAATCGGTCCTACTTGCCCTGGTGGGCGAGGTAGGCGAGCTAGCTGAGCTGTTCCAATGGCTGCCCGCCGAGTCCGCGGCGAAACTCGCCGCCGCCGAACCGCTGCGGACCAGGGCACGTGAGGAAATGGCAGACGTGCTGCTCTATCTGGTCTTGCTTGCCGATGTCCTCGGCGTCGACCTGGCCGGGGCCGCGCTGGCCAAGCTGGACGACAACGCCCGCAGGTACCCTGCGGGCACGTCGCCTGCTTAGCTACGCAGCGGCCCTATCGCGGTCGTCCACCTGGCCAGCTCGTCGAGCAGCGCAGTCGCCGCGTCCTCCATGATCTCGTTCGGCTGGAGCACCCGGTCGGCGTCGAGGAATTGCTGGACGAACGGAATATGCACGGCGTCCGCCATCGGCACCATTTTGAGGGCGGAGACGACCTGCTTGAGCATCTGCACGGCCCTGGTCCCGGCGGCAACTCCGCCATAGCTGACGAAGCCGAGCGGCTTATACTGCCATTCCTTGTTGAGGTAGTCGATGGCGTTCTTAATGGCAGCGTTAAAGCCGTAGTTGTATTCGGGGACCACGAACACGTAGGCGTCGCCCCGGCTGATGGTGGCGCTCCAGTCCTTGGTGTGCTGATGGACGTACTGTCCGAACCGGGGGTGCTTGGGCTCGTCGAACATCGGCAGGTTGACCTCAGCCAGGTCGATGAGCTCGACCTCGAAGGTGCCGGCCTTCACGGCCCGGTCATGAAACCAGGCTGCCACCGACGGGCCAACCCGGCCGGGACGCGTGCTGGCGATGATGATCTGCAGGGTGGGGTTGGCCACCGCTAGACCTCCGGTGCTCGGCGAGGGACGACGACCGACCTTATCCGGGCAGGCTAGCTCGCTCCCCACAGGGACTGCAGTTCCGCATCCACGCGGACCGCCAGCGGCGCGATCGGCGTCAGCGCGGGCCTCGGCGGGCTTGCCTGGATGACCTCGCAGTGCGCTATGGCGGCGGAATCCAGGAACCTGGTGAGCTGGCCGTAACTATGCCGGTCATCGCGCGCCATCCGGTGGTGGTGCATTCGCAGCGGCGCATAGAGATAGAGCCGGTCCCGTGCCCTGGTCACGGCCACGTAGAACAGGCGCTGCTCCTCCTCAAGCCCGGCAGGCGTTGTCAGCGCCATGTCGCTGGGGACCGCACCGTCGACGAGCTGCGGCAGGTGGACGACCGGCCACTCCAGCCCCTTAGCCGAGTGGACAGTTGAGATCACCAGGTAGTCATCGTCCAGCCGTGGCCTGCCTGCCAGGTCAGATGCGGACACCGGCGGATCAAGCGCCAGCTGCACGAGCGCATCGTGCAGTGAGGGGCTAGCGGCGGCGGCATCGGCGAGTCGTTCCAGGTCGGCGAACCGCACGGCGGCGTCCGGGTACCGCGCGGCCATCGGATCGCGCAACGCGGCCAGGACCGAGGCTGCCCGGTCCGCAGTCTGGTCCTGCTCAGCGGCCTGCGCGAGGTGCCTGACCGTCGCCCCGACGGCCGCGGCCGACCGTTGCGGCAGCACCTGCTCTGCCGTCGCCCACCGGCCGAACGGGCGCGGCTCGGCAATCTCCAGCGCCTCGATCACCCGCCTGGCCAGCACTGGACCAACGCCTTCATGTAGCCTCAGCAGCCGGAACCAGGCCAGGTCATCGGCCGGGTTGGCGACAATCCTGGCGGCCGCCAGGAAGTCCTTGACGTGGGCGGCCTCGGTGAAGCGCAGGCCGCCGTACTTGACGTACGGGATGCCGCGGGCCGCCAGCTCGACCTCTAGCAGGTCACTGTGGTGTGCGGACCGCACGAGGACCGCCTGCTCGCAGAACCGGACGCCTGCCTCGAAGTCGGTGAGCACCCGGCCACAGATCTCGCGTGCCTGGGTCGCCTCGTCGTGGCAGCGGATCAGCAGCGGCTGGTGGCCCTGACCGCGCTCGGCCGACAGCGCCAGCTCCAGCCCGCCGTACTGCGGACGGATCACGTTCGCCAGCCTGAGCACCTGGTGCCGGGAGCGGTAGTTGCGGGACAGCCTGATGACGACCAGGTCGGCGTATGTGCTGGACAGCGCACGCAGGTGGGCCGGGTCAGCACCGCGGAAGGCGTAGATGGCCTGGGCGTCATCGCCCACACAGGTCAGGCCTGTGCCGTCTGGCCGGAGCAGCCGCACGATCTCGGCCTGGACTGCATTCACGTCCTGGTACTCATCGACCAGCACGGCATCGAACAGGCCGCGCAGTACCGGCCCGGCGGCCCCGTCCGCAAGCGCGGCCCGCCATAGCAGGAGGAGGTCGTCGAAGTCGACCAGGCCATGGCGCCGCTTGTAGCCGACGAAGTCGTTGAACAGCGCGGCGATCTGGCTGGTAAACGGCACGCACCACGGATAGCCCTCGGTCAGCACGTCGGCGAGCTGGCTGCCCGTGCTGACGCAGCGGGAGTAGATCTCGGCACAGGTCGCCGCGCGGGGAGTGCGACGGCCGGCGTTAGTGCCAACCAAGCCGTTCGCATCACGCAGCGTGTCCATTACATCGCTGACATCGGCCGGGTCGATCACGGAAAACTCCGGCGGCAGCGCGAAGGCCTCGGCGTTCGCCCTGATGACGCGGTGCGCCACCGCATGGAAGGTGCCGCCCGTCATGCGGTCGGCCGGTCTAGCGTCGGGTGGCTGCGCCCTGGCGAGCATGTCGTCGGCTGCCCGCCGGGTGAACGTCAGCAGCAAGATCCTGGCAGGCTGAATGCCCTGATCACGCAGCCAGGCCGCGCGGGCAACCAGCGTGCCGGTCTTCCCGGTTCCCGCTCCGGCGAGGATCAGCAGCGGGCCGCCCTGATGCGTGGCCGCACGCCGCTGATCCTCGTTGAGCACATCCAGAACACCGGGCAGCCCTGTCATGGACACTGACAGTAGCCAGCACTACTGACAGAGCAAGTACCACAACTGCGCGCCGACCGGAAAGGACAAGGATCGAATGACAGGCACTTCTCGGGTGGCCCTCGTCACCGGCGCATCGGCCGGCATCGGCAAGGCATGCGCGGAGCGCCTCGCTGCAGCCAACTGGGCCGTGACCGGAGCAAGCCGTCGCGGTACTGGCGGCAGCGGCTGGACGGGGCTGGTCATGGACGTCGACGAGGACGCCGCCGTCCAGGCCGGCGTGGCAGGCATCCTCGAGCGCGAGGGCCGGATCGACGCGCTGGTTGCGGCGGCGGGATGGGGAATCGCCGGAGCGGCCGAGGACACCAGCATCGCCGAGGCCAAGGCGCAGTTCGAAACCAACTTCTGGGGCTGCGTCCGGGTTGTGCAGGCGGTCTTGCCGCACATGCGCACGCAGCAGCGCGGCCGCATCGTGCTGATCAGCTCGATCGGCGGCGTCATCGGCATCCCATTCCAGGCGTACTACAGCGCCAGCAAATTCGCTCTCGAGGGCTTCGCTGAGGCTCTCGCCTATGAGGTTGCGCCATTTGGCGTGCAGGTCACGCTCGTGCAGCCAGGCAACATCGCAACCGACTTCACCGCGAGGCGGCAGTTTGCTAAGGCATCGCAGGCTGGCACCACGTACGCATCGGCCCTACAGCAGGCGGTCGGCGCGATGGAGCGCGACGAGGCGAACGGCGCGCCGGCAGCGCTAGTCGCCGCGACCGTGCAGCGCGTACTTGAGGCGAGCAGAGCTCCTCGCCGGGTCTCCGTAGGCAAAGCCGGGGAGCGAGTCGGGCTGATCGCCAAGCGGCTGCTGCCGTTCCGGGTATTCGAGGCCGCCGCCAAGAGCAGCCTCGGCGTGGGCTAGTCCCGCCATTTCGCGACTGATCCTCCATAATGTCATCGCTGCCCTCGCGTGCTTAATGGCGGCACGGTCCCCCAGGCCCATTGTGCGGAGCAGAAATGTCGGTAGCAGGGTTAAGGGCGTCCCTGGAACAGCTGGGCCAGATCCAGGCGCACCCGTCTGTAGGGGTAGCCGTGCTCATGGCGATCGTCGGCTTCGGCGCGGCTCTGGTTCCCGGTATCTGGCACGTGATGAGGCCACTGAACACGATGGCGCACGAGGGTGCGCACGCCACAATCGGTTCGGCTGTAGGGCGCACGATCACCAAAATTGACATCAAGTTCAATGGCAATGGTGCTACCAGCCACACCGGCTCCGACGACTCGACCGTGATCCTCTTCCCCGCTGCATTTATCGGCTATCTCGGCCCGAGTGCATTTGGTGTTGGCGCCGCGGCGCTGATCCGAGCCGGTCACATCGTCGCCGTACTGTGGATTGCCGTGCTCGGCTTGGTGGTAATCCTCTTCCTCGCTTACAAGAGCGTCGGAGTCGTCCTGGTACTCGCTGCCTTGGCGCTGCTTGTGTGGCTCCTCGATTCCGCCTCCGTACGCGCGCAAGTGCTGACCACCTACGGCATCACGTGGTTCTTGCTCGTCTCAGGCGTGCGGATTATTGCTGAGCACGGTAAGGACGCGGCAGACGCCGGCATACTGCACACGCTGACCGGGATCGCGCGCAGCTTCTGGCCCATACCGTGGCTGCTTGGTGCCCTTGCTGCCCTGGTGTTCGGCGCGACGTTGCTGCTCTAGGGTTGCCCAGTCACCAGCCCAGCTCGCGGAGCCTTTCATCGGAGATGCCGAAGTAATGCCCTACCTCGTGGATGACGGTGCGGCGGACCTGCTCGACGACCTCCTCCTCGGTATCACAGATCGCGCAGATGGCCTGCTGGTAGATGGTGATTCGGTCGGGTAGCACTCCCGCGTAGTTCGTGGTCCGGCTGGTCAGCGGGATGCCCTGGTAGAGCCCGAGCAGACCGCGCGGCCCAGGTCCGTGCTCGACTAGGACGGCGACGTTTTTCATGCGGTCGGCGAACTCCGCCGGCAGGGAGTCGAGTGCCTTCCCGACCATCTCCTCGAATGCTGCCGGATCCACAATGATCACCGGTCCATTGTCCGCCAGCCGCCCGTAGCCTGGAACGCGTGACCGCTATTGCACCAGCGCCCGCCGTAACGAGCCCGGTGGGAGACGCTCGCCGACCGTACCGTCCCTCGCAGGCGGAAGTAGCCGCTGCCCGCAACCGGACCATCCCTGACCTGGTCGCGCCCGGCCTGCGCGTGCTGTTCGCCGGGATCAACCCGAGCCTGTACTCGGCCGCTACCGGTTACCACTTCGCCCGTCCTGGAAACCGCTTCTGGCCCGCCCTGCACCAGTCCGGGTTCACTGCGGGTCAGCTTGCGCCTGCAGACCAGTACCTGCTGCTGGACGACCGCCTTGGCATCACCAACGTTGTCGCTCGCGCCACCGCTAGAGCCGATGAGCTGGATGCCGCTGAGCTAAAGGCTGGCGGCATCGAGCTTGCTGCTCTGGTCGGCGAGCTCAGTGTCGACTGGCTCGCAGTGCTTGGGGTTACCGCCTACCGGGCTGCCTTCGAACGGCCGCGCGCGGTAGTCGGACCGCAGGACGAGCTACTCGGCGGGGCAGGAGTGTGGATCCTGCCCAACCCCAGCGGCCTGAACGCGCACTGGCCCACACCGCGGCTCGTCGAGGCGTTTAGCGAGCTACGCGAGGTTGCGACCTAGCAGCCCAGCCGACCGGTGACAATGGTCGCGTCGATTTCGTGGTCGGTGACGACCGTCGTGGTCAGGCCGGCCGAGGCCATCGCAGCCTCGGTGAGCGCCGCCTGCCGTTCGCTTGTCTCGATCAGCAGCCGTCCGTCAGGGGCGAGCCAGCCTGGCGCCTGCGCAGCGACCCTGCGGTGAATCGCGACACCATCCGGCCCGCCGTCAAGCGCGATCCGCGGCTCATGCAGCCTCGCCTCGGCCGGCATCAGGCCGATCTCGCTGGTCGGCACGTAGGGCGCATTGACCACCACCAAGTCCACGCCGCCGCGCAGTGCTGACGGCAGCGGATCATAGAGGTCACCCTCATAGGCAGTTCCGCCGACGGCCGCGACGTTGGCGCTGGCACAAGCCACGGCCGCGGGCTCTATATCGCTGGCATACAGGTCGGCGCCGCCAAGTGCGGTCGCGACCGCGACGCCGACAGCGCCCGAGCCGCAGCACAGGTCCACGACCACACAGGTCCTGTCGCTGGGGGCCTCAGCAACGGCCTGACCGACAAGGAACTCACTGCGACGCCGGGGGACGAAGACGCCGGGGGAAACGGCGATACGAAGGCCGCAGAACTCAGCCCAGCCGAGGATGTGCTCAAGCGGGAGGCCGGCCGCCCGGCGGTCCACCATGTCATCGAGGTCGGCGGGCGTCGCTGCGGCCGAGATGAGCAGTTCAGCCTCGGCCTCGGCATAAACGCATCCGGCGGCCCTGAGCCTGCCCACGATGGCGGCCTCGTCCGCGCGCCTCACCAGGGCAGAGACTTGCTCGTGAAGTGCGTCAGCGTGTCGATGTCACTCATCTTGTGCACGTGCCGGGGCGGGGTCTCAAACGTCGCATACGGCCGAACCCGGATGACCACCCGCTGCTCGTCCCGCGCCATCTGTTCGAGCTGCGGACGGCGGCTGGCCGGAACGTCCTCGCCGGCCATCAGGCCAACGACTCTAGTCAGCACGTCAACGGCCAGCTCAGGGTCGTAGTCGACGATGCCCTTGCCATAGACCTGCAAGTAGCTCAGCGGCCACTTCTCATCCAGGATGCACATGCTAACCCGCGCGTCGCGGGCGACGGCCCTGGCCTTAGCGCGCTCGGCCATAGTGGAGACGAGCAACTCGTCTCCGTCCATAACGTAGTAAACGACCGTCATCGCGGGCCCGTCTGCCTTCCGGGCATAGCCGAAGACGCAGGTGCGGTGGTCCCGGACGAATGTGCGCCTTTCTTCCTGATTCACCGTTCTCCCTGACTCAGTTGTCCACAGGATGTCAGCCCCGACGACGATGACATCGCCCGGCGTGCTAGCAGTCTTCCTGCCCGGCTGAGTTTGCGCCAGGTGAGTCGCGCCGCGCGAGACCCACGACTCTAATCCCCTAAGGCCGGCTGCCCGCGCATTCATCGCGAGCGTCCGGGGGTAGGTACCGAAGGTCAGGGAAGCGTGTCGGCAGCCCGCCATCCCGGCTGTCACGCCGACGTCGGGGCCAGTCGGGCCGTGCAAAAGGAGAATCCGCCGTGACGGTCATTAGCGGTCGAGCCATGCAGGTCGCCGGGCCAGGCGGGGCTTTCGCCCCGGTACGCCACGAGGTTCCCGACCCAGGGCCGGGGCAGGCCAGAGTTACCATCGAGGCCTGCGGGGTCTGTCATTCCGATGCCGACATCATCGCCGCCCATTTTCCGGGGATCAGCTTCCCGGTGATTCCCGGCCACGAGATCGGCGGCCGGATCGAATCTCTCGGGCCAGGCGTCCAGGGCTGGCGGCCTGGCGACCGCGTTGCTGTCGGCTGGTACGGCGGCAGCGACGGGTACTGCGACGCATGCCGAGAGGGTGACGGCATCAACTGTCCCCATCTGCAGATCCCCGGTATCGCTTATCCCGGTGGGTACGCCGACGCCATCGTCGTGCCTGACATGGCGCTAGCCCATATCCCGGATGGGCTGAAGACCGCGGAGGCGGCTCCGCTCGCCTGCGCGGGCGTGACGGTTTACAACGCGCTCCGGC
>Ga0335072_10008065_pt1 | contig 15284 bp, 9 predicted proteins | sample Lox_Sample_21_FD_206725 | JGI IMG/M metagenome (GOLD analysis project Ga0335072, IMG submission 206725) | Soil microbial communities from Loxahatchee National Wildlife Refuge, Florida, United States - Lox_Sample_2.1 | ecosystem: Environmental > Terrestrial > Soil > Wetlands | place: USA: Florida... | reverse complement strand
AGTGATTTCCCCGGACCTGCGCAAGTGCTCGAGCTCGGCCCAGCCACTTTCCTCGAGAGCGGCCCGGTGGCGTTGCAGCTGCTCTCCCTGATGGTAGATGCCGTCGAGGTCGTGGATCACCAGGCAGTCGACGCGGTTGAGCCCCAAGCGCAGGAGGCTGTCCTCGTACGATCGATGTATCCCGGCGCCGCTGTAGTCGAACTGCAGCTGGAAGGGCAGGCCCCCGGCCCACGGCTTGGTGGAGAAGCCGCGCAGATCCGCCGGCCGACGATAGACCCTGCCCACCTTGGTCGAGACGACGATGCTCGAACGCTCGACATGCCAGAGCCCCCGGCCGAGGCGGTGCTCGCTCAGTCCATGACCGTACCAGGGCGCGGTATCGAACAGCGTGATCCCCTGATCCAGCGCCTCCCGGACGACCGCATCGGCGCCCTGCTCGGTGAGAGTTTGGAAGAGGTCCCCGAGAGGCGCGCCGCCGAAGCCCAGTACCGTGGGCATCAGGGCAGTGCGGCCCAGCTTCCGCAATGGCAGAGAGGAACGATGAGTATTTGTCACGGTGCGTTCGATCCAACAGAGTTCGATGCCCGCTCGCGAGCGGCTACGGGACCAGAATACGGTGGGGAGACGGAAAACGTCAACCGGGGGACCCGTGAGTGTGATCGCGGCCCAGCAGTTACTATTTGATGTGTTCTGGCATATGCTTGCCCCATGCTGTCCAACGAGCCCACTGTCCCGTTGGGAAAGGTCGATTGCCGGCGCTTGACCGACAAGGTCATGTCACTGGAGGATGATGCGTGGGGGGTCGATGCTCGGCGGCAAAGGGATTACGACGTCCACGCGCAGACGCAGTCCATCGTTCTTCTGTTCTGCGACGGATGGCCGGACGTGACGGTGACCCGGGGAAGCGGCTGGGACTTGCTATCCGCGGAAGCCGAACCCGTGATGGATCAGCTGTTGAGAAGGCACTACGTGGCGGGCGGGAGGATACTGCGTGCCATGGTGACCCGGCTCGGCCCCGGCTGTCGCATTGCGATGCACAAGGATTCGCATCCATCCTTTGCCGTTGGTCACCGCATACACGTTCCGCTCGTAACGAATCAGGATGTCGAGTTCATCGTCGGCCCTGAGCGTGTGCCGCCGCGCGCGCACTACGCCTTCGAGCTCAATAACCTGATGTTCCATCAGGTGACGAACCGCGGAGCCAGCGCGCGGATTCACTTCATCTTCGATTACGCTCCGCCCCAGGCCTGAGGCCTCATCACGGCGTCAGCCGCAGCATGTCGCGGATCGTGACCTGCCCCTCGTCGGTCATGATCTTCGCGCCCGGCGGAACATACCCCTGCCAGGCGTTCCCGATGATGATCCCGACCACGTGGTTCGGAGAGAGAATCACCTGGTTGTTACCGTATCCCTCCATGCTCGGGACGTACATCTGCTTGCCGTCTTTCTCGCCCACGTACGGGATGAAGTGCAAGCCCATGAGGTAGAGTCCTCCCACCTTCAAATCCTCCGGCACCGTATCGGGTCCGAGCGAGGCATCCCCCTCCTTGACGAGCGCGTGGCGCCCGGCGAGCCAGTCGAGGGTCATGTGCCGGTTGAGGAGCTGCACGCCGTTGTGCTCCCCCCCTGCCTCGTAAAGAAGCGCGATCTTCGCGAGGTCATCGAGATTCGGATAATAGCCGGCCTGGGCGTGCACGATGCCGGGGCTGCCATCCGGCTCTATGTCGCGTATCGTCGGCACGCGATGGATCCCGATCGGCTGCAGCACCTGGCGCATGTCGAAGTCGAGAAGGTCGGCCTTGGGCCCATCGATCGACTTCAGAAAGCCGTCGATGGCCGCGCCGAGCAGCCAGAACGTCTGATCGCGATAGCGGAAGACCTTGCCCGGCGCCCACGGATACGGACGCTCCGTCTTGTTCAGCGCGCGGATCTTCTCGGCAAAGGACGGCGCGTTATACCAGAGCTGATAATCATTGGGCTCATATCCGATCTTGGCGTCATTCGATTCGCCCATATTCGGATCGGTCTTCAGGTTTTGAACGAGAGTTCCCATACCTGCGGCCATATCCGCGGCATCGATGAAGCGCACCTGGCGCCACTTCGGGTTTGTTCCGGGGACGTAGTCTCCAACCTTGAGGGTCAGCACCCAAGGTCCATACAGCTTGGCGAGCCGCAGGAGCGCGATCGGGTTGATGATGCTCTTCGTGACCGAGTGCGCGCCGAACCGCATCTCGAGCGGATACGGATACGGTCCGTACCGCGTCATGGCCGGCTGATAGTAGAGGACGCCGTTGCGCACCAGCGCCACTGCCACTCTCCACTCCTGGGCGAGGGGGCCTCCGAAGTGATCGAGAGTTCCAGGCGGCAGGCTCTTCACGAGCTCCGCCCACGGCTTCGCGGGAAGGCGCGCGGCAAACTCCGCCTGCGCCTCACGGCGCCGCTCCGCAAGCTTCCCCGCATCGCCGGGCAGGACTCTGGCCCGTGCGAATCCCCAGGTATCGAAGCTGTGTCGCAGGTTCCACGGCGCCGTCTGCTGGACGAACTGGAACCTGACACCCGTCACCTTTCCGCGCCGATAGAGAAAGCTTGCGATCCCCTCGTGACAGGCATTCTCGGTGTCGTTCACGAGCATGATCGGAAACGCCGCCCGCGACCAGCCGCCATCGCCCTTCTCGCGCCATACCCGGCCGGACTCCGGGATCACAGCCCAGTAGCTCGGCGTTGCGCCCGGAGCGGTCGCACTCACCAGCTCGCCGCGCTGCACCGGCACGAGCAGGTTCCCCAGCGTGAAGAACTCGAGGCTGACCCCGGGGAAGATCCGCGTATCGCGCCCGAGATACACCGGGCTCGCAAGCGGGGGATCGACCTTCATCTGCGTCGCGTCGATCTGCAGCACACCGGCGAAGGGCGGAGCGGCCAGCGCATCCTTTCCCGGTATGAACGCCGCGTTGGAGACGGGTGCGGGGAGCACGCGACCGGAGAGGAACGTCTGCTCCGGCAGGAGCTGCCCGGGACCGGCTTGCGCCAGCGCCGAGCTCGCCAGAAGCATACAGGTGAGCAGTGCGCGAAGGCGACCTGATTGCAGATGCATGCCAGCCCCCTAAACGATAGACTTTATCTGGAGATTATCTCCCCGCCATCGGCGGGGATGCTTATGTGGACGCGACTGCACGATGTCCGAACGCGACGTTGCAGCTATGATCCCCGCTCACGACTACACCAGTGACCGACCCGCACAAACCCTCCCGCGATGAGGTCAACCGTCGAGTGGAAGCCGCCTTCGCTCGCCAGAAGCGCGGCGAGCTCGAGTTCGCCGCCGCGGTCTATCGCCAGGTGCTGACGGAGCATCCCGATCACGCCGCCGCACTCCACTACCTGGGCCTCATCGCCCGGCGAGGCGGCAATTCCCGGGACGCGCTTCGGCTCTTGCAGCGATCCATCGAGATCGATCCGACCGACCCCCGCGCCCACGATCATCTCGGGCAGGTCTATACGGACCTGAACGACAAGCCCAACGCGGCGCTCTGCTTCGAGCGTGCGCTGCAGATCGATCCGAACCACCTTCCTTCGCTCAATAATCTGGCGAACGTGACCCTGACGCGCGATCTGCTGCAGGCCATCGCCCTGTATCGCCGCGCGCTGGAGCTGAATCCCGAGGCGGCGTTTGTCGCCTACAACCTGGCGCAGGCGCTGAGCGAGAACGGCTCGTTCGACGAGGCTCTGCTCCTTTACAGGCGTGCGACGAGCCTCGATGCCCGCTCTCCGCTGGCGCGCTACAGGCTCGGCGCTCTGCTCGAGCAGCGTGGGGAGTTTGCCGAGGCCATCGAGCAATATCTGGCCGTACAGCGCCTCGATCCACGCCATGTATCCTCACTGGCCAACCTGATGGCCCTTCGGCAGCACATACCGGAAGCCTCCATGGTGCTTCGGGCCGAGGAATTCGCGGCGCTGGGCGATATCACGGACGAAGACCGGATCAAGCTCCATCGCGGCTTGGGCAGGCACTACGAGCGGGCCTGCGAATACGAGCGGGCGTTCGGTCAATTCGCGGCTGCGAAGCGGCTCCTGCAACGCAGCCGCGCCACCTTCGACAGAAGTGCCATCGCCAGACACACCGACCGCATCATGCAGGCCTTCAGCCGCGAGGTGTTTGCACAGGATCACGCACGCATCAGCGATTCACAGCGGCCCGTGTTCATCGTCGGCTTGCCGCGCTCCGGCTTGGCTCTTACCGAGCAGATTCTGGCCCGTCACCCATCCGTATTCGGCGCCGGGGAGCTTCAGGACATTCCAAGGATGGTGAAGATGCTGCGCCCCGATTACCCCGAATGCATGGCGCTCATGGACCCCGACGCACTCAACGAAATGGCCAACGACTATCTGGCCGCCGTCGAACGGCGCGCCGGGTCCGGGCCGCTGCGTGTCACCGACAGGATGCCCCTCAACTCGCTGAATCTCGGCCTGATCGCGCGACTCTTTCCCGAAGCGCGCATCGTTTTCTGCCGCCGCAATCCATTGGACATCGCCATCTCGTGCTTCGTGGAAGTGTCCGATCCCGAGCATGACTACACCACGACACTGGAGGACTTCGGGCACTACTTTCTGGAGCACGAGCGCCTGATGACGCACTGGCGCGCCGTCCTGCCCATCCCGATCCACGACTTGCGCTATGAAGCGTGGGTCACCGATCCTGAAACCACCGCTCGCGCGCTCATCGCCTACTGCGGGTTGGATTGGAATCCTGCCTGCCTGCAAGTCCACGGAACGGCGCCCGCCTCGGTCGGCCGGTGGCGGAACTACCCGTCACACACGAGGCCCCTGGCGCAGTTGCTCGAAGCAGCCGGATTCCAGTACTCGGAGAGACCGCAAACGGCAACGCTGCATCGCCCCTCCCTTCGGCATGAGCGCAGATGGAGCGCGCCCCCGAAGTCCTTGACCAGACCACTGTTCATCGTCGCTGCGCCCCGTTCCGGCAGCACCTTGCTCTTCGAGACGCTGGCGCGCGGCAGTCACCTATGCACCGTCGGCGGCGAGGCGCACTGGCTGGTTGAAAACCATGCAGATCTGCGGCCCGGCGCGCCGGGGATCGATTCGAACCGGCTGACGGCCGATCAGGCGACGGATTACCATCGTGACAGCATCATCGATCAGATCGTGGCGCGTCTGATCGACGCTGCCGGCAACCCCGCGGATCCGGAGGGCAACCGGGTATTTCTGGAGAAGACACCGAAGAATTCGCTGCGCATCCCCTTTTTCAATCATATTTTTCCAGAGGCGCGCTTCGTTTTTCTGTGGCGGGATCCGCGCGAAAGCATCAGCAGCATCATCGAGGCGTGGCGCTCGAGGCGCTTCGAGACCTACCGGCAGCTGCCGGGCTTCGGCGGCCCCTGGTCACTGCTCCTGCCGCCCGGCTATGAGCAGCTGCGCAATAGGCCTCTGGAAGAGATCGCCGCCTTCCAATGGGAGAGTACCAACCGGATCATCCTGGGGGACATCCAGGCCCTCGGCCCGGAGCGGTCGCTCCGGCTTTCATACGGCGATCTCATCGCCGATGCGGCGGGCGCGGTGACGCGGATATTGGCCTTCGCCAACATCGAGGTCGATTCGACCCTCAGGCATCATCTTCAGAGTCCGTTACCGCACTCGCGGTACACGCAGACGGCTCCGGCAGCAGGCAAATGGCGTATGAACGAAGCGCAGATCGAGCGCATCCTGCCGGGAGTCGAGAATACCTGGCGGCGGCTGCGGAGTTATTGAGCCTGCACCCGGGTTGACAGGCCCTGCGAGCGCCCGGCGCCGTCTTTGAGCGTGTTCGAACGGCGATCGTGGGTGGGTGGAATCCCGTAACGCCGCCTGTACGCGTGACAGAAGTGAGAAGGTGAGCCGAAGCCACATTCGAGCGCTATCGCACGCAGTGATCTGAGCGTCTGCCGCAGCAGAGTGCGTGCCTTGGCGAGTCGCAGATTGAGGTGGAAAGCCTTGGGCGAGGAGCCGAGGTGCTCGCGGAACAGCCGCTCCACCTGACGGACCGAAACATTGGCCCGCTGCGCCATTTCCCGGACTTCGATCGGCTCATCGAGCGTCGCCTCCATGAGCGAGATCACGCGGATCAGCTTCGGGTTCTCGATGCCGTAACGGGCATGCAGATCGAGACGCTGCTGCTCATCCTGCGAACGCACGTGGGGATGGATGAACTGCTCGGCAACAGCCAGAGCGAGCCGGCTGCCCGCGACCTGTTTCACAAAATGCACCATCATGTCGAGCGCAGCAGTCCCACCGGAGCAGGTGAACACGTTGCGGTCGATGACGTAAAGCTCCTCCGTGAGCTCGAGCCGCGGATAGCGGGCGCGAAACACCTCCAGGCATTCCCAGTGCACGGTGCAGCGCCTGCCGGAAAGCAGCCCGGCCTCGGCGAGGAGAAAGGAGCCGGTGCTGATGGCTCCGATGGTCGCGCCGTGGCGCGCGAGGCGCCGCAACTGGTGGTGGATCCTGATGCTCCGTTCAACTTCGGGTGCTTCGAGACCGGCGCATACGATCACCATGTCTGCCATGCCGAGCTCGGCGAGCGAGCCTTGGGTCGCGACGGCTATCCCGTTGCTGGCCTCCACGGGGTTGCCGTCCGCCGAGATCAGCTTCCATTCGAAAAGCCGCGCCCTGCTCAACCGGTTGGCGGCGCGCAGCGGCTCAATGCCCGCCGCAAACGCCATCATCGAGAAGCGGGGGACCAGGAAGAAGGCCACTTTGACAGGTTTGCCGCAGGATTCGAGCGCCATCGCGCCTCCTTCCCGGCGAGTGCGCTGCCGGGTTGCATCACCAATTTAGCACGGATGGCGTGACTTCATGCTCATCCGCAATCGACCGGGGGGCTCGCCCGATCGTGCGCAAGCCGCCGCCGGGTTCCACCTCATGGGACCGCGCGCCACGGCAACTTTGAGCATACGGCCGTCGGATCTAAGCAAAGATTCCGGTTCGGGGCGCCTAGACTATCCACTCTCAGAATCGGCAGAACAACGAAACATCGTGGGGTAAAAGGCACATGAGTGGTAACGCAAAGATATCCTGTGCGGTCGCCGCCATTCTGAACGCATCATTGATGGGGATGGCATACGCCGCGGATCCCCTGCCCGACCCCACCACCGGGCCGCCGGATCAGCTCGCCGCGGTCATCGTGACGGCGCAGCGAGTGGCCCAGAACCTGCAGAACGTGCCGATTACGATGCAGGTTCTGACCTCGCAGACGCTGTCGGATCTCAACACGACGACTTTCGAGGACTTCCTCCAGTATCTGCCCAACGTGACGGTCACGAACAACGGGCCGGGCCAGGACAGCCTGACCATACGCGGCCTCAGCGACGGCGACTTCCCGACCACGGGCGCAGGTACGCTCGACTCGTTTCCCAATGTCGCGGTGTACCTGGACGATCAGTCCGAGGAGCTTCCCTCGCGCAACCTCGACATATATGCGGTCGATATGGAGCGCATCGAGGTTCTCGAGGGCCCGCAGGGCACGCTCTTCGGCGGCGGAGCCGAGGCAGGAGTCATCCGCTACATCACGAACAAGCCGAACCTCGACGCGACCGAAGGCACCGCAGAGGCTTCGTACGGGGCGACCGAGCACGGCACTCCCAACAGCAGCGCCAACCTGGTCCTCAACCTCCCGGTCATTCCGGATACCTTGGGCGCGCGGCTCGTGTTCTACACCGACAGGCGTGGCGGGTACATCAACAACGTGCCGAGCGAATTCATGCGGCTGGGCACCGACCTGGGCCTCGCGGAACGCAACGGCGGCAGCGTATCTGCCGCCGGAGTGGTACTCCAGCCCGGCCAGGTGCCCGCCGACAGCGAGGTCATCAACAACGATCTGATCGCGGCCAATGCAATCAATTCCGTCACCTATACGGGCGGCCGGCTCGAGGTTCTGGGCAAGGTGAATGACGACTGGAACGTCCTGCTCGCCGAATCGTACCAGACCATGGATTCGCAGGGCGTGTTCTTCCAACAAACGACCACCGATGATTTCACTCCGATACCCCCTCTCTCCGTCACCCTGTTCAATCAGCCCTACAACGACGATCAGTTCGAGAACACGGCCCTGACCGTCAATGGCAAGATCGACGACTGGCGGCTCGTCTACAGCGGCGCCTACCTCATCCGCAACGTCAACCAGAGCCAGGACAACACGATGTACGCGCGCGGCGTCTGGGGGACGTACTACCAGTGCACCGGCTACAGCAAGGGCTTCGATCCGCCGACCAAGTGCTACACGCCCAGCGCGACCTGGCACGACCAGGAGCGCAATACACACCTGAGCCAGGAGCTGCGGGTATTGACCCCGGAAGACAAGCGCCTGCGCGGAATCGCCGGGATATATTGGGAGAACTACCAGATCTTCGACCAGGAAGACTACAACTATCGCTCGGTGCCCACGTGCACACCGGCCTTCGATACGGAATGCTTCCTCGACGTCGCGCCCCGGCCTGGCGAGCCGGCCAACAATCCGAACGTGCGAAGTCCCGATGACGGGTTCTTCGACGACCTGGTGCGCGGCTACAAGCAGACCGCGCTCTATGCATCGGTCGACTTCGACCTCATTCCGAAGACGCTGACGCTCACGGCAGGTACACGCTGGTTCCGCTACGACGAGGATGAAGTAGGCGAGGACGTGGGCAGTTTCTATTGCAAGTACTATGACGGCGCGGTTCCCGCGAGTTTTGCGCCCTGCAGCCTCACGAACTACAACGGATACGGCTCTGGCGGCCCGTACGGGATCAATATCAACGACAGCACCACCGCAAGAGGGTTCCGCAGCCGGGGCAATCTCTCGTGGCACGTCACGAGTGACGTGATGCTCTACTACACGTGGTCACAGGGGTTCCGCCCGGGCGGCTTCAATCGCGGATCATCCGGCCACCTGCCGGACGCAAACGGCGTGGATCAGTACATCACACCGCTAGTCTATGCGCCGGATACCGTGACGAACAACGAATTCGGCTGGAAGACCGAATGGCTGGGCGGCCGCGTGCTCTTCAACGGCTCCATCTATCAGGAGAATTGGACCAACGTACAGACCGGTATCGACGATCCTCAGGAGGGGCTGGGTAATCTCGCTTTCAGCACCAATGGGCCGAGCTACCGGGTCCGGGGCGTCGAGCCTTCGATCGCCGCGCGCATCGTTCCCGGCCTGACCCTCACCGGCGCGGCGGCCTGGAACAGCAGCAGCCAGACCAATTCGCCGTTTCTGACCGTCAATAACCCGCAGAGCGTCAATTACGGGCAGACGATCACCTCCATTCCGAATCCCTTCGGGCCGCTCGGCAGCTCCCTGCCCTTTACGCCGCCCTTCAAGGGCAACCTGGTGCTGCGTTACACATGGAGCTTCCAGGATTACCTGCTGTTCGCACAGTTTTCCGGCCAGCACCAGGCCCACTCCTTCACGGCCACCGGCTACGTGCAGGGCTTTGAGCTGCCCGCCTTCTCGACGTACGATGCCTCGATCGGAGTCTCGAAGGACAACTGGCACGTGGTGTTCTACGGCCAGAATCTCACCGACGAGAATACGTACCTGAACAAGAGCATCACGAACGGCCTCGTGGAGGAGTTCCCCATGCATCCGCGGGTGCTGGCCATCAAGGTGGGATACGATTTCTCGAAAAAGTGAGCATCAAGAGGCGGCGATCGGCCGGATCCGCGAGCTTCTCGAGGGCGAGAAGCTCACCCAGGCGCTCGCGGCCTGTGAAGCGCTCGTCGCCGAGAGCTCGCAGAGCCGCGATGCGCTCTATCTGCTTGCGGTGACCCAGCGCCTCATGGGGCGCGTGCCGGACGCGCTTGCGACCCTCTGCCGTCTCGAGCGGTGCCACGCCAGATTCAGCCGCCTCTTTCAGGAACGGGGGCACTGCCACGTGGCGCAGCGGACGGCTGGAGAAGCAATCGAGGCGTTCGAGCGAGCCGTTCACCTCAATCCCGCGCTTCCGGCAAGTTGGCGGGTATTGCGAAGGCTCTATGGGATGGCGGGACGTCCCGCGGACGCCGACAACGCAGCGGCGCACGTTGCCAAGCTCGCAAGCCTGCCGACGGAGATCGTGACGGCGTCGGCCCTGTTTGCCGACGGCGATCTGGATGAAGCCGAGCGTCTCGTGCGCCGCTATCTCACGACCCATGGCGACCACATCGAGGCCATGAGACTGCTGGCGAAGATCGGCATACAGCTCGACATCCTCGACGATGCGGAGCTGCTGCTCGAGGGGGTGCTCTACCTGGCTCCCGACTATCACGCCGCGCGCTACGATCAGGCGATCGTGCTGCTCAAGCGGCACAAGCACGTGCGGGCGCAGGAGGAGATCGCGAAGCTTCTGGACCTCGATCCGGCCAACCGCGACTATCGGACCGCGCAGGCCGCTATCTACATGGGCCTCGGCGACTACGCCCGGGCGCTGCCCCTCTACAGGACGCTGCTCGCGGAAACACCGGACGATCCCGGTCTGCATCTGTCCGTCGCGCACGCCCAGAAGACTCTGGGTCGTGCGACGGAAGCCATCGAGTCCTATCGAGCCGCCGCAGTGATGAGGCAGGGCCACGGCGAGGCTTATTGGAGCCTCGCCAATCTCAAGACGTACCGCTTCACGGATGCGGAGCTCGAGCGGATGCGCATCGAGGAAGCGTCTCCCGGCATTGCAACAGCCGATCGATACCACCTGTGTTTCGCCCTCGGCAAGGCGCTGGAGGACCGCGGCAGTTACGGCGACTCGTTCGCTTACTACTCCCGCGGCAATGAGCTCAAGACGACGGAGTGCCGCTACCGTCCCGAGATCATCGAGACCAATGCCCGTCTGCAGATTTCGATCTGTACCGAGGAGCTCATCGCCTCGGTGCGCGGCGCCGGTTGTCCGAGCGCCGAACCGATCTTCATCGTCGGGTTGCCCAGAGCGGGCTCGACGCTGCTCGAGCAGATCCTGGCGTCCCATTCCGAGGTGGAAGGGACCATGGAGCTCGCCGACGTTCCGCGGCTGGTGCAGGAGCTGCAGGGACGGGCACACGACGACGCGAACCCCCTCTACCCCGGCGTGCTCGCCCGGCTGTCCGGGAAAGCCTTCTCGCGCCTGGGCGAGCGATACCTCAACGAGAGCCGGCCGTATCGGACGACCGGCAAAGCGCGCTTCATCGACAAGAATCCGAATAACTTCCGTCACCTGGGGCTCATCCACCTGATGTTGCCCAACGCCCGGATCATCGACGCGCGCCGGGACGCGATGGCCTGCTGCTTCAGCAACTTCAAGCAGCTCTTCGCCAGTGGCCAACAGTTCACCTATAGCATCGAGCATCTCGCACGTTACTACCGCTCGTACGTCGAGCTCATGGACCACTGGGATCGCGTGCTGCCCGGTCGCATCCTGCGGGTGCGCCACGAGGACGTGGTCGCGGACCTGGAAGGCAGCGTGCGGCTGATTCTCGAGTTCTGCGGGCTCGCGTTCGAGCCGGGCTGCCTCGAGTTCCACCGGACCCACCGGGCCGTCCACACCGCGAGCTCGGAGCAGGTGCGCCGCCCGATCTACCGCGAAGGGCTCGAGCAGTGGCGCCACTTCGAGCCGTGGCTGAGTCCGTTGCGCGCGGCGCTCGGGCCGCTCGCGGACACGACAGGGCCATCGCGAAGCCTCCAATGAGCGTTCGTACCGCATCCAGGCTGATCGATTGGGGTCTGCTGCTGTCGTGCAATCTGATCTGGGCCAGCCAATTCGTTCTGGCCAAGCTCGTTCAGGTCCGGATGGGGCCCATCTTCGCCACGCTTCTGCCCATGGCGCTCGCTACGATCTGCCTCATTCCTCTGGTACGGCGGCAACAGCGCCCGCGTGGGCGCCGATCTCCCATCAGCGCATCCGATGTGGCCCGTTTCGCCGTCATCGGTGTATTCGGACAGGTCGTGGCGCAGCTCGGGATAACGTGGGGCGTCAGACTGGCGCCGGCGTCGAATGCCGCGCTGCTCTCCCTCGCGCTGCCGATCGCAACCGCGCTGTTGGCCTACGCGCTGCTCGGCGAACGCATGACCCTAGTTCGATGGATCAGCTTCGTTCTGGCCGTCATGGGCGTCCTGCAGTGCTCAGGCATCGATTGGCACGACCTGCGCTTCACCACCAACGGGGTCGTGACCGGCAATCTCCTGATCATGCTGGGTATTCTCGGCAGCGCGTTTTATAACGTCTATGGCAAGAAGCTCCTCGAGCGATACACGCCGCTCGAAGTCCTGCTTTACAGCTACTACGCAGTGCTCGTAGTTCTGATTCCTCTCACGATGTACTTGGAGCCAGGGTCGCTTCGGAGCGTGGCCTCTTTTGGGACGGAGGTCTGGCTGGGCGTCCTCCTGCTGGCGGGACTGCAGTATTTCCTGTCGATGATTCTTTTCTTGAGCGTTCTCAAGCGGCTCGACGCGGTTCAAGCCGGGTTGTCCAATTACCTCATCCCCGTATTCGGCGTGCTCATTGCCGCGGGTGTTCTCGGCGAACGGCTGACGGCTCGCATGGCCATCGGGGGCCTGGCGGTGCTGGCGAGCACCCTCCTGATCACCGTCTATGAAGAGCACTTCGCCTCCCGCATTCACGTCGCGTCCTGAATCCCAGCCAAAGGAGCTTCAATGCCGATGTCTCTTGCGGGCAAACACGTCTTCGTGACCGGCGGCGCTCGCGGAATAGGCCGCGCGATTGCGGAGGCATTCGGCCGCGAGCGCGCGATGGTTTCGCTCGCTGACTGCCATGCCGAGAACCTCGAGCGAACGGTCGGCGAGCTTCACAGCGCGGGCATCGCCGCCCACGGGCATCCGCTCGACGTGACGGATCAGGACGCCGTGTCCGCAGCCGTCGACGAAGCCGAGCGGCGCGCCCCCATCGACGTGCTGGTGAACGATGCAGGCATAGCCATGGAAACTTCGTTCCTCGACATCCCGCTCGCTGAATGGCGGCGCATATTGGAAGTCAATCTGACGGGCATGTTCATCGTCGCGCAAACCACGGCCCGGCGCATGATCGCGCGTCGGCGGGGCGTCATCCTCAACATGGCGAGCAAGAATGCGATCGACGGCGAGGCGGGATACGCCCACTACAACGCCAGCAAGGGTGGTGTCGTCATGCTGACGAAAACCATGGCTCTCGAGCTTGCGCAGTTCGGCATCCGCGTCAACGCCGTTGCTCCGGGCTATCTGCAGACACCGATGTCCGAGGCCATCGACAGCCCGGAATTCGTTCGCGACTTCGTCGATCGCTACATTCCACTGGGCCGCGCCGGCAAGGTGGATGATGTCGCCCCGCTATTCGCGTTCTTGGCCGGCGACGCGGCGTCCTTCATCACCGGCCAGGTTTTCGTACTCGACGGCGGTCAACTCGCCGGCCAGAACGCCTCGGCCGCCCTGTTGAGCCGCCTGTACCCCTGCTCTCGTGCCTAGCGTGCGAGCTCGACATCGCCGGAAGTCAGATGATGAACGCGCACGACCCAATCCCCGTCGGGCAACGGCTGCAGCGTGTAGCCCGCGCCGGCCGTGTCGTTCCGCACGGGTAACGCGCTTCCGCCGGCGCTCACCCGTGACGGTTTGAAACTCAATCGCAGGACTTCCGTCGCAGCGCTGTCGAACGTCCGGTAGCTGATCCGATGCGTCGAGTATTTCACCTGCTGCACCACCGAGCTGGAACGCAGCAGATGATCGACGCCCGCCGGGGCAAACTCCGGCACCGCGCCCATCGCCCACTCGAACTGACGCATGTAGTCGGAATAGCCGTCGCTGAACCAGTACGAGTCGTGGTAGTCGCTGCCGCAGCACGCGATCCGGCCATCGGTTCCTGCAAAATAGGTGGCATAGTTCAAGGATCGGAAGGCGTCCTCCCGCGCCTGTCCGTCGCGTGTCTTTTCGAAATACATGGCGTTTATCGCGGCCCAGCGCGCCGTATGATCCCCTTGTCCCGCCCGGGAACAGCAGCCGAAGCTGGCGTTCGGCGTAGTCTGTTCGTCGATCGCCTGTGCGCCGAAGAAGGGGCCGCGGCCGAACTTGATTCTCACCCAGTCGAGCAGGCGCCCAACGTCACCCATCCAGTGTGGATCCACTGTTGCCGGGTCGTCCCGTGAGAGTACGTAATAGGCCGCCATCATCGGTGTCAGCTGATTCACGTCATTGGTATGACGCGGAATGTCCTCGAAGAAGCCGGTCCACTTGTTCCAGGCTCTACTGTCGTGGTTTAGCGGATAACGGAGCATCCATTCGAGAGCCATGTCGCGGGCAGCCTGAAACGCGGCGGTATCGCCGGCCTTGAGCCGGATCATCTCGTCGAACAACCGCAGGGAGCCGGCGACGTCGCCGCCGTATTCCTCCAGTCCCAGGGTGACACCGGTGCGCGCGTCCACGCGAAAGGGCCACGGCGTATGATCCGCATCGCCCGGACGCACGTGGCGGGCAAGCGCCTCGGCACATCGAACCGCCGCAGCCAGGTACTTGCGGTCGCCGGTGAGCTCGTAGAAGAGCGCGTAACCCGTTCCCAATTCACCGACCTTGTCGGTTTCGATGCCGCCATAGAACTCGTGCGGCATGTCCGAGAGGCATCGACCGTAGTCGGCCTGGCCGCCGCAACTGGTGGCAAACGGAACGCCGGGCCACGCCCACCCGGCCGGGGTGGTTCCGTGAGCGAGCTGGTAATCCAGCATGCCGCGCACCGCCGCAACCGCGTCTTCGTCCCCCGAATACGCGTACCAGCCCACCACCGAGTCGACGAACGAGGCGAACACCATGGCCGGGTTATGCTGCCAATACGTTCCCTGTAGGGTGCCGCCGTCGTAAACGGCATTGGTCAGATAGATCTTCACGCCGGTGCCGAAGTGGCTGTCCAGCGGCACCTTGTGCTCGATGAAATTCCAGCCCAGGCGGATCACATGGTCGTAGCCCAGATTCCTCTGCGGCCGATACCAGGCCAACAGCTTTCCTTGTCGGTCCAGTACGGCCGTATGCCATGGCACCTGCGCATTGACGTAAACGCTTTGCGCAAAGCCACTCGCCGGGTGCAGCAGGATTGCCAGCGCAAGAAATCGTGCCAAACGACCCATCGGCCGCCGCGGAAGAGTCATACAGGCCCCCAAATACCCCTACGAGCCGTGAGCTGCAATCTGACGGCTCTGCCGGTCAGCCGCTACCATCTCACATGGCGATGATGGTGTATGTCTTGCAGTGAGGTTTGCGAAAAGTCGACGCCGCAATGCGCCGGCGCGACCGTGACGTCATTGCCCCGGGGCCTGCGATTCCAGTAGCTGTGGTGAGTCAG
>Ga0335072_10008063_pt1 | contig 15288 bp, 15 predicted proteins | sample Lox_Sample_21_FD_206725 | JGI IMG/M metagenome (GOLD analysis project Ga0335072, IMG submission 206725) | Soil microbial communities from Loxahatchee National Wildlife Refuge, Florida, United States - Lox_Sample_2.1 | ecosystem: Environmental > Terrestrial > Soil > Wetlands | place: USA... | reverse complement strand
GCGTGAGCATTGCGGTCTCTACCTTGCGAAGGTGCTTGTGTAGCTGGAGAATGGTTGGATCTTAGAGCCTCTTGATTTGATCCTAATAGTCCTATACCTTCCTTTGAGCTTCCTGCGTTTTCTGTGTGAAATGAGGGCGACTTATATAATGATTTCCGTCTCTCCCGAACCGCCATCGTCTGTCTAGGCCAAAGATACACGTTGACATTCTAGGCTGTTGCAAACGAATGCTTTCGGTTATCTGCTTTTAGTGGCACTAACGGAGGGACCTTCCAATATATACTCTCAACTTGTTATCAGTAAATTTTCTACCATATACGGGGGAATAACCAGTGGCGGGACGACAGTCACTATCCAGATCTAGGATGCCAATTGCCTCGACAACTTTTTATATTGATGATATTTAGTTCACAGAAGCCTAGGAGGAGTGTTTCTTTCTTTCTAATATAATATAGTACTTGTTAAGGGCCCCATAGAATTCAAACTAATAACGTGATTTAGCCTACTAATTACCCAAGTTGCCCTGCCCGTGACCAACGCTCTATGTCTTGCAGAAAATGAGCGCACTCCTTCTGGAAATAGCGTGCGAAGTTGAAAGAGACAGGAACTCCACTTGGCGTAAGCAGTGAGGAATGGAAATAAACAGCAAATACAGAAAGTCATTAGAAGTGTCTACTTCCTTAAATTAATGCTTGAAAATCTCCTGAATACAGGAGAAACTAAATTGAGAATCCTCGATATGCAAGAATCTTTTAGGACTTGAAGGGGCGCATGTCGCCAAACTCAAGAATAACATAACCAAAGGGATCGACAATTGTTGCGTTTGCAACTGGTCTTCGGCTGCTCTTAGGAACAGACTCATCAATTTGAATTTATCGAAGCTACCTACGTTTATTAATAGAATGCGCCTGTGTCTCCCAATGTATCAATTAGTAAATTAGAACGTAGAGGAGAATTTGAAATACCACACTGTTTTCTCTAATGTTCTACAGATTGCAGATAGTTATGTGATATAGACCTCGAGCAGAATATGGCAAAGCACGGGCCACCCAACCCAACGTCCGCTTCGTTCCTGCCCATCGCCCACGTGTCCCTTTGCTTCTTTTCTCGCCAGCTTTCTCCTTCGATATCCTAGCTATATCTATTCAGTCAAGATGCCAAATCATTGCTTACCATGCAACAGAACCTTTAAGAGTCAGCAAGCTCTTGATCAGCACATGCAATTCTCTACTGCTCATAAGAGCGCTTCGCCAATATTTCCCCGCGCGCATACTTCATCTTCATCACCATTGCAGTCCGTGAATTGCAGGACTTCTAGTGTATCTCAGCCGGATGCTGTCGCTTCTAGCTCCAGCACTTCTCAGGTCATATTCAACCTCAAAGATAGGATGTTCCCGAACAAGAGAAACCGCTGGTCAGAAATCCCAGCCTTGCAACAGCCAGCAGTGCTCGAAGCGCTTATGAGACATTGCCATTCGCCTGAGAATCTCCTAGAAAACAGATATCTTCTCCATCCGTACACTGCAGAGGATCTTGCCGGCTTGCGCAAATGTAAAAACTGTGGTGGTAAGTTTCGAGGAATTTAATTCTATGCTAGCTACACTCTCTGAATTGGTACAGTCCTGCAAAAGAATGCTTTGAAATGGGAAAGTTTAGAATGCAGATTCCATCCTGGAAAACAAGTCACTACGGTTCGTACTATTCTTGTGCTATATAATTCTAGTACTAATAATTCGTTAGTCGCAGAATCGAAATGATCGTCCGTTTTCGTGCTGCGGAACAACTACAAAAAGAGGCTGCACATTACTACCTACTCATGATGTTGCAAATGTGGAGACACAGCTGACCGTCAAATTCCAAAGCTTTAGGGCTACGCCGCCTGCTTGCATTCACAAGCCAACCTTTCGAGCAGTGACTTTAGATTGCGAAATGGCTGGTGTCACGGGAGGGCAAAATGAACTCATCCTGCTCTGCGTTGCCGACTACTTTACCGGTGCAATACTTCTTAATAGGCTCGTATCTCCGACCCAGAGAGTCACCGACTGGCGTAGAAAAATTCACGGAGTCACGGCCTCTGTTATGGAGCTTGCTATTCGGCAAGGACAGGCGTTGGCTGGGTGGAGGGAAGCCCGCGACGAGTTATGGAAATTTATTGACGGTGATACTATTCTTGTAGGCCATGCCTTGCATCATGATCTAGATGTTCTAAGGATGATACATCGTCGAGTTGTGGATTCGGCGATCCTGGCGAGAAACGCAGTGGGTATGAGTCGTCAGTGGGGTCTTAAGGACCTATGTAATGAACTACTTCATATTGGCCTTCGAGAAAATAAAGCTGGGGTGCACGATTGTATGGAGGATGTGTTGGCTACCAGGGAAGTTGTCTTATGGTGCATCAGAAACCAACAGGGACTACATGCTTGGGCAAAGATTAAGAGATTGAACGAAGAGCATAAAGAGGAGGAGCGAAAGAAGGCACAGCTGGCGAAGAAAAACCAGATGATCAGCCGGATTTCAGCTAAAGAACTTCGAGATCATGAGGAAGATAGTCTGAGAAATCTTGAAGAAGAAAATGTTAAAATTTGAGGAGAAGCTCCACAGCCCTGTCCCACATTCTACGTATGCGTTTATTAGAGTCAATTTTGGCGGGTACCTGGAGAGCGGCGAAGTAAAAAAAATTTTTCCCTCTCAAGACCATGATCGATGAGAAAACTTGGGAGACCTTAAGCTGCTTGAATGGTAGAGACATTCTTACGACTAGGATGCCTGCTCACCTCAGCGACATCCAGAAAGTCAGAGCCAGGGTTATACCAGAACTGGTGAACATCAAAGATGTTGCTTTATTCTCAGCGAAAGGTGATTTTCCCTTGGTTGATAGGCTGAGTGGGGATGACTATGATGGCGATCGGTGCTGGATATGCTGGGATGAAGATATTGTCAATAAGCTTTAGGAATTCGACTAAGCCACAAAAACTGGATTTTGTCCAGGAGGCCTACCTTACCAAAGGAACCACCACTTATGCTGGAATAATGTCTGTCGAAGCAGACCCCATTGGATCCTCTTTGCAGCATAGTTTCGCTTTAAATACACAACCGAGCTTTTTGGGTAAATGCAACAGGTACAAGGACACCCAATGTAAAGCCGGATATCTTCTTGAGCCAGAAGGTGTCATTCGATTCAGGTTTCTTCTAGGTGACCTCGTCGATAGGGACAGACAGGGATATCCAATGACCGAAGAGAATTGGAACTGGCAGACCAAAGACATTGGGACGGAGTTTTGAAAGAGCAAAAGCATAACACCTAGTAAAGGACAGCACATTATCCAGTACTTAAAAGAAAGAGTCGAGAGTGTGAAGACAAAGCTTCTTGGGGACCTCCGCCAAGATTTATCCGAAACGTATTCCCATTACCATGACTTAACAGAGTCAGCAAATCGGCTTGATGAGCTTAGCCAGACATCTCTGAAAGGCCTCAGCAAAGCTCCAAAAAGGATATATACGTCTTGCATGAGAACTGGCTGAATTCTAGAGTATGCAATGAGCAGCGTGGGAAGTTCACAAGCATCGCGAATAGACACTCCTTCATGTGGGGAATATTAAACCGGTACGGATGGATATACTCAGTACCGACCTCCTAGGCGCCTGGCCCCTCGATGCTGAATATTATTTATAATCACTGCTGGAAGCCTCTGTGACTTTTGCCAGTACACACCATAGGGGTAACTTCTCATGGTAGATGTGCGGAAAGCAACTCTGCTACCTTAAAGCTCTATCTTGTGGGTTTGTGCCAGTGCGGAACGAGATTTACACAATACTCAGACCAGATGTTCCGTTGGTAAAGCGATTGCATACCAGAAGACTTGATGCTCACTTTGGCGACATGACAGATGCGCAGGATAGTTTACATTGGAGGGCTTGGAAGAGGATAATGCTATGATCTAAAGCAGGTAAAGGATATAGGTAGTTCGTGTCAAAGTAGGGCTTTGAATAATAGTAGCTTGATCTCCTACAATGTCTTGGATATGGAAGGAGAGATTGTGTGAGTAATGAGATGTCAATTTGTACTGTGCAAGCTCTCTTCATTTTCCGAAATTGAGATTTTTTGCCGCAGAAAATCTTTCTGTAGGCCATAAATATGCTACACTGATCGGCCTGGGGAATGGAAAACATAATAAATGCAAGCAGGATAACCAAATCTTCCTATGAGACATATTGCTAAACAGTCTCGTTGCGGAAGAGAAATGGCTTAGCGAGGTGACACAGCACAAATATACGCTAAGCCAAATAAGGGACTTAACACAGGTGCTTGTAGATAGTACCCGAAGAGGGATAGCTCGTCGTGTATCTCTGCGTCCATTCATTTCTAGACGCAAAACTTCACATATTCACGATGGAAACTTATAAACTTAATCAACGGTAAGGAAAGCCATAAGCAGCCCATCTCATCATCATGCTTCGTACTGTTTGTGCCTACAACATGCTTGGGGTAATAATGAAGTTGGCGATGACGTCATCCGAGCCCGTAAGCTCCTGCCGCCTTTCACTGTTATGCGATAATCTAATTCACAGCAATGCTATCCTACCCTTGACCTGGAACATGGCAGAAAATGAGTATCTCTGCCCTCGACTCAAAATATAAGTCATCTGCAGCAAGCGCTGACGGCTACTGATGTCGAAGAGGGATATTAACGATGGTAATCGCAAATTATCTCAACTGGGAGAGGCGCTGCCTCCATGCGGTATGGTGGACAAAGCGTTCGAAGAGGAAGTGTCATGAAAGTAGGTATCGAGCAAGAGAAATATCTGTTTCTCACATTGTTACGCGTAAATTGAAGTGCTATGTCGAAAAAAGAACGCAAGTGTGAAATCTGCCATGTACGTACTGGAATTACAGACCCAAGTGCCGCCATTGCCACGCCTTAGCCTAGAATAGTGCTGAATGCAACGTGTTTTGAGCAGTTCCCTTTCTTGAAAACATAGGAATTACATGATCGTCTAGCACCTCATTCTTTTCTTTGACCAACCATGAATGAAGCGAAAATTGGTAAATCACAAATGATAAGCAGATCATGACCTGTTACATATTATTTCTCCACTGCTCGTTACTGTTGCCCGCGGGCAGCCCCGGCGGCTCAACTCTCAGCCGATTAATATTTGCATTATCAGAATTAACAATTCCTTGCGGAGCGTCATCGACGTCATCGCGATACTGCTCCTGCTCGGCCAACGGCTCGCCTTGGTCAATTAGTCCTCTCGTGGAGTCGCGATTGTCGAGGTCTTCGCCATCAAGGTCGCCAGTGTTAAAGCGGCTGAGAAATCGCACCCAGCCGCGTGATTGGGTTCTAGAGGTACCGCGGAGTTGAAAGATGAGGATGATAACCTTTTAAATAGCGATGAGTTTCCAGCTAATGCCAACTAGGAGAAGAGATTATGGCCTTGAGAAAGCTGAAGGGATTCCATCTGTGTAATATAGTCCCATGAGCGAAGGCCAAAAAACTTTACACACCTTGGTAACGAATATGATAGTCGCCAGCGCGAAGAAAAAGCCGGCATTTTTCTGCTGCGCTTGCCTCCACGGCCCCACACAAGGCCTATCCCGCCTATATGTCTTTGTACACTGATCAGCTCCATACCCATCTTCCGGCTTTCCACGTGGGAAAGGCCACGCGCGATCTACTGCAGTATTGAACCCACAGCAATGAAATCTATCCTGGATTGTCCTAATCGCATTCGCGTCCTTATTCATATAGAGCCTCTTCCATTGTTCCTCCATCCCGCAGTTCGTCACCATGTAAGTTAGAGCCAAGGTTGCAATGATAGTTTCATAGATGATTTGAAAGGCAAAGATTGCGATAAGGAAGAGCGTTTTTTGAGGTTGTAAAATCAAGGTGCGATAGCTTGTGCAAGTCGAGATGAAGGTAACGAAAGGGAGGGCGATAGTCGAGAGGGCAAAGAATTGGGAGATCGGAAGGGAGAGGACGCGTATCTGAGAGTAGCAGTAGCTGTAGATGTCAGAACAACGATCTTGTCAGGAAATTGAAGCCTGCCGTTGCCAACAGACTTAGCTGCCGACGCTCGATGGCTCGTGGTTCCGAGAGAGCCGCAGATGCTGCTGCGGTTTGATGCAATAACGGTGGATGCTTACATCGCAACGGCTGCCAATACAAGTAGCAGCTATACGTTCAAATCCAGGTGTTAGCAGCAACTCTTCGTCTGTCGCACAAGGAGGCTTACGGCCGAGCCAGCAAAGACAAACACCCTTATCAAGGGAGTCATGACGATTTTCTGTTCCACCATGAGCCTAAGATGAGAATAATTCTGCGAAAATGCAAGCTTCCGAGCATTAAACTTGATGAGAGCTTCGATCCATCAACAACTTCGGTACGAAGGTTGCAGGGAGAGCGTAAAAGCACGCGACAGAGTAGACGATTCTTAGCGGCGGGGGAGTCCGTGCGTCATTGCTGTTTCCTTCCAAGAATTGCAACAAATCGCAAATATACGCATCTCTTCGCACTCAGAGAGCGGCTGTGAATGGATAATTTGCTAATAATCCCCTCAAGCCCTCGATTTTCAGAGTCACGATCAGAGCGGGAATCGCAGCTTATGACCTCGTATGAGTAAACCTTGCAAACACCTTTGACGATAAAGTTTCTTATGGCAAATTCAAATGACCAAATACAGTTTCACTTCAAGGAATCAAAATGCTTCATAAAAAAAGAAAAATCAATTAATCTCCTTGGTAGACAAGCCTTAATCTCGTTCTTACACACAGACAACACTTTTCCCACCGTCCCAAGTCAACCTCTTTCTCATTTTTATCTTTACAAGGCTCGAGCTCAACTGAAAAAGTACATCTTGCTCCTCATCTCGTCTACTGAGAATGGCTGTTGGTGCGAATAGTAAGGCTTCGCCAACTCGAAGGTTGATGATACGTCTGAAGAGCTTTTCTAGACTGGTCTTGTCTGTGTCGCCTATGGAGACGTGTCTGCGGATTACTTCAAACCATTCAGGACTTGAAAAGCGGTGAATGATAAACATGGAGCACAAATCTATCAGGCGCGGAGATATTGTTGGCTCTTGCGTTGATATGATCACTCGTGCTCCGTAATGGCGCTGCTGCCGGATTACTGTCAAGAGTGACTCTGTCAAGTCCTTTGAGGCGGGAGTGTCCGCCATATACTACGCTTCATGAGTATACTCTAGGGGAATTGGTGGTATAGGAAAATATACCTTGTGTGCTTCATCAATGGCGATAACCTTTCCAACTGCTAGATCTGACTCCAGATATATACTCATGTAGATGTTGAATAAGGCGCACGCTGTGTTCGCATCCACAAATGGGCAAGATAAATCGATAATGGTAATACTTCCAGCTTCGAAATTGTGGTCTGCGGCAGCATCTTCCAAATCTAGGAATGATTCTAAAAGTTCGATCCTTTGTTGCAAAGGAGCTCTTTGAGCCCTAGAAAAATTGCAGGCTTCGAGGGCCGTTTTGAATGCTTTGTAATTGAAATCTCCAGCCGACGCAGTGGCAATCTCCCGGAGTATCCGAGTGATTTGGCCCATATACAGTGGTGCTGTCTGAGTCTGATCCACGGACATCAATGTAAGCATCGATCTGATGTTCAAGTCTTTAGATCGCAACTTAAATGGCCGAACACTGACGCGAGGTATTTGCATATAAGAGTCGCTGAGATTATGATAATTTGAGGGAGCAGCAAGAACATTTACAGACGTGACTCCCGCGCATTCGCGGAAGTCCGGATGTGGGTATGCGAGGAAGGCCGCCTCACAGGGCCGAAAGGTAAGCCGTGAGGTATACTGGCCGAAGTAGAAGACTAAAGCCGATAGAGGACTTTGGAGTAACCCCAGTTTGTGGGATTTTATGAGACAGTTCTCTAAACGAGCATCAGCAAACTGCATTGTAGAGGCTCCATGCACATTCACCGAGTAGAGTCGACATTGTGTGTGACTTTCCACTTCCCTGCAGTCCGCAAATAAATGCTGAAAATGGAATATTCGTATTGACGAAGAGCCTGGGATCTGAATTCGCAGTCGAGCATACTTCATTGTCCGGACAGACACTCCCTAAAAGCCCGTATTGTGGCAACAAGCCCGAAACCTGCTGCCTGACTACTTCAGGAGAGTATATCACAGCATCTCTAACATCCATTCTCGTACAACCTCTCCCATAGGAGCCTTCACTATAATCGTACAAGCCTAAAACTTGAAGCTGGCTTTCCAGAGTTGGGATGTCCGAGCTTTCGTTATTCTTGCTCTGCCTCCTAACTGTATCGTAAGAAATTCTCTCGACGTCGTTCTTTAGTTCTATAAGATCTCAGTATTCCCCAATTAATTGCATAGTTGCTAGTAAATTACCCTGAATTTTGGAATTCAGGCGCCCTCGTACGACGCAGGATAGAGTTTCCAAACTCCGAGGATTTTGATGGCTGTCATTAGCTCTTGATCCACTTAAAAACGGCATGAGCATATCCTACCTGCTTTGAATGCCAGGATTCTCATAGTCGTGCACATGCCGCGGTTCGCCATTCGTTAGTGGTGGGTTAGATTGTGTGTCGATTCCAGAATCGTAGTCGGAGCCAAGGCTTGCGCCAAACTCTGAACGTGCACTGTCGATTGTCTGGCCGTTACCAGATATAGAGGTTGAGAGCGGCGAATTCGCCGTATTCGGCAGACTAGCCACCTGTAAAGCAGAGGTTGGATTCGATTGTGGCTCTTTCTCGGCGCTTGAGATTGTCGACGGCAGATACAGTCCACTGGTAATATTAAGGGTAAATTATCCGTCTAGATATAGACAGCCATAGGGTATAATGCTTACGCATTGATAAGCCGATGGATTTCTCTCTTTAAAAACTTCTTGCTATGCCCCTTTGCGAGCTCTGATTCTGGAAGCTGCCTAACTAATTGACGCATAAATTGAAATTTGCCGATGAAAGAACCCGTGGAGTCAATCCCGGAGACCCAATACTGCTCTTGCATCCATTGTATAAGACTTTGATCGGAAGACATTTGCAATATAAAGTGTGGCAGGCGGAGGAGTGGTCTATAAGAGATGGACTTTGAGAGAAAGAGCAACAGTGAAGGTGGAGGTTGAGGATGGAGACACGAAGAACAGCGAACGCAACCGAAACTCGCGAGAACAACCCAGTCCTTGACAACTATAGCGCCAGTTGTCGATCTGTACACCTTCAGTCCCAATCAAATCATCATCGGTTTTGCGAGAAACAAAACAAATTCCTTCTGTAATTCTCTCGTAATTCTTCTAATATGCTCTATAATCTTTATTAAAACTAGTGTGTATGATATCGGATCAGAGATCGAAAACCTCGAGGAAAATTACTTGAGGTCCATCGATGACTCATGGCGCGTGTTATGCTGCATCATTCCTATTCTTTTACGCTAATCCATTGGATAGTTCTGCGTGGAGGGGGTTTGTAAGAGTTGATCAATCGTGAGATGTCACGTCACCAAGCTGAACCGTGAGCGGGGTGTCGTGCTTGATTTTGAGCAGACATCATCAAAATCCCATCCAGCACAAACAACACTTCATTTTAACGTGAACGGCGCAAATCCACTGATTCAATAACCAATGTCTCACCACACCTCCTTTCAGTTCCTTACCGTTTGTTGACTCGACAGACACGTGTGGGCTAAGCCTTGCGGAACTTAGGTGCCTCGCAATGTCGAACAACGTCCGAAGCAGCAAACTTCGGAATTTCTTCGTCAAGGTACTTTCTGGCAAGCAAGACATAATCACTGTAACGAATGCGAAATTATTCATCGAAGCAATCTGCGACCAGTCTGATCCAGCGACATGCATACAAAGAATTGTTGCTACCGCACATGGCTTTCCGGCTCTTGGATCAGCAGTACGAACTGACACATCCTCGACCTTCCTTAATGGTCCAATTGCAGCTCTTCTCCAATATCTGCAAGCGCCAGAGCTAAAGGGCATATGCGGTGGCGATATCTTACGTCAAGCTATCCTTATAATAGTCGACCCCCCATTAGTTTGGGATGCTTTTATTGAGGCCGTGAAATCGGACCACGTGACTGAGCAGGGAATTGATGGGTTTTCGTGGCTCCTCCTTCAACTAGTGTCTTTGCCAGGCGAAAAGGCCCGCATATATTCTAGTGTCGGTGAAAATGCTCAGATTTTGGGCAAACTCCTTGGGTCTTCTCAATTAGACGTTCGCACTCGAGGGCGCAGAATTCAGCATATTGTGGACACAATCAAATCACCGATTAAGAGTAATACACACGATGTTGATGGCCCTGGGGGACGGCATGACAACGATTTTGTAGACATTCACAAGATAGCAATCCTCCCAACCCCAGACGAGCTTGCATCGAAAGATCCCTTTTTGCGTCGAGCAGCGGAGGTGTACGAGAATGATGCTAAGGTATGTGATTTGGCCCTCCATATTGATAATCAGTTCCGCCTGCTACGCGAAGATATGATACGGGATCTGAGGGAAGAGATCCTAAGCACCTTAGAGCCTGGGAAGAGACAACGGCGAGGCCTCTGTATTGAACATTTGCGTGTAGAGGGTGTCCTCAGTGATGAACGCCAACCATGGTCCCTGCAATTACGATGTACGCAGGATCTGCCACAGCTGTGCGGCAAAGACGTGGCGTTTCGCAAAAAGTTTATCAGAGACAATTCGAGGTTTCTGAAGCATGAGTCTGCAGCTTGCCTTATGGCTGATCAAAACATAGTGGCATTGGCCACTGTGATAAGAGAAGATGATCTCCTCGCAAAAATTCCTCCTATTCTATGCTTACAGCTCTCGGAAGCGTCGGCAGAACATGCTTTATTAAGGACGAAGACGGCGAAGAATACTAAATTAGTCCAACTGAACACGGCCATCTTCGCGTATGAGCCAATACTTAAGCAGCTAAAAGAGATAAAAGAGCTTTCTCTAGAATCCGACATACTTCATTGGGAGCCGGGTAAGGATTTACCTACCCCCTCATATGATCTAGCCAGCGGCATGCTTGACATTATAGCTAGCCTGGAGAAGGACTCATCAAAGGATCTGCAGCGTGTGCTACGCCTTCCGCGCTCTACAAAACTTGACCAATCTCAAGCAGCATGCTTTATCGCAGGGCTCCGTCAGCGACTGAGTTTAGTACAGGGGCCTCCAGGTACGGACTTCAATAGGTTGTTCGAATACCTATGTTTGAGCTCTGACTTATGCCTTTTTAGGAACCGGAAAGTCTTTCATCGGGTCTTTAATCGCGAAAGCAATCCATCGTTATTCAAATGAAATAATCCTCACTGTTTGTTATACACACCATGCCCTTGATCAATTCTTGGAAGACTTACTAGACTTGGGGATACCTGACTCTGACATCATCCGCCTCGGGTCTTCTGCCAAAGCAACCGTTAGAACACAGCCTCTTTCACTCAACGCTCAACGGGGAAGCGTCAAGTTAAGTCAAGCACAGTGGCAGATGCTAGACATACAAAAACTGCGCTCAACAGAAGAAGCTCAGAATCTGAGCAAAGCCTTCGACGCTTTCCTCATGACTGACGCGAGCAAATTCGATATCCTACAGCATCTTGAGTTCCAACTGGATGGTCCCCCTTTTTTTGATGCTTTTCACGTACCTGAAGAGGAAGGAGACATGATCCGAGTGGGCAAGAGAGGCAGGGCTGTAGATCCATTCTATTTGCTTGACCGATGGTATCGTGGCAAAGACGCGGGTATGTATAAAAATAAAATGGAAGCGGCTTACAAAGAGATATGGAACATGAAGCCCGAAAGCCGCATAAGAGCGTTAAACAAGTGGAAATCGGATATTCTGAGGGAACGTGTGGTAAGCTGTCATGAGATGGGAACGGCGTACAATGCATCTCTGGATCAAATCAACGCAATCTACATGGAAAAGGATCTTCAGGTTATCCGTAGGAAACGTGTTATTGGATGCACCACTACCGCCGCAGCAAAGTATGTCCAGGCCCTCCAATCTATATCGCCGGGCGTATTGCTGGTTGAGGAAGCAGGTGAGATACTGGAGAGTCATATTCTCACGGCGCTGGGTCCAGAGACGAAACAGCTCATCTTGATTGGCGACCACAAACAACTCCGCCCTAAAGTACACCATGATCTCAGCGTGGAAAAAAGAGATGGCTACGACTTGAATAGATCACTTTTTGAGAGACTCGTCCTCAGAGGCTATCCGCATCAGACCCTCTGCCAACAGCATCGAATGCGGCCTGAACTTTCGGCTCTCGTCAGACAACTAACGTATCCAGACCTAATAGATGCTCCAAGCACCAAAAATCGACCTAATCTGAGGGGATTTCGCGACAATTTGGTCTTTGTCAATCACAAAGAACCCGAGATCGAGATGCCCGATTTCCCGGACTGGAAGGACACTACTTCAACATCTTCTAAAAAGAACATGTTCGAGGCTAAGATGACGCTGAAATGTGTTCGTTATCTCGGTCAACAAGGTTACAGAACGGATAACATCGTCGTTCTAACACCTTACCTTGGCCAGTTGCGTCTTCTATTAGATGAGCTGGGAAAAGACAACGATCCAGTTCTGAACGACTTAGATTCATATGACTTAGTTCGTGCTGGGCTAATGCCAGCAGCGTCCGCCGATCTTAACAAACCTCGGATTAAAATATCTACAATTGGTAAGAGCCGATTTCCCGACTTTTATACCGTGAGATTTCACGGCCTCAAACGCCCGCTTTTAGCTTTTTTTTTCATTGCGAATCTTAGTGGATCAAAGTACGGAATACGAGGCTAATTTATACCCAGATAATTACCAAGGGGAGGAAGCCGACATAGCCATTGTCTCGTTGACACGAAGTAATACCCGAGGGGATATTGGATTTATGACGTCTCCAGAACGGCTGAATGTTTTGCTTTCGCGCGCACGAGATGCACTAATCATGATCGGTAACGCTGAAACCTTCACGAGTTCGCGCAAAGGTAGAGACTTATGGGACCGCTTCATGGCCTTGCTCAAATCAGGACGTCATATTTATGATGGATTTCCTGTGAAGTGCGAGCGTCATCCGGACCGGCACGTACTCTTACGACGGCCTGAAGACTTTGATGAGCATTGTCCAGATGGAGGATGTTCGGAACCTTGGTAAGCTTGGAACTCATTTGACCGACTAGCGCTAACCGTGGTTAAATAGCGGCACTCTACTGAGCTGTCGTATTCATCAGTGCCCCCAGCACTGTCATCAACTCCACGATCACTCAAAAATGCTCTGCGAGTATGTAGTAGAATTCAGATGCGTCAAAGGCCATCTACAGAAACGGAAGTGCCATATGAGTCAACCAGCAACATGTCGGACTTGCCAGCATGAGGATGAAAAGCGACAGAGAGAGCTGAAAGCAGAGTTAGAACGACAGGCACGGCGTGATCAGGAGCAGGCCGAACATGCAGCAAAGATGGCCGAATTAGACCGGCAGATTTGCTTTATTAGAGAGCAAACAGCCGATGCAAGGGTAGCTGAGGAAAATGCAAAGGCATTAGAGCAAAAGAAGAAAGATCTTGAGGAAGCAAGGCATTTAGCGGAACAGACTGCGAAGATATCTGTAAGCCTAAAGCAGGGAACTCCTCCCGCACTTCACGCGCCTTCAAAGATTTCATTGAAGCATATTACTTCAGAGTCTCGCTGCAATCAAGGCCATAAGGATTCCCCTGAGGTAGATCAAAATGGGGGCAACGAGATCAAGTTGGCATGTGAGCAAGAATGGGATCGCCAAAAGCGCGTTGAAGGAGCCTCGAATGATGCAATTGATGCTCTTATGGCTCTCACTGGCTTGGAGGATGCCAAATCTAAAATCCTTAACATCAAAGCTAAGATTGAAACTGTCTTACGACAAGGCACCGATATGAAAGATGAGCGACTGGGCATAGTCCTTCTGGGAAATCCTGGCACTGGTAGGATAATGTACGCGCCGATAACTCTTCGAATTAGCTGACATTTTACTAGGCAAAACTACCGTGGCACGACTCTACGCGAAATTTCTTGTGTCAGTTGGTGTACTCCCGGGAAGTGAATTTGTAGAGACGACCGGATCTCGGCTTGCCAGTGAAGGTGTTGCGGGCGCGAAGAAGCACATTGAAACTGTCATAAATGCTGGCGGGGGAGCTTTTTTCCTAGACGAAGCCTATCAACTTGCTGATGGCCATAATCCCGGAGGAGCGGCTGTACTGGACTTTCTACTAGCAGAGATCGAGAATCGAGTTGGTAAAGTTGTCTTTATTCTTGCTGGCTATAGCAAGGAGATGGAGAAGTTCTTCGAACATAATCCAGGATTCGATAGTCGCATGCCTCACCGCCTTCAATTTGACGATTACAGCGACAAGGAGCTGTTGGCTATGCTCCATCGTCGGCTTGAAAAGAAATACCATGGACGTGTAAAGATCGAGGGTGAAATGGCCGGCTTGTACGCCCGAATCGCTGTTCGTCGCTTGGGGAGGGGCCGTGGTCGTGAAGGATACGGAAACGCGCGCGCGTTGGAGAACATGTGGGCGAAAATATCCGAGCGGCAAGCCAGTCGTATACAGCGAGAACGAGCTGCTGGTGCCAAACCAGATGATTTTCTTTTTAAGAAGGAGGATATGATTGGGCCTGAGCCTTCTGGGGCGGTACGGGAAAGCGCCGCTTGGAAAGAGCTCCAGGGACTGATCGGGCTCAAGGCCGTTAAAGAGTCCATCAAGGCGCTCGTCGACCGCCTTCAGTTGAACTATGAGCGGGAACTCGAAGAACGGCCTCCCATCGAAGTCAGCCTGAATCGCATTTTCCTTGGTTCACCTGGCACAGGCAAAACTTCTGTTGGCAAGCTTTATGGGGCGATATTGGCCGATATGGGATTGCTTTCGAAGCGCGAAGGTAGGAGTACCACTTCTGATTTATCTGTAATGCTCCGCTTTGCATAATTGCACTGTTATATTTGCTCCTCCTGGGAGAGAAGCCAGAACAGCATCTTGAATTCAATAACGAAACATTTGGGCTGACTTCAAGCCGCAGTCGTCATAAAGAATCCTGCAGATTTTGTCGGGAGTGTTCTTGGAGAATCCGAAAAGAATACCAAAGCGATTCTAAAAGCCAGTGAAGGCAAGGTTCTTATTATTGATGAGGCGTACATGCTATATGCGGGCACTAAAGGCACGGGGAACACTTCAGATCCATATAAAACAGCAGTAATCGATACAATTGTAGCCGAGGTCCAAAATACGCCAGGTGAGGACCGGTGTGTACTTCTGTTAGGTTATAAGGAGGAG
>Ga0335072_10008062_pt1 | contig 15288 bp, 12 predicted proteins | sample Lox_Sample_21_FD_206725 | JGI IMG/M metagenome (GOLD analysis project Ga0335072, IMG submission 206725) | Soil microbial communities from Loxahatchee National Wildlife Refuge, Florida, United States - Lox_Sample_2.1 | ecosystem: Environmental > Terrestrial > Soil > Wetlands | place: USA... | reverse complement strand
AGAACTGGTTCCGGTCCACCGCCTTCCGCGTTGCAATTTCTGAGGCGATCAATCGCGACGACTTGAGTCGCATCGTTTTTCGCGGACACGCGCAGCCGGCCATCGGCCCCGTTTCACCCGCGAATAAATTCTGGTTCAACGCCAAACTCAAACCGCAAGCCTATTCGCCCGACGCGGCGTTGAAAGCGCTCGCCTCCGACGGTTTCCGCCTGGAAAACGGCACGCTTAAAGACAAAGACGGAAATGCCGTCGAGTTTTCCATCATCACAAACTCAGGCAACAAGTATCGCGAGCGCATGGCGACCATGATCCAGGACGATCTGCAGAAAATCGGCATTCACGTGAACGTAGTCACACTCGATTTTCCATCGCTGATCGAGCGCATGACCCAGACCTTCGACTACGAGGCCATTCTGCTCGGACTGACCAATGTCGGTCTCGATCCCAACGAGCAGATGAATGTATGGCTGAGTTCTTCTGAAAATCACCAGTGGAATCCGCAGGAAAAAGCTCCAGAAACCACGTGGGAAGCGGAGATTGACCGCCTGATGCGGGCGCAGGCGTCGTCGGCTGATCCGAAGAAAAGAAAAGCGGCTTTCGACCGCGTGCAGGAGATCGCCGTCGAGCAGGAGCCCTTTATTTATCTGGTCAATCGCAACGCGCTGTCGGCTGTTGCCGCCAATGTTCACGGAGCCAGTCCGGCGATCCTCGCCCCGCAGACCTATTGGAATGTGGAGTCGCTGTCGGTCAAGTAAAGGCTAGATGGAACGGCCGAACCGTAACGAAAAGCGCTGCGACATCATGAATGGGAATTCTCAACCCGAAGTTTTCCTCTCCGCGCAGGTTTCGGTGCGTTATGGAGACAAACCCGCCGTGTTGTCCAACGTCGAACTCGACATTTATGGCGGCGAAGTCCTGGGCCTTATCGGCCAGAGCGGATCGGGCAAGAGCACGCTGGCCATGGCCATTCTGGGACTGCTCGATCGCAAGCACACCCGCATCGAAGGGTCGATTCAATGTGACGGCTGCGATCTGCTGAAGCTGCGGGAAAAAGATTTTCGTTCCTGGCGTGGCCGCAAACTGGCGCTCGTCTTACAGAGTCCCTTATCGTCTCTGAACCCGGCGCTGAAAATTCGCACCCAATTGAAGGAAGCATGGCGTGCCCACGCTTCCGGCTCAGCCTCCGACTGCGATCGCGCCATTCGTTCCGCACTCGAAAGCGTCAGCCTGCCTGCGACGGACGAATTTCTCCGAAAACATCCGTCGCAGATGAGCATTGGTCAGGCTCAGCGTGTTCTGATCGCGATGGCAATCCTGCATCGCCCCGCGTTGCTGATCGCCGATGAAGCCACCAGCGCCCTGGATGTCATCACGCAATCCGAAATTCTTCGCCTCTTTCGCGAACTGAATCGCTCCACTGGCATGGCGATTCTCTACATCTCACACGATCTGGCATCGGTCGCGGGAATCTGCGATCGCGTCGCCATCCTTCATCAGGGACGAATCGTCGAGCTCGGTACAGCCCAGCAAGTTCTTACGAATCCTCAGCACCAATACACACAGCGCCTGATGTCGTCCATTCCAAGGCTTCCCGAAGCGCCTGCGCTCAACCAGCAGCAGCGAGCCGCAGCAGCAACAAAGTAGCGCACCGCCTATTTTGAGGTCGCCCCGCCCCACCTCACGATTGTCGCGTCGCTTTTTGGCGGGACAGGGTAAGCTCCGACTATCGATTTACGCAACACACTCCAATGGCCGCCGGGACATTCTGTCTCATGCCCCTGGGAACGGGACAGAGTGGCGCGATCGAGCCTTTCCCAGCCTTCCTCCGAGTCATCTTTTCAATAACTTAGCCGCTTCCAGTTGGCCGGAGCCGTGCAAGATCGATCCCGTACACATTTGAGTCTTCCTCCCTCCGAAAGAAAAGGTGCGAATCATGCGTACGTTTCGATCGCGCAAACCTGCTAACCATAACGAACGCCACAGTGCCGCCTGGGGCAAGCGTTTAAGCTCTGCCCTCTTCTTGGCAGCGGTGTTCGCGTTTGGACAAGGGAACGCCTTAGCGGCTGCCCGCCCGTCGCGGGTCGCCTCCGAGCTTTCTGGACTTCTCGCGAAAGCGAAGCAGGGTGCGGCGAAGGGAGAGACGGTCAAGGTGATCGTCCAATATCGAGTCGTGCCCACGGCGGCGCACTACGCGACCATGCAGCAACGCGGCGGACATCTGAATGCCAGGTTGCACCTGATCAAGGCTGCGGCTTTTACGATTCCTGTCAGCGCGCTGCCATTGCTGGAAGCAGATCCGGAAATCGTGAGCGTCAGCATCGATCATCCGATGAATGTGGCGGACGATCTCACCAACGATGCCGTCGGAACACAGACAGCCTGGAATGCCGGCTATAACGGCGCAGGTGTCGGAGTTGCCGTGATCGACAGCGGTATCAACGACAGTCATCCTGATCTTTGGAACTCGACCGAAACTTCTTCGCGCGTGGTCTATCACCAGGACTTTACTGGCACGCCGACCACGAATTCAGCCGGCGCGCAATACGACCTCTATGGGCACGGAACCCACGTGGCCGGCATCATCGGTGGCAACGGCTACCTTTCCGGCGGACAGTATGAAGGCGTCGCTCCGGGTGTGAACCTGGTCGATCTGCGCGCTCTCGATGAGAATGGTTCGGGAACCGATAGCACGGTCATCGCCGCCATCCAGGAAGCAATCGCGCTGCAGAGCACGTACAACATTCGTGTTATCAATCTTTCGCTTGGCCGCGGAATCGCGGTGCCCTATGCACAGGATCCTCTCTGCCAGGCCGTCGAAGCGGCATGGAATAGCGGCATCGTCGTCGTCGTTGCGGCCGGCAACTATGGACGTCTGAGCGTGGACGGCAGCAACGGATTCGGAACCATCACAGCTCCCGGCAACGATCCTTATGTGCTTACAGTGGGCGCGACGAAGAGCAATGGCTCGCCCTCGGCCTCGGCGGAGACCTTGGCCAGCTATAGTTCCAAGGGACCCACGACTTACGATCACGTCGTGAAGCCTGACCTCGTCGCTCCGGGCAACGACATTGTGTCCCTTGCCGCTCCCGGCGCAACACTTGAAGCCGGATATCCGCAGGAACTCGTCACCGGTACTGATGGCAAGGATGACTATTTCACACTGAGCGGAACCAGCATGGCGACTCCCGCGGTTGTCGGAGCAGTTGCCTTGATGCTGCAGGAAGATCCAGCTCTCACTCCGGATCAGGTGAAGGCGCGGCTGATGCAGAGCGCCTACAAGATGGGCCTGATCTCGACCTCAGCCTACGTGCCGCACCTTTTGCAGACGTTCCTTGACACTTACGATCTGTTCTCCGTGGGCTCCGGCTTGCTGAACGTACAGGCTGCGATTAATAGCAATGCCATGGCTCCATCGAATGTGGGCACGGCCCTTTCGCCGACGGCTGTCTACAATCCGCAGACCGGCGTGGTTTCGATTGTGTACGGAAACTCTGCGGTAGCTCCAACCTCGGTCGTTTGGGGCACTTCGGTGGTTTGGGGTACGTCGGTGGTTTGGGGAGCCTCCGAAGTCAGCGGCACCTCGGTAGTTTGGGGCAGCTCGCTTCCCTGGAACAGCAACCTGCTGAGCGCGTTCAGCGTGGTTTGGGGATCGAGCACTGGAACCGCGACCAGCGCCAGCAGCGTGGTTTGGGGCGCTTCGGTCGGTAATACCGATGCCGCGTTCTCTGATGCAGGTGACGATGAGCAATAGTCGTGTGAGCTAGACAGAAAGGAGGAAGAGCATGAACCACACACGGCAAACTCAACATTGCATCGGACTCATGGTCGCGGCAGCCGTAACCGTCTCAGCATATTCCGTAACTCTGAGCCACTCGCTGCACCTGTATTTCGCGCTTACGGTCTTAGCCTTAGCGGCCATCACGTCGCGCATGAAAGTGAAGCTGCCCGGCATCAACGGCAACATGTCAGTTAATCTGCCGTTCCTGCTGGTCGCCATCGTGAATCTCAGCGCAGCCGAGGCAGTGGTGATCACCGGCATTTCAACTCTGGTCCAATGCTGGCCGAAAAAGGGCACGAACCTCAAGCCCGAGCAGATGATCTTCAACCTCAGCATGATGACCTTCGCGACTTGTCTGGCCAGCCTGGTATTTCGCGTCGCCTCGCCGGGCGGCGCCGTTTGGAGCATGCCGCTCAGTCTCGTGCTCGCGTCGGCAACTCTACTTCTGGGACAGACCATGCCCGTGGCGGCCATCGTCTCGATCAGCGAGGGCAAGCCAACATTCCCCATATTCCGGAATGTGGTGCAGCTTTCCTTCCCGTACTATGTGCTAAGCGCCGGTATCGTCTCGATGCTTGAAATGGTCGGCAGCCACATGGGTTGGCCCTTGGCGCTGGGCGTGTTCCCCGTAATGTACGGAATCCACGCGTCATACCGGTTCTATTTCAGCAGGATGGCTGAAGCCGGGTCGGCCCCGGCTCTTGCCAGAGCCGCGCACGCCTAAGAAGTCTTGCGGGTCTCTAAGACAAGGGGGTTGGCCCAAGCCACCCCCAGCGCATGCAGCATGAGACGGTCGACCAAGCTGAGCTTTTCCGCATCGAGCACAACTTCATAGGCATACTGAACGGCCGGATCGACGGTCACGCACCAATGCTCGTGGCGAACAATCCCGCCGCAATGTTCGCAGGCGGAACTCGCACTGTAACGATTGCTGTGATACCAACCGGCTGCGGGATTCGCAAACATAACAACCGCCTCCCTAAACGTGATCGTTTCCATTCCCCGTAGCCTGACCGCACAGCTCGGTGGAAGTTCGTTCTCTCGCAGCGTAAGCCGCAGCATAGGGCCTTCCAATCTGAGTTGTCACGCCTGTACGTGATCAGGATCACAGACAGTAAAACGGGCGCCATTCTCGCGCGTTTTCGTCGATCGACCGAGCCATGGTTTATTCTGAGAAACTGGTCGTGAGTCGCGAGTCCTGAGCTGCGAGAAAAAAGCTTCTGCTTACAGCTCATTGGTCATCGCTCGTTGCTCACAGCTCATCGCTCACATCTATGAAAACTGGCATCATCGGCCTGCCGCAGGTGGGCAAGACATCGCTGTTTCGCATCCTCACTAAAGCGCAATGGTCGGCGCAGGCCTTCGCCAATCCACGCGAAGCTCACATCGGCGTAGCCAAAGTTCCGGACGATCGCCTCGACCGCCTCGCCGCGCTCTATAGCCCGAAGAAGCTGACCCACGCGTCAGTGGAATACGTCGATGTCGGCGCCATCGGCCAGGAGGCGCTGAAGGAATCGGCCTACATCGGCCACCTACGCCAAGTCGATGCCCTGGCCCATGTTCTGCGGGCTTTCGACGATCCGGCCATTCCGCATGTAGGCGAAATCGATCCATTGCGCGACATCAAGAATGTCGAATTCGATCTCATGGTCAGCGATCTTGGCCAGATCGAAAAACGACTCGAGCGCCTGGAAAAAGATCTGAAGAAAGCGAAGACGCCGGAGCTCGAAAAAGAATTCGAGTTGCTCCAGCGTGCCAATGCTCATCTGAGCGAGGAAAAACCGCTGCGCGAACTGCAGATGAGCCCCGAGGACAAAAAGCGTATTCGCGGATTCATGTTCCTGAGCGAGAAACCGATTCTCTACGTGCTCAACATCGGCGAGTCGGCGGAGTTAGGGAACGATCTGGAAGAAGCGGTCGCAAAATACAAAGTCAACGAAGTCTCCGCGCGGCCGAATGCCGGCGGTACCGCGATCTGCGGCAAAGTCGAAGCCGAACTCTCCGAAATGAGCGACGCGGATGCCGCCGAATTTCTTTCCAGCTATGGGCTCAGAGAAAGTGGTCTCACCCGCCTCATTCGCACCACTTATCACTTACTCGGCCTGATTTCATTTTTCACCGCTGGCGAAGACGAATGCCGCGCCTGGACGATCCCCGCCCACAGCCGCGCGCAAGAAGCCGCCGGAGCCATTCACTCCGATCTGGAAAAACACTTCATCCGCGCCGAGACCATCCGCTGGGACCAACTTCTAGAAGCTGGCTCCGAAGCCAACGCCCGCGCCAAAGGCACGCTCCGCCTCGAAGGCAAGGACTACATCGTGCAGGATGGCGACGTGATGCACATTCGTCATAGCGGCTAGTCTCTTCACCACGGAGACACGGAGCCACAGAGAAGACAGAAGCATTTCTCCGTGCCTCCGTGGTGAATTCCAGACCGGGCTGTTATGATCCCGCTGCGAATGAACCCCATCGCCACGAGTGTTCTGCTCGGATTAACGGCCGCAGCCGCCAACGTCTTTGGAGGCGCGATCCTCGTGCAGCGGAATTGGGAGCGGCGCTATCTCCGCTACTTCGTCGCGCTCGGTGCGGGATTCATGCTCACAACCGCTCTGGTCGAGATGATTCCCGAAAGTTTTGAGTTACGGGGACGCTCCGCGGCCTATCTCATTCTGGCCGGATACCTCCTCATTCATTTCTTCGAACACACCGTCACGCCGCACTTCCACTTCGGTGAAGAAACCCACAAAGATGAATTCGTCCACGCGCACAAGGGATATTCCGTCCTGCTCGGCCTGGTCATCCACACGTTTTTCGATGGAATCGCAATCGCGTCCGGATTCTTAGTTTCGAACGTCCTCGGCTGGCTGATTTTTTTCGCGATCTTCCTGCATAAGATTCCGGAAGGCTTCACGGTGGGCTCCGTCATGCTGGCCAGCGGACGCAGTCGCGGCACGGCGTGGGGATCGTCGGTTGTGCTGGGATGTTCAACCCTGGCCGGAGTACTCACGATGGCCATCTTTCGTCACGACGTCGGCGCTGGCCTTCCACTCTCGGCTGGAGTGACGATCTACGTCGCGGCTTCGGATCTCATCCCTGAAGTCAATAAAGAACCGGCAATGAAAATGGCGTTGTTGGTGTTTGTAGGAGCTGCGGCCTTTTTCCTGCTCGATCATCTGTTTCACGTGCACTGAAGCACGCTGGATGAAGCCGCCGAGGGTGCCCCCCTCTGGAAGGGTGTGACTTCAGTCGTGCCGCCAAAGGCCGGATCAATCGGGGCTTTAGCCCCCGGGGTTCGCTTTCTTACTCGCGAAACCAGCTATGAAACTAGGTCCATGTTCCCACTACGCGCAAGGATCGATATCGAGTCCGTCCACACCTTTCCTATCGCCCACCTTCCTCCTCGATCCAATATTCGCGCCGCGACTCGAGAACTAAGCCCGGACGCCCTTTCATCTCCACATGGAGCGCATGGAGCCCAGGCGTTGGCGCGGTTGGCCGAAAACTCAGCACGTAATAATTGGGCAAGTCGTTCGACAGCGCGATGAGACCTGCTTTCAGATCCTTCGCACTACGGAAGTGAAAGGATTCCCCTCCAGCCAGCTGTGCAATCGATTCGGCGGTCTTGGTGCGCAGCGCACCGCGTGCCGACAAAAACGCCATCGTCGCCAGGCGAAGCGGTGGCGCCAGTTGACTGATGCAGTCCAGCACCTGCTTGCTATAGTGCCCATCGTATTCCGGATCGGCTCCCTGACGGCTGAAGCAGCCATGCGCAGGCCCCGGCGTGTCGCTGTTGAATTTCGAGGCTTCATGCGAAACCGCCGCGCGCGTGCTGGAAAAACTGAAGCTATACATCGCCGTATTGCTGTCACTGATGAGCCGCAAGGCCTCATTCAGGTTCGTCAGGCTGCCCTGGTCGACGGTTTCGCTGAATAGCAGTATGGCGCGGCGATAGCGCATCGGCTGCGACCGTAGTTGCGTAACGGCGAAGGCGATCCCGTCCAGGATCGCGGCTCCATTGTCGCCTTTCTCGAGGGTGGCCACGGCATGGGCGGCGTCGATAGTTTCTGGCGAAAACGGAAGAATCAAGTGCGGTGTGCTGTCGAAGGCAATGACGGCGACGCGGTGCTCGACGTTACCGATCAGGGCCTCGAGAATGGCGTCCAGCCGGCCGTAGTCGGCGAGATGCTGCACTCCCGCGCCTCCGGTTTGAACCGCGATCGCGAGTGCCAGCGGCTGCGAGTCGGTATCTGCATCAAGGATAGGTTTTTGCGGCACGCCATTATCCGTGACCAGAAAGTCTTCGGCAGTCAGTGAGAAGACCACGTCTCCGCGCTTGCTCTTGACCAGAACCGGCACTTGCACCAGCGTCGAGCCGACGGTAAACGTGGGCTGGGTTGATGTGGGCTCGCCGGCGGTCTGGTTCGCGCCGGGTCGTTGCGCCCAAATCAGCAGGGGAGTCAGGCAAATCAGCAACGACAGGTTACGGGCGGCCTTCATCATCGATTGTCAGTGTAGTCGCGAGGGTGCGCTGGAGGAAGGCTACGTCAGCCGCTTCGTGCCTTCGTGAAACCATTTGCGAAACATCACCGCCTACTGGATCGGATACGCCTCCCCGGCACGCACAATCCGGATGAAATGGTCAGTGAATTTCGCATGCATCTCCGGCACGTAGTACTTGGGCATGTGGCAGGTCGTGCAGTTCGCGCTCGCTTTCGGACAAACCTCCGGGGCAGAGCCGGATCGATCCGGCAACTGGCTGCTCCGAGAGTGGCAACTCAAACAACGCTGGTCGTAGAAGCTGGCCTCCTGCACCAGAGGTTTGTGCGGATTGTGGCAGCTGAAGCAGACCAGCCGCTGATCTCCCCGAACTCCCCAACACAGACTTTTTTCCAGCCGATAGGGCGGGAAGCGCACGTTGCTCGGTACGAACAACTTTTGTTCGGTAACATCGGCCGAGGTCGTGTGGCAAGCGCCGCAGAAGTCCACCGACTCGACCGGATTGAGCGAACGCGGGTTGAAGATCAGACTTCCAGCATCCTGGACGAGGTTCATGTTTGCCGCCACAACATGAGCCAGGCCGGGGCCGTGACACCCTTCACACGTGACGCCGGGAGTTGCCTGTTGCGGATCAAACTGATCTTTGGTCGTCGCAGTCGTCGTGTGGCAGCCAAAACATCGCGCCGCCGTTTTCGGAGTGAGGTATTCGCCCAGGGCGCCTTCCAAATCTCCTTCCTTGGGTGGCTTGTGTGCCGGAGAAATATCCATTCCGCCATGTAGACCGCGAAAGCTAGTGATCTCACTGTCGTACCATTTGCCTTTGCTTTGTAAGACAAAAGTCTGCCCGACCACGCCAGCGCCGAAGGTCCATGTGATATCGCCGCTGAGAGACTGATGCCCCGACGCGACGGTCAGCTTGGGATCGTTGGCTTGTAGCTCGACGCGGTAAGAGTACGGCCCAAGTCGAGCGGTGGTGGCAGCCGGCGTTTCGCCCCAAGCGCCCACGGCCGAGCGATAAGAGGCATGGGCCATGGGAACCAGCGCCTGCGCGGAAGATTCTTCGGCATGACACTGTTGACACGCGCGAGACCCGGCGTATGCCTCTCGAGGCGGCGTGCCCGTAGTTGGCCACCAATCCCGTGCCAAGACGTAGTACTCAGTAACATTGGAAAGTTCAACCGACGCTGGCGACTGGGCCAGAAGCCGGTGACCGAGGAGCAGGCCGCAGCCTGCCAGCAGAATGCAGGCGAGCAGACGGGGAACCGTAACCAGCCGCCATCCGGAACGCACGCGCAGCACTGCCAAATTCTCCAATCGCGCACGCCCCTTTTGCCCCAGCCCCAAGCCACAGAATAGTAGCAGGATGGGTCACGGGTGAAAAGTCTGGAGGTTCTTGGTGGACGAATCAATATCGAGGGCGGTTCTCTTCATTCCGCTACTGTCCCTGAAAAAATTCAGCCATGCTGGGTGCGGATGCGGCAGCTCCCGGAAAAGTATTCACGCCGCTGGCGGCGAGTGTCAGCCGTAACGTGCTTTCGTGCTGGAAAAGCGTCTGGGAAACATAGTTCTTTTTCGCCAGCGAGCTGACAATGATCGTGGGCACGTGTCCGCCTCCGTGAGCCGTATCGGTGGTTTCGCTTTCGTCGAAAGTGATGATCAAGAGGCCGCTGTTCTGGAAATTGGCGTTGGCGATCAGCGGCGCGATATTTTGCTGCAGCCAGGAATCGGCCTGGGCGAGGGTGCCATTGTGCGCGTCGTCCATGATGTCGGGAACGATGAACGAATATTGCGGCAGCGCATTATTCGCGAGGTCGGTCGCGAACTGCGTAAAGGGCACGATGTTGGCCGCCTGGGTTGGATCATTCTGCACATCTGAAAAATAGACAAAGGGATTGTGATGCTGTAAGTAATTTCCGGTGTCTCCACCCAGATACCCAGCAGAAGGAATCGCCTCGGCGTAAGATTTCCAACTCTTGCCCGCCTTGACCAGTTCTCGCACGATGTTATCGTCGGTGACCACTCCCGAGAAGCTGTCGCTATCTGTTTCCGTCAGACCGACAGTGAGCATGAAATAGTTTGGCAGTGAGGGGTGCGCGTCGGCGTAATACTGCGCGGCCATCCCGTATTGCTGTGCCAAGCTGTTGAAATAGGGCATGTCCGAGTCGCCAATCACATCGGAGTAGGAATGATTCTCCTCGAGCACGAGCACGACATGCGCGAAAGTGGGCTGAGCCGGAGGAGTCGGTGAGGGCTGGTTGGGAGGTGGCGTAGTAGCACTTTTTCCGCTGCCACAAGCCACGCTCACGGCCGCGAAGAGGAGTAGGGAAGCTAACCCAGTCCCGAATACCCGTCGCAATGGGCCCACGACCCTAGGACAAAACAACCAATTAACCCCATCGTTTGGTTGCTTCTACCTGGCGTCCAGTTGCCGCAGAATCAATCCACAGTGTGTTTGGCAGTATAGCCGTCGCGCGCCACCACATCGATTTTCACGTCTTTGCCCCTCTGGTCCTTCACTTTGAGCGGACCGCCGTCGGGCGCGATCACTTGGACTTTCAACTTGCGGTAAGTTCCATCCAGCTTGGTGTTGGTTGGATGGTAAGCGAGCGTGTACTCGTTGCGGATATCGTTCGAGATATCGGCGAACTCCTCCGCATATTCTGCCTGGAATCGCGGGAAATAGGCGCGGCCACCAGTCATCGCGGCGAAAGTGCGCATTTCGTTATCGCCCTGAAGGTAGTCGATGTCGTGAACTGGAATGCCCATCCCGTGCGCGCCTCGGCAGCCTCCGGGATTGGTCTCGCAATACTCCCGCACAATGAATCCCACGCTGATGGGGAAGATCGTGACGTCTTTCGTGTCCTTGATCTTCTTCATAATCTGGTCAAGCGTGATTTTGCTGAACGTGTCAACGCCGGTGGTGATCAGAATGATGTACTTCTTACCCTCCACGCGATCAAGCCGGTCGAGCGTGTCGTAGAGGGCGTCGAAGATGTTAGTCTCGGAGAATCCCGGAATCCGCAATTGGTTGAGGGCTCCGACAATCGCACGCTTGTCCTGGGTGAAGTCGACTAGGATATGCGGCTGCATGTCGAAATATTCGACCGCAACCCAGTCATCTTTTTTCAGGCTGTCGGCGAAGGCGTAGGAGGCCTGCAACGCCTGAATCATGAAAATGTAATTGGTCGCGGCAAACTCGATAAGCAGGACCGCCGTGATGGGCGCCTTGGAAACGCCGAAATCCGTGATCTGCTGAGGCACACCGTCTTCCAGAATGCGAAAATTGCCTTTTTGCAATCCCGGCACAAACTGGCCGTTTTTGGTCGTCACCAGGACATCCACGTTGACCAGAGGCACGTTGACCTTCAGCGAATAGTCCGGCTGGTCGGCAACTTTTCTCGGAGGCGGCGGAGGCGGTGGGGCCTCATCAGGTTTTTTCGTGGGAATCGCATACGGACCGATGTTATCGGTCGGCCCACCAGCGTCAGGCGGCACATCTTGTTTCGGCTGGCCGTTGTTCTGCGACGGGCTCTGCGAAGACGAACCCTGTGAAGAAGTCTGCTGATCCTGCGCCCAGACAGTAGTCGTACTCCACGTCATAGCGATGCAAAGCAGTGACGCGATCGCGGAACTCAGCCAACTCACGCTCCTGCACTTTCGAGTAATGTTTTTTTTGAGACACGACATGCGATGGATTCCCGAAACTAGCTCTGTGCTAGTATAGACGCAAGGATTCGCGATTGGGATGTTTTGTCCGATCCCTCAATTCTCCCCTACTGGCAACGAGTTAGCTGAAGTCCGATTCTAAGTCGGAGGGATAGCTGTTGGGCGCGTCCTGATTCGGGGTTTTTTGATGAAGAATATCCTCCTGGCACTACTCGCTTCCGCATTGCTTCCAGCTCCTCTTCTGACTGCCCAAACCTCTTCGCCGCAGCCGACCATTCCCATTAGTCAAATTCATACTGGAATGCGTGGCGTCGCCTACACCGTGTTTGAGGGCATCAAGCCTGAGTCCATGGGCGTGGAAGTGCTGGGCATTCTACACAATGTCAATGGCCCCCGCGGCGACGTGATCCTGGTTCGCCTGCATGGGCAAAAAGTTGAATACACGGGAGTTGTTGCCGGAATGAGCGGCAGCCCGGTCTATTTTGGCGGCAAGCTGGCGGGCGCGATTGCATTTCGCATCGGCGAATTTTCCAAAGAGCCGATTGCCGGTGTCACGCCCATCGCCGACATGCTAGAAATCAACGCGCTCGACAAATCGCCAATTGAGGAGGCTGCCGCCGCGAAGCCTTCCATCTCCAACGCAGCGGGAAAAACCGCAGCGCCCGGGGAGGGACCAGTTCTCGGAGCCTCTGGCCAGGATTTTCGCGATTATCTGAAGCCAATCGATGCCCCGCTCGTCTTCGACGGATTCTCAGAGGATGCGGTGCGCGCGTTCGCGCCGCAGTTCGCGTCGGAGGGAATTGTCCCCGTAATGGGAGCGGGATCGGTGAGCGACGACAAACAGCCGGAACCTTTGGTTCCCGGTTCGGCGGTCAGCGCCGTTCTGGTTAGCGGCGACATGGACATCGCCGCGACCTGTACCGTGACCTACGTCGATCCACAACGCCTGCTGGCTTGTGGACATCCTCTGCTGCAATTTGGCTCGGTTGATCTGCCCATGAACAAGGCCGAGGTGCTTGCCACGCTGCCTTCGCCGCTCAATGCCTTCAAGATCGTCAATACGACCGAAGCTGCCGGAGCTTTCGTGCAGGATCGCCATACCGGAATTCTAGGCATTTTCAACAAGCAGCCTGACATGATTCCGGTTACGCTGACCATTCACGGCGGCAGCACTACGAAGGACTTCCATTACCAAGTTTTGAACAACCCACGGCTGAGCCCGGTCGCGATCATGGCCACGGTCTTCAATGCACTGCACGGCGTGAACGAGTATGGCGAAGAAATCACCTATGTCCTGAACGGCAGCCTCGATATCAAAGGCTTTCCCGAAGTCGCGCTGAAGAACATGTTTACTCCGGAAGATGGCGGCCAGCCCGCGGCGATGGAAGCTGCGTTGTCGCTCGGCGAGCGCTTCGGACAGATCTACGACAATCCCTACAGCGCGCCCGCCGTGGAAGGCGTGAAGCTTGATTTCGATCTCATCCGCGAACGTCGCTGGGCGCGTCTGGAGAGCGCTCGCACCGACGTCACGGAAGTTCGTCCCGGCGACAAGATCACGGTCGAGACCGTGCTGGCACCCTACCGCGGCGAACGCAGCGTGCGCCAGATTCCCGTCAAGATTCCAACCTCCGCCAGCAAAGGAACGCTGCGCATTCTCGTAACCGACGGCGAAACGCTCGATCGCATGAGCCACATGAATCCGGCGTTCGCGCGCAAGCTTGATCTTGCCTCGACGATCGCCGTACTCAACAAGGAGCACGCCAACAATCGCATCTACGTATCGCTGCTCGAAGCCGACCCCGAAGCCCGTGTCGCCGACAAAGTCATGCCGACTCTGCCCCTGTCGATCATGAACGTCATGGACGGCATGCGCGGCAATCAGGAAATGATCGTCAGCGGCGAATCGAACGTAGATGAAACGGCGACCCCGCCACTGGATTACGTGGTGAGCGGCGCGGAATTGTTGACCGTGACCGTGAAGTAGAGGGTGTGGCACTGTCTATGTGGCGTGGGCACTCCTGCCCGCGTCAGGGCTGCTATTCTCGGTACCAATGCCTCATTTACTGCCAGACGACCTCCTTGACCGAATCCGATGTAAATTGTCGACGACGGACGTCGAAAACATCGTGGGTTTTCTTGGCTACGGGAATCCAAAAGAATCAGTGTGGTTCATTGGCATCGAAGAGGGGCTTGGTGGCGCGGATTCGGCGGACGCCGTGGAGAACCTTAAAGCCCGCGGCGCGTTCGCGCCAATCATGGACCTCCGTGAGGCGCACCACGGGAAGTTACGCGAAGGCGGAGCCCCGATTAACTTCGACGTAAGGCCGCCCAGGACCCAGGTTTGGCAATGGATCGCGAAGATCATGCGCGCGTACCAGGGAAGGAATGACTGGAAAGATGTTAACTGCGCTAACGAATACATTCGCTGCTCATTAGGGCGCTACAACGGAATGACGTTTCTGACGGAGCTTCAGTCGATTCCGTCGAACAACACGAGGAATAGGGCCTATACACAAGCCTTTAATAACCTGCTGGGCGACAAGCTGGACGAACGGCTCGCGAAAAGGCAAGAAGGGCTCCTGGACCTACTCGACAGCAGCCGCCCTCGAACGGTCATTTGCTACGGCGATGGCCAGATGAGGGCTCGCCAATATGAAACGTTCTTCGACGCCGAGTGGACTCCGATCGGCGCTAGGATCGCACGGGATTCGAAGCGTGCCTACCCGTTCCTGCTCCTGCCGTTTTTCGGAAACGGTCAGATGAAGGGGTCCGTGATCGAGGAGCTGTTCAAACGTGGCTTTCTGCCTGGTCCGGGCTCACGCTGCCAAGCCGAGCGGCGCGAGTGAAGGCCTCGTCGAAACAGTTGAGTGCGTCCAGGCAATCCAGCCAGCCTCCAGTTCCTAAACGCGGAGCGCCTCTGCGCGGAGGAGTGCCCGCGCCACACTACTCTTCCTCGTCCTCTCCCATCTGCTGCGCCAGATAGCGCTCGTAGCCGAGCTCTTTGATCTGGTGCATTTGGGCTTCGAGGAAGTCGACGTGATCTTCTTCGTCCTTCAGCAACTGGACCAGCAGATCGCGCGATCCGTTGTCGCCTTCTTTCGTCGCTAAGGCGACCGCGTCGTTGTACTGCTTCACCGCCCCGACCTCGAGCGCGAGATCGCTCTCGATCATGCCTTTGACAGTGCCGCCAACGTTGAGCTCCAGCGGCATCATCGACGGGCTGCCGTCAAGAAACAGGATTCGCTCGATGAGCACCTCGGCGTGCTTCATCTCGCCGATCGATTGTTTCTTGATGAGGTCGGCGAGCTTGTGATATCCCCAGTTCTCGCACATCTCGGCGTGCAGAA
>Ga0335072_10008061_pt1 | contig 15291 bp, 17 predicted proteins | sample Lox_Sample_21_FD_206725 | JGI IMG/M metagenome (GOLD analysis project Ga0335072, IMG submission 206725) | Soil microbial communities from Loxahatchee National Wildlife Refuge, Florida, United States - Lox_Sample_2.1 | ecosystem: Environmental > Terrestrial > Soil > Wetlands | place: USA... | reverse complement strand
ATTGCCATGCCGATCCGGAAAAGAAAGAAGGATCGTTATTTGGCGGCAGGAGCGTAGGCTTGCCATCCGGACCCACAGGCCCGGGCTTGCCGTCGCGCCAGAAATAGAAATCCCGGTAAGGATTATCTTTCGAGCTGCGGCTGGCAACAAACCAGCGATGCTCGTCCGAGGTGTGATTTACAACCAGATCGACGATCAACTTCATGTGCCGCTGCTTGATTCCCGCGAGCATCTTGTCGAAGTCATCCATCGTGCCGAATTCGCGCATCACCTTGCGATAATCGCGGATGTCGTAGCCGTTGTCCGCATTGGGCGAATCGTAGTGCGGACTGAGCCAGATCACGTCCACGCCGAGCTGCTGCAGATAGTCGAGCTTGGAGGTGATGCCTGGAATATCGCCGATCCCGTCACCATTGGAGTCCTTGAAGGACCGCGGATATATCTGGTAGACGACCGCCTCTTTCCACCATGTCGGTTCATAGCCGTTGACGGTGGCTGCCGGCGATGCGTGGTTCACGGTTTGTCCCACGACCATGGTGGAGAAAAACGAAAAGAGAATCACTCCAGGAACAATCAGGCGGCGAATCATCAGCGCATCATAGCCGGTGCACACTCATCCTTCAAGAGATGCACCGCACAAGCATAGAAGCCTCGTTTTCACTCACTCATGGAAAACGGACGCCTGAGCGCGCTCGGTTGCCGCTGCTGAAAGAGCATCCAGCAGCGCCGCAGTCTGCGAATGCGGCAACTGCCCCTGCGCCAGATCGGGCGATCCTCCGCCGCGCAACCCCATAACCGCAAGCGCTTCCTTCATCATGGTTCCTGCATGAAACTCCAGGTCGCCGCTGCGCGCCAGCACTGCGAGCGCTGGCTCCTGCTGCGCCGAAACAAAAAGAGCTACGGTCTGCGGAACCGAGGCCACAAGACGCGAAGCCAGCAGTTTGACGTATTCCGCATCGCGATCGGTAAAAATCCGGCGCACCAGCCGCAGGTGATCGACAATCTGCTCTTCCACCGCCAAACGGATCGCATGATATGTCGCCAGTTCATCTCGCAGCTTGTATTGCTCCTTTACGCTCGCCTTGGCCTCAGCAAGAAGCCGCTCCACGCTTGCAGGCACCTCCGCCCGCGGCGTGGAGAGTAACGAAGCGCTGCGCGTCAGCACGGAAAAATCCTGCCGCGCCGCCGCTACCGCGCGCAATCCGCAAACAAACTCCACCCGCACGCCCTGCCGGACACGCTCCATGCCCCGAATCAGCAAGCCGCCAATCTGCCCGGTCGAGCGCACATGCGTGCCGCCGCATGCGTTCAGATCACAGCCGGCAATCTCAATCAGACGGATCGTCCCCTCACGCTCCGGCAATTTGCACAGCGCGCCTGCAGCCAGCAGGGCATCCGCCTCGCTGCGCTCCACATTCCGCACCGTAACCGCGCGATCTTCGGCGATCAACTCATTCGCAATGCGCTCTACGCGCTCCAGGCTGTGATGCGCCAGCGCGTCGACAGCAAGATCAATCGTCGAGGACGCTTCACCCAGATGGAAGGAAACCGTCGGCGCATCCAGTTCGCGCACAAATACAGCCGAAAGCAGATGCTGCCCCGAATGCTGCTGCATATGATCGAGCCGCCGCGGCCAGTCGATCTCGCCGCTGACCTCTGCTCCGGCAAGCAAAGGCTTCAGCGTCTGATGCCAAACTTCTCCCTGCTCATCCTCTTCCACGACAACGACCGGAACCTCCAGCACAGCGCCGCTGCGCGAGATTGCTCTCAACATGCCCACGTCATGCGGCTGGCCGCCGCTGGTGGGATAGAAAGCCGTGCGCGCCAGCGCCACCTGCCAGACGGATTGCCCATTTATTCGCGAGAATTCGCGGATATCGCTCACGCGGGATGAAAAGGTTTGGAGATATGAGTCCGAATAATAAAGGCGTTCCACCATGCGTTAAGGCAACTCCATACAGCCGACAAGCCCATTTTAACCAACGCTTGCCTTCAACTCACACAACCGCTTCGCTTTCATCTCTGCTCAGGGCAAGAACCAGGCCACCTGCCAATTCGATGGCTCCAAGCGCGCGAGTCAGGTTCGGCCGCTCATTCAGGAACCTCATCAGGCTCCGCCACTCCGAAGGACCTATCTCCCATTCGCTGGTGTAGCGACGAGGTCGAATCAGTGCCATCATTCCGTCTCCTATCAGCAACATAGCCCCGAAATCCTTCCACCGCGACGACATCACCCTGTACCTCCTGCTGTAAGAACAGCCATGATACTCCTTCTGGCATCGCTCCAGAACGGCAGCACCAGTGCGCGAGAAGAAATTCCTGCGGAATATATTTTTCTTGCTAACTATTTCCGGAAAGCGGAGTTTATACGTTCAGTAGCTATGCGCCGTCCTACCCTATCCGTCGCAATTACATGCCTGGCAGCCTTGCTGCTCCCTGTCCGCCTGCATGCTCAACAGGACGACTCCTGGATTCCGCGCAATCTGGACGCAATCAGCCAGCACGCATCCTTCCGCACCGATTTCACCTTCGACCGCAACATGCTGGCGCTGGCCAACAACTTCATCGACGATGAAGATACCCGCCGCGTTGTCGCCAAGCTCAGCGGCATCTCCGTGCACTGCTATAAATTTTCAATGCCCGGCCTCTACGATCCCAGCAGCCTCGACGCCGTCCGCCAGCAGTACCACGACCGCGGCTGGAAGCACCTGGTCACCGCGCACTCGAACCATGACCCTGATGATCTGGGCCGCACCGACGTCTGGATACGCTTCGAGCACGCCAATGTAGAAGGCGCTGTCGTCATGCTCGCCAGCCCCACTAACATCAACCTTATCGCCATCAACGGCACCATAAGCACACTCGATCTGCTGCACCTGCGCGGCCACTTTGGCATCCCAAGATTTTCCGGCGACCACCTCGTCGAACAGAACAACTGAAGCCCTACTTCAGAGCATCCACTGCCCGCAATTCCTCGGCAACCACTTCGCGCGGCAACGGCACATACCCCAGCGATGAGCACTGCTTCTGCCCTGTGCTCAGCATCCAGCGGAGAAATCCGGCAATGGCCGCCCGCTTCTGCGCATCGCTTCCTGCTTTAGGCACCAGAATCCACGTAAAGGAGCTGATCGGATAGGCATCTTTGTCCGGCGAATCCAGAAGCGAAACCCGAAAGTCGTCAGCGGTAACATGCGCCCTGGCCGCTGCCGTGGCGATGCTCGCCAGATCAGCCTTGATAAAGCGTCCCGCTGGATTGCGCACCGCGGCATAGTTCAGCTGGTGCTGGATGGCATAGGTCAGTTCCACATAGCCGATCGAATTTGGCGTCTTCGCCACCATTTCCGCTACGCCTTCATTGCCTTCCGCGCCTGAGCCGACCGGCCATTCGACGCGCGCGCCCGCGCCCGCCTTTGTTTTCCATGCAGAGCTGGCCAGCGACAAATAACTCGTCCAGGCATAAGTCGTGCCGCTGCCATCTGAGCGGTGCACAACGGCAATATCGGCATCCGGCAAATGCGCGCCGTCGTTAAACTCGCGAATACGCGGATCATTCCATTTGCGGATCGTTCCGGCATAGATGTCCGCCAGCACTTGAGGCGTCAGGTTTAACTCGCGTCCCACATCGGAAAGGTTATAAATCGGGACCACTCCGCCCACGACCGTTGGGAAATAAAAGGCGTCTGGCTGCGGTCCCTCAGTCTTCCGAATGTCCGACGCGGCAAAATCAAGCTTGCCGTCCAGCAAGCGTTCCATACCCGCCTCAGAACCGATGGCATCGTAGGAAATCGGAAATCTGCCTGCAGTCTGCTGAAACGCCTCGAACCACTTCATATAGACAGGCGCCGGAAACGTCGACCCACCCCCATGCAATGCAACGCGCACCCCGGGCGCAGAAGCGGCCGGTTGCGAAGCCTCCGGCGTGGCGTTCTTCATCGCCTCCCGCAGCCTTGCCACAACCTGATCGGCTAGATCGTCAACAATATTCGCAGTGCGAAAGCGCCCCGGCGTCGCCAGATACGACCACAAGGTGCGGTTCGCTGCGTCCGCAAGCTCGACTGATAGATAACCCTGATAAATCTCCTGCCGCGCGCTGTTTGAGCGTGGATTGTTCGAGATCGTTCCTGTCGCCCAGATCACCGCTTTGCCGCGGAGAATGGCATCAGCCCCTTCTGCCTTGCCGACGACGCGTATCTCTTTGTCTTTTTCCAGCCGCTCTACCAGCCTCTGGCGCACAGCTTCTGCGGTGTCGTTGGCGCCAAACGAGTCCACAAAGACCATATGCACAGCACGCAGATTTTCATCGGCGCCGGCCATCGCTGGACCGAAAGCGCCGAGGAGGCACACAGCGCACAGCAACGGCATCCATTGCCGCGCAGTAGAATTCCGGCGCACCCACGTAGACCAGCCTGAGAGCAGTTTTTTCATCGCACACTGTAGCTTGCATCAATCTCAACCCAAATTGTATGAAAAGAAATGGCCGACGACTCGGGTATCGCGGTCGGCCATAATGGATGCATGCCTTCATCCAGCCCCAGGCGTGCCGATGTCCCCCGAAATCTCAAGCCTTATTTCCTGTGCCTGCTCAAGAAAGGCCCGCGCTGGAACATCACCGAAGGCCATGAAGACCTGATGCCGAAATATCTGGCCTGGCTGCACGGCGAAACCGAAGCCCGCCGCATCTTCTTCGCCGGTCCCGTCACCGACAATGGCGACCTCATCGGCATGGCTATCCTCGAAGCTGCAAGCGCCGCAGAAGCAGCCGCATTTGCCAACGCCAACCCCGGCATCGAGTCCGGCCACTTTCTCGCCGAGCTTCACCCCTGCTACCTGCCAGCACTCGATGCAGTTCGCGTAGAGTATTAGTTCACTCGTAGCGCAAAGCTTCGATCGGCTCTACCTTGGCTGCGCGCCGGGCCGGAATATACGCGGCTAACGCAGCTACCGCTGTCAGAAACAGCGCAGCGCCGCCATAAAGCAGTGGATCGGCCGCGCTCACTGCAAGGAGTTTGCCTCCGCTGCCCATGGCCGAGGTGGCAAAGGAGATCGCCGAAAGGCCTCGCCCGACCGCAATTGCCAGACCAAGTCCAACGAGTAGACCAACCGATGCCAGGATAAGCCCCTGCCGCACCACCAGCCGGAGCACATCTTCCGGTCGCGCGCCCAGCGCCATCCGGATGCCGATTTCATGCGTCCGCTGCACCACCGAATACGACATCACGCTGTAAAGTCCAACCGCTGCCAGCACCACCGCCAGCGATCCCAACATGGTCAGGAAACTTGCCGCTATCTTCTGCGGATAGAGCGATGCGCCAATATACTCGGTGAGCGGCACGGCATCAAAGACAGTTACGTTTGGATCAATCTCCCTGACCCTCTGCCGCACCAGCGGCAGCACGCTCTTCGGATCGCCGACGGTCCTCACATAATAGGCAAGGTGCATGTCGGCCCGATAGACCTGCCGGAACGGCACATAGAAATAGGGCAGCGGAGCCTCACCGGGATAGTGATACTTGCTATCGTGCGCCACGCCGACCACCGTGAACCATTCGCCCCACCCGCGAATGCGCCGCCCGATGGGATTGCGTCCGGCAAAGAAGCGCTTCACAAACGCCTGGTTGACGATCATGACCGGATTCGATTTCTCGTCGTCATGCTCGGTAAAGTCGCGCCCATCGACCAGCGGAATCCGCATCAACGGAAGATATCCGGGCGAGATCACATTGCGGAATATCTTCATATTTTCAGCCGGCCCAGGCGTATAGCCCTCGATATTCAGGTCTTCCCACCAGCTTGGCTCAAACCCGAGCGGCACTCCGTCAGAATACGCAACGTCAACCACGCCAGGCGATGACTTGAGCTTCTCGCTGAGCCGGAGGCAGAATTCCTTTCGCTGTTCCAGGTTGTAGCCGTTCGTCGAAAGATAGAACTGCGAAAGCAACACATGGTTCGGGTCAAAACCGGGCTTGATCTCCCGCAGCGCCTGAAAACTCTGCGCAAAGAGTCCGGCAGCAATCAGCGCTACCAGCGCCAGCGATACTTCTGCGGTAATCAGCACGGAACGCATGCGATGCGAACGCGCTCCTGTCATGCCGCTCTTGCCAGCTTCGTTGAGCCGTTCGTTCAGCACTGTGTGCTTCAGTTGAAGTGCCGGAAAGATGCCGGTCAGGAATGCGACAAGCCCGCAGAGCGAAGCCGTGAACAGCAGCAGACGCCCGCCGATGGGATGATGAATGGCGAGCGAAGTTCCGGCCGGAAGCAGCAAGACCAGTGCACGTCCCAGCCATTGCGTGGCAAACAATCCGGCCAGTCCCGCCGCGGCAGCCAGCACCAGGCTTTCAACAAACACCTGCTGCGCTATACGCGCATGACCCGCGCCCAGCGCCATGCGCGTGCTGAACTCCTTGTGCCGCGCCGTGGTGCGCGCCAGCAGCAGGTTCGCCACATTGGCGCAGACAATCAGGAGCACCACAGCGCACACCGCCAGCAAAAGGCGCAACGGCGCCAGAAGCAAACTCTGCGGCCCGAAATGCGATTTTGCAATGGGCAGCAACGTTGCGCTTAGGCCCTCGTTGGTATCGGCATCCGCCTTGGCCATCCGGCTGGCCAGGGCCGCAATTTCCTGCTGCGCCTGCTGGAGCGTTATACCTGGCTTCAGCCGCGCCATGCCAATCATATTGCGGTCTTTGCGGTCGCGCAGCATCCATTCCGCAACACCATTCAGAACTGGCTGCATCATATACGGCACCCAGATGTCGCGTGCCTCTCCCGGCATGGAACCGCGAAATTCCGGCGCTGCCACCCCCACAATTGTCAACTCATGCTGGTTGACGCGAATGGTCTTGCCGACAATCTGCGGATCGGCATCAAAGTGCGAGCGCCAGAACCTGTCGCTGATTACGGCTACCGGGAACGCTCCAGGCTTATCGCCGTATTCTTCCGGCAGAAACGTCCGTCCCAACTCCGCCTTTGCACCGAGCACAGCAAAGAAATTTCCAGACACCAGCTCGCCCCACACCCGCTCGGCGTGGTCTTCCTGCCCAACACTGAAGGCTGCGGGCAGAGTTACAGCAACCCCGCTTACCAGCTTCAGATGATCGCGGAAGTCGATATAGTCCGGATAGGAGTTGGCGGCGAACGCGCCCCCGGGCGTCAATGTTTCGAGCGCCACCAGGCGATCCGGGTCCTGCACGCCGGGCAGCGGATGAAGCAGGATTGTATCCACCCAGCCGAAGACGGTCGTGCTGGTTGCAATTCCCAGTGCAAGCGTAAAAATCGTGACCGCAGCGAAACCCGGATTGCGCCGGATCATGCGCAAGGCATGTTGCAGATCCTGAAGCAGGCTGTTCATGGCGGACATCTCTCCACCATTGTGGTCTGGCAATCCGTCAACCAAATTGCAAGCCATGCAAGTGCCTGAAAACAATAGAAGAAAACAAGCAGTTGCCACAGAGAGTGTTCGCTTCCGAACAACCCCGTTCAGGAATGGGCAGAATCCCGCTCCCTCTAAAGACAAATGCCCGCTCGGTGAGCAGGCATTTGTCTTTCGCGCTACCTGTTCTTACTTACAACGAGTTCATATTCAGCAGAAACTCATTGTTGTTCCGCGTCTTGCCCAGTTTGTCGACGAGCAGTTCCATCGCCTCAACCGGAGACAGCGGGTTGAGCACCTTGCGCAGCACCCAGATGCGGCTCAAGTCTTCCTTGGGAATCAGCAGCTCTTCCTTGCGCGTGCCCGAGCGCTGAATGTCGATGGCCGGGAAGACGCGCTTGTCGACCAGCTTGCGGTCGAGGATGATTTCCATGTTGCCGGTGCCCTTGAACTCTTCAAAAATCACTTCATCCATGCGCGAGCCGGTATCGACGAGCGCTGTGGCGATGATGGTCAACGACCCGCCTTCTTCGATGTTGCGCGCCGCGCCAAAGAAGCGCTTTGGCCGCTGCAGAGCATTCGAATCGACACCGCCGGAGAGGACTTTGCCTGATGGTGGAACGATTGTGTTATAGGCGCGGGCGAGACGCGTGATGGAATCGAGCAGGATCACGACGTCGCGCTTGTGCTCGACCAGGCGCTTGGCTTTTTCGATGACCATTTCAGCCACCTGTACGTGGCGTGCTGCCGGCTCGTCAAAGGTCGAGCTGATGACTTCGCCCTTCACCGAACGCTGCATGTCCGTCACTTCTTCCGGACGCTCATCGATAAGTAGAACGATGAGAACGACTTCGGGGTGGTTCGACGTGATGGAATTGGCAATCGCCTGCAGCAGCATCGTCTTGCCGGTGCGCGGCGGGGCTACGATCAATCCACGCTGGCCTTTGCCGACAGGCGTGAGCAGGTCCATGACGCGGCCGCTGATGTTCTCGCGGACGGTCTCGCTCTTGAGGCGCTCCTGCGGGTAAAGCGGCGTGAGGTTGTCGAAGAGGATCTTGTTGCGCGTCTCTTCCGGCGACTCAAAGTTGATCGCCTCGATTTTGACCAGGGCAAAATACTTTTCACCCTCGTGCGGCGGACGGACGTTGCCGCTGATCGTATCGCCGGTCTTGAGGTCGAATTTGCGAATCTGAGACGGTGAAACGTAGATATCGTCAGGACCGGGCAGATAGTTGTAATCCGGGGAGCGGAGGAAGCCGTAGCCGTCGGGCAGGATTTCGAGTACGCCCTCGGCGAAGATGTGGCCTTCCTTTTCGCTCTGCGCCTGCAGAATCTTGAAGATAAGGTCTTGCTTACGGAGTCCGCTGGCACCCGGAATTTCAAGCTGGCGCGCAATTTTGCTCAGCTCTGTAATATTTTTTTCTTTCAGTTCGGAGATGGTCATTGTCACCTGCGGTGGGTAGGGTTTTTTATGGGAGGTAACTTCTTGATTGGGAAGGAATCTCGGGTATGGCAGAATGCTTCAAGTTAATACTAATACAGGGGAAGGCCTGCACAGCAGGCCGCGCTTATGCTGCGCGGCGCTGCTGCTGAACCTTTGCCTTCTCTTCAACAACGGGGGTTACCGCCACAGGGTTCTGATAGCGGAAGCGAACCATAACATCATTCGTGGTATCCTGCACGCGCGTATTCGGCTTGTGCAGCTTACGGGTCGCTTTGGAAGCCAGCTGACAGAGCTGGTAGCGATTGGAAACGTGGGTCAGAGCCCCAAATATCAGATCAGAACGCATTGTATTTCTCCTTCATTTATTCGGACAGTTCCACGACCCTTCGCGCTTAAACCCGGCAGTGGATCGTTTGGTCGTCGAAACGCCCCTGTTGTCTCACAAGAGCTGCCTTACGTTTCGCTTTCCTTTGGAATCTTCACCTCTTAAGACGCATTCACATGCGTCTTAGATCAATTTTTTTGCACAATTTCTCAGCTTTTTTCGCACAGCGGTATCCTTCTCCTGCCAGCGCCCTAAAAGTAGTCGAAATTGAACGCGGTGCTACCCCCGGGCGGCAAATCACATCCGAGCCCGCCTGGGCCAAACCAAACACCTGCTTGGATCTGGGATGAAATGATTACGGCAGACGAGTGAAACAGACTTAAATTCCTTAAGCTTCCCGCGGCCCCTTCATCGAATCGGCAATTTTGAAGTTAAACGTGATGCACCAGAAGGTCAACATTTTTTTTCATAGATCGGATGCGGCATTTCTCCACTAATTGGAAATCTTGCCTTCGCGCGGTACCGAAGCGCACCTATCGCCTTTAGTTAACCGTTTTTGTTCATATAAATCATTCACATCGGCCGATAACCCATATTTTCACAGGATGTTGCCAGATATCAAAACTGATTGACAATCTCATAAATTGTATCGCTGTATAGATACAATATGATCATTCGGGTCTATCATGGTCTCGGCACACCGGTTTATCTGCAAATTGCACAGCAAATCAAGCATGCCATCGCCGCCAGCGCGCTCCGCGAGAACGAGCTTTTGCCACCCATCCGCAAGCTGGCCGCCGAATTGCGCGTGAACCCCAGCACAGTAGCCCGCGCCTACCAGAACCTTGAGCGCGAAGGCCTTCTCCGCGCCGTGCCGGGAGGCGGCAACTACGTAGACGTTCAGAGCCAGGGGCTGCCCCGGTCGGAAAAACTCAAGCGCCTCAGGCCGCTGGCAACACAGCTTGCCGTCGAAGCCAGACAACTCAAGCTGACGCGCGAAGATGTGCTTGCGTTGCTGCAAAACTCCTATGATGAGCTTGAAGCGCCGCAATGACCGTTTGGTGCGTCCCGCTCCACAAGAGCTATACTTGCCGCGTTCAGCGCAGATGCAGTTGTCAGCTGCGATCTGAAGCCGCACGAGCCAGCCGCATACCTGGAGAACCCTGCATGGCGCGTAAACCGAGCTTCACAGCAGCCGCTTTCCTGATCGGTCTTTTGCTGCTTCCGATATTCGCCTCTCCGCTTCAGGCGCAGAACGTTCCGCCGCCCACGCCGCAACAGCTCGACCAGCTTCTGGCGCCCATTGCGCTCTATCCCGATTCCCTCCTTGCCCTGATCACGACCGCGTCGACGAATCCGCAGGAGATCCTCGATGTGGATAACTGGCTCGCGCAGAACCCCGGCCTCACAGCACGGCGCTTAGTGATGCCGCGGAGCAGCAGGGTTTCGACCCGGCGTTTATCGCGCTGGTGCAGTTTCCTGACGTGCTGCAGATGATGGCGGAGAACATCGACGACTATGCGGCCATCGGGCAGGCCGTCCTAACCAATCAGGCCGAGGTGTCAGCCTCCATCCAGCGCCTGCGCGCACAAGCCTATGCCTCCGGTGCGCTGCGCACCACTCCGCAGCAAACAGTTGAGGTCCAGCAGGAGGCAGGTCAGCCTATTTACGTCATTCAGCCGGCCAATCAGCACTGAGCATGTCCATTGATCAGCATGATCGACGCAGAAGGATCATCGCCCCCTGGCGTCTTGCGCCTGTGGTCTGCATCTGCAACACTGACTTGGGTTCACCGGTTATGGTTCGTCATTACCTCATCAAAGGCCGTGTGCAGGGCGTCGGTTTCCGCTGGTATGTCCATCGCGAAGCCGGAGCGATAGGCCTGCGCGGCTGGGTGCGGAACACGGAAGACGGACATGTCGAAGTGGTTGCCGCCGGCGAACCGGACGACCTTGCTGCCTTGCGTCTCGCGCTCGATCGCGGATCGCGCGGCAGCCGCGTCGACCAGATCATCGAGCATCTGCTCGACGACTCGGAAGACAAGGACCTTGGACCATTTCAGATTGAAGGAGCCTGGTAACGCTAGTTATGACCCATGCTTTAGATTGCGAGCCGCTGAAGGCGCTCGTCCGCACCGTTCCTGACTTTCCCAAGCCGGGGATCCTGTTCTACGACATCACGACGCTGCTGAAAGACAAGCTCGGCTTTGCGCAGCTCATCGACGCGCTGGCGGCCCACTATATCGGCAAGGACGTTGACCTCGTCCTCGGCATCGAGGCCCGCGGCTTCATCTTCGGCCCGGCGCTCGCTTATCGTCTCAATGCCGGATTCGTCCCGGTACGCAAGCCGCGCAAGCTGCCCGCCGAGGTTGCTCGTGTCACCTACGACCTGGAGTATGGGACGGACTCCCTGGAAATTCATCTGGACGCCATCGAGCCCGGCCAGAATGTCATCATTGTCGACGACTTGCTGGCCACGGGCGGAACCATGGAAGCAACCGTAAAGCTGGTCCAGCAACTGGGCGGGCACATCGGCGGTCTGGGATTCGCGGTGGAGCTGGATTTTCTGAAGGGGCGTGAGAAGTTCAAAGATTTCGACGTCTTCAGTCTTCTGCACTATAACGAATAAAATGGCGCCGTTCACCGGCGCCATTCAAGCCTTCGCTGCCGCACCTCGCACAAAGTGCAGAATCACCGAGATCACCGCAAAAATCAGCAGCAGGTGAATCAGAAATCCGGCCACATGGAAAACAACAAAGCCCGCAATCCAGGCAAGAAGCAGAATCAGCGCCAGGAGCAAAAACATGCTGCGCACCTCACTCTCATCTAGTTTCGATGGCGAAAGTTCCGTGAACGGTTGGAAAGCCCGGCACGCGCTACGCACGGCCGGGCTTTCACATTTGTAACCGTTATAGGCACAAATTAGGCGGCTTCGGCTTTCGTGTTGACCGACCTCGAAATCGCCGTCAGTTTCTGGTCAGCCGCTTTTTCTTCTTCGAGCGTCTCGTGCAGCAACTTCGCTACTTCGTTTTCATTCAACAGCTCGGCGTAAGTGCGTGCCGAGCCGTAAGCGGCGATCTCGTAGTGCTCGACGCGCTGCGCCGCAGAGATCAGGCCCGCATCCAGAACCGCGGGCGCGCCGCCTTCTTTGATACGTTCTTCGCCCTCTTTAAGCAGACCTCTCATGCCTTCGCAGGTCTTGCCCTTCGATTTCTCCTTCAGATGCCTGAAGATTTGTTCCAGCCGCTGCACCTGCCCTTCGGTCTCGCGCAGATGGCTTTCAAACGCCTGCTTCAGCGCGGGGCTGGACGCGTTCTTCGCCATCCTGGGCAGCGCTTTCGTAATCTGTGTTTCGGCTGAATAAAGGTCCTGCAGTTCGTCCAGCAGAAGCTCTTTCATGGTTTCCAGTTTCATGACATACCTCGAGGTTGAAAGATTGACGAACAATGAGTGGGATGCAGCAAATGCGATTCGCGTAGTCGCAGCGGCTGTCAGCAGCGCACGATGCCGGGCGCGCGAGGGCCCACCAGTTGCTCGAAATGCAACGGGAAGCTACCATAGCGCCCAATGCGCCGCGTTCTTCAGGCCCTGGCACTTATCGTCGTTTCGTCCGCGCTCACGCATGCACGCGGCCAGGTCATGCAGAACACCGATTACGAGCGCGAACTGTTGCATGCTAAGTCGCTGCTTGCTGGAGCGACCTCGACGGATGTGCCGCACCACATTCACTACGACTTGAAACTATATGACGAGGACGGACGAGAAAGCACTGCGACCTTTGACGTCTATCGCGATCCCATCCTCTACCAGCGCGTTGAAATCAAGGCAGGCGACTATCAGCTCACGCTGATCAGCAACCTTCGCGATCACGTAGATTGGCAGCACTACACGGGCAACAAGCCGCTCAAGATTGCCGACTTCGAAGAGGCCATCGATCTTCCGCAGGCTGCAGTGAGACGCTTCAGCGAGGAGTTAAAAGACATCGGGCCGATGCGAGTTCTGCAACTCGCAGGCGCGCCTCTGCTCTGCGCCAACGACAATGACGGCACCACTATCTGCTTCAATCCGATGATACGGCTCTTTGCCTATGCGCAGATGTTCAACCGCACCATCGTGTATGACCGGTGGCTGCCTGTCGGCTCGCACTCCGTTCCGGGGGCCATTCGCATCTACGAAGGCAAGCGCCTTCTGGTCGAAGCCACGGGAACTGCCGAAGTGGTGAAGAAATTTCCCAGCGGCTTCATGGAAATCCCCGGCACGCCTTCGCAGCCCGCGCCGGACAGCGAGTTCAAGATTGTGAAATCAAAAACGATCAATCAGTCGCAGGAGCGTTACGGAAACATTGAGGTGGCGGCATCGGTCGACGAAAAAGGCCGCGTGACAAAAGAATCCATCGTGGATTCCGACGACAAGCATCTCGATGGCTTTGCGCGGAAGTTTGTGCGCGGACTTGTCTTTGAACCAAAAGTAGAAAATGGCCAGCCGGTGCCGTTTGAAACTGTCCTTTACATCAGAAACTACCCGTTCTGAAGCTCGCTGATCTGCAGGTGTTCGTCGGGTTTCAGATATCCTTTGCGCCGGAACCAGTCCTCCATGGCCGGCTGCAGGCGGTCGAGCGGCACGCGATAACCCGCCTCAAGCAGGCCATCCGATACAGGCAGCGTGTCGTCAAAAACAGCATCGTTGGTGAAGTTGCGCATGGCGAAGTTGTCGATCCATGCGACCGGGCATGGACGCGCGCCCTCGGCAGCGCGCACACTCTCAATCCGCAGCTTGCGCGCAAACATCGCTGTTTTACTCGCGCGCCTTCGGGCCGGCTGCGCGCACACTCTCGGGAGCGTCGAATTTGACGAAATTTTCTTCGAACTTTGCCGCCAGCAGCCGGGCCTGCGCATCATATGCCTTCTTGTCTGCCCAGGCGTTGCGCGGGTGCAGCAGCGCACTCGGAACATCCGGGCAGGAGGTTGGGATCGACAAGCCGAATGCGTCTTCCGTGACGTACTCCGCTTTCGCAAGCCTGCCATCGAGCGCTGCATGCACCATCGCGCGTGTGTGCTTCAGGCTCATCCGCTCGCCCACTCCGAATGCGCCGCCGGTCCAGCCGGTATTCACCAGCCAGCATTGCGCATCGTGTTCCTTCAGACGGCGGCCGAGCATCTCCGCATAGACTCGCGGCGCCAGCGGCAGAAACGGCGATCCAAAGCACGCCGAGAATTCCGGCACCGGCTCGCTGCCCAATCCGGCTTCGGTTCCGGCCAGCTTCGCCGTGTATCCGGAAAGAAAGTGATACATCGCCTGCTCAGGCGTCAGCTTCGCAATTGGCGGGAGCACGCCGAAGGCGTCAGCAGCGAGAAAGAGCACGTTTTTGGGATGGCCGCCAATGCCGGGGATCACGGCATTCTCAATAAATTCGATGGGATACGCGGCGCGGGTGTTTTCCGTGTAGCGGGTGTCGGAGTAATCCGGTTCGCCTGTCACCGGATCGATCACGACATTCTCAAGCACCGCGCCAAAGCGGATCGCGTGATAAATCTGCGGCTCTTTGTCTTCGGAAAGATCGACGCACTTGGCATAGCAGCCGCCTTCAAAATTGAATACACCAGCCGGACTCCAGCCATGCTCGTCATCGCCAATCAGCCGCCGCAGCGGGTCAGCCGAGAGCGTCGTTTTGCCTGTCCCTGAAAGCCCGAAGAACAACGCCGTCTCGCCATTCGCGCCGATGTTCGCCGAGCAGTGCATCGGAAAAACATCACGCCCAGGCAACAGATAATTCATCACGCCGAAGATCGATTTCTTCATCTCGCCCGCATATTTCGTTCCGCCGATAAGGATGATCCTGCGGGTGAAGTCGGCGAGGATAAACGTGCCCGATTTGGTCCCGTCGCGCTCGGGCACAGCTTCAAACTCAGGCGCTGCGATGACGGTGAACTCGGCCACATGCCGCGCCAATTCTGCCAGCAGCGGGCGCACAAAGAGCTGTTTCACGAACAGCGCGTGCCATGCGTATTCCGCGATGACGGTGATCGGTAGGCGATACGCGGGGTCGGCCCCGGCATAGAGGTCCATCACGTACAGATCGCGCTCGGCCATGTGCTTCATCACGCGGTCGAGCAGCGCCTCAAATTTTGCCGGGTCGAACCGCTGGTTCACCCTG
>Ga0335072_10008059_pt1 | contig 15296 bp, 12 predicted proteins | sample Lox_Sample_21_FD_206725 | JGI IMG/M metagenome (GOLD analysis project Ga0335072, IMG submission 206725) | Soil microbial communities from Loxahatchee National Wildlife Refuge, Florida, United States - Lox_Sample_2.1 | ecosystem: Environmental > Terrestrial > Soil > Wetlands | place: USA... | reverse complement strand
GGCCAATAGGAAGCTGATTATTCCTGTACCGCAGGCTTTACGGCCAGAACATCCTTGAAGCTGACCCGATACTGGAGAAAGACCAGGACCCAGAGCACAGAGGCTACCAGAGCCGGAGCAATGCTCGCCGGCGCAAGCGTCAGATGGAACGCGAGGATGTTATACAGCTCCGCCGCAAGGATTGTGAGCGCGAGCGGCACGAAATAGCCTGCAAGCAACAGCAAACCGCCGATCACCTGCATGGCGAAGAAGAACGCGGCAAAGTGCGACGCACTGATCGCGACAAAAAACTGAATCGCCAGCGGGTTCGTCGGCGGTGGCTGATGGATGAAGTTGAGAAAGCCGTTCAGGCCAAAGACCGTGAATAGCAGCCCTAGCAGATAGCGTGCAACGATAGAAACCGTCCTCATCTTTCGTCTCCTTTAGATTGTCTGCGCGTGCGATTGCACGACTTGAAGGTGCGGTGCGAGAAGCGCATCGCGGTCCAGCCCCTGGTTGAGTGCAGCGGTTCCGCCTGCCGTGAGGAAAGTCGCATCCGTCACACCGAGGAAGCCAAAGACCGACCGCAGATACGGCTCGACAAAGTTGAATGAGGACATCTGCGTCTGCGCATCGTAGATGCCGCCGGTCGCGATGATGAAGGTCGCTTTCTTGCCCGTGAGCAGTCCCTTCGGAATTCCGGATCCGTAAGAAAACGTCCTGCCCACGCGTGCGATCTGGTCGATCCAGAGCTTGAGAACCGAAGGCACTCCGAAGTTGTGCATCGGCACCCCGATGATGTACTCATCCGCCTGCTCAAGTTCGGCGAGCAGCGCGTCCGAAACTGCCAGCAGTTCCTTCTGCTGCGGAGCGCGCGCCGCATCCGGCGTGTAGGCAGCCTTCACCCAGTCGGCGGTGATGGGCGAGATTGCAGTGGCATTCAGGTCGCGGTCGATGACCGTCCCCTCCGGGTGCGAAGACTTCCATTGGTCAACAAACGCACTCGTGAGTTGGCGCGAGACGGACTGCCCGTACAGTGGACTGGAGTCGATATGGAGAAGGGTGGACATGTATAAAAACCTCCGACGCAACAATTGATGTTTAAGCGACAGATGTTGATTCAATAAATCAACAAGTGCCGCGTAAGCATCTATTGAGGAAGGAGCGTAATCTCGGAGAAATGATTGTGACAGTCCAATCCGGACCGCCCGCGGAGGCGACTGATCCCCGCATCCTGCGCAGCCGGCAGATGTTGATGGAGGCATTAGTCAGGTTATTGGATCGTAAGGAGTTCGACGACATCTCTGTGCAGGAGATTGCCGATGAAGCGACCCTGAACCGGGCGACTTTTTATCTTCATTACGAGGACAAGAACGCTCTTCTTCATGCCATGACAGCCGCCCGCTTCCGCGCTCTGATCGCCCGACGGGGCCTTTCCTTCACAAATTGCGATGGAGCGCTACGAGCGATTGCTCTCGGCGTTTGTGATTACCTGGCCGAGACCACGGGCTGCCCCAGCCAATTGACGAAGATGCCTCTCGAAGGCTCAATCATTCCGGTGGTGGAGGGTATGTTCCTCGAAGGCGCTCGACATCATCCGATGCAGTCCGGTGTCGATCCCGCGCTCCTGGGGACTACGGCCGCCTGGGCGATCTTCGGGGCCGCGCGACGCTGGCTGCAAACACCGGATCGCATTCCCGCCGAGGAGATGGCCGCGAAGATTGAAGCGATGGTAAAGCCGATCTTTCTTACCTCCTCTACGTAGGTTCGCACGAATATTTCGCCATCTCCGTGAAAACATCGAAATAGCTTGCGCACTACGAGTAAGCAAACAGGAGTCGGCTTCCCTTCATCGCGTCAGTGTTCCTTCCTGTTGCTGATACCCTCGGCCAGATAGAGCGTGAGAAACAAATCAGGCGGAAGATCGAACCCTCGCCTGCCTGGCTATCCGACTCCATACGAAATCAACGCCCGGATTCCTTGTTCTCAGCGCGAAATTGCAGTTCCCAGGCATAGGCCGCACCCGTGGCACCATGCTCGAGAAGCAAGTTGGCGAGATCCGGTACGCATGATCATGTCTGCTTTAATTCCCACGAATGCGCGGCTGTCCAGTTCAACTACTATTCGAAGCCTTCGACTACCATCTCTTCGCTCTTTTTCCAGAGAGCCTTTGCGTTTTCGGGGTCGAGCGCATAGCCACGCACACCTTCGTCAAGCAGGCCGAGCCTTGTATCATCTGCGACGACGGCACTCACGTGGCAGTTCTCGCAATACCGCCCCCCTACCTCTTCGGCAGGCGCGACGACAGCTGCCCATACTGAGGTGGCGGCCCCCTGGGGCACGGTTTTGAACTGGAAGGGCTCTTTGCCTTCTGCCGCGGCCTGTTCATTGATCTGTTGGATCATCTTTTCCATTTGCGCCGTCTCCATGTGCCGGGCAAGCTCTGTCTGTATGCCTCCTGGATGTACAGCTGCCGCGCGGACTCCGCGTGCCCGATGCCGCTGATCGAAACCCAGTGCGAAGAGGATGTTCGCGGTCTTCGAGCGCCCGTAGGCTACGAAGGGTTCGTACGGCGTCGCCTCAAAGTTGGGATCGTTCAGGTCGACATTGCTGAAACGGTGTCCTGAGGAAGCCAGGTTGACCACGCGTCCGCCATTCTTGATCAGCTTTGCGATGCGGTTCACAAAGACGAAGTGACCGAGGTGATTGGTCACAAATTGCGTCTCGAAACCATCTTCCGTCTTGCCAAATGGGGTCGCCATTGAGGACCCTTGCGGGCACCCTTCCTCGCTCGCTTTCCACTCTCCATCCTCGATCACTCCAGCCTTTATTAAATCCTGCATAAATAATGTCCTATACTGTGATTGTTGTGCGGAGGTTAGTTATCCGACCGCAGGGCAGTGCAGAAGAGTTGCAGCGTAAACGCGAGCATGCCATTCGGCTGCTTGAACAAGGGCTCACTCAGGCCCAGATCGCGCGCAGCCTGGATGTCGATCCGCGCAGCGTGCGCCGCTGGAAGCATGACCTGAAGCGAGGCGGCTGGGCAGCCTTGCAAGCGGTTCCCGCCAGCGGAAGGCCGCTTAAACTCTCTTCCGGCCAGCGCCAGCGGCTGGAGAGGCAACTGCTGAAAGGTGCGCAAGCCGCCGGATTCCCCTCCGATCTTTGGACCTGTCCGCGTGTGGCCGAGCACATCGAGCAAACCTTCGGCGTCCGCTATCACGTCGATCACGTCTGCCGCCTGTTGCACACCATGAACTGGAGCCCGCAAAAACCCGTACGCAAGGCGATCGAGCGCGACAAAGAGGGCATCGCCCAGTGGGTCAAGCAGACGTGGCCGGCTATTGAAAAAAACGCGCCGGCTGATGGCCTGGCTGGTATTTCTGGACGAAAGCGGTTTTCTGCTGGCGCCTCTGGTACGGCGCAGTTGGGCGCCCTCGGGACAGACGCCGGTGCTCTATCAGCGCGGCCGTCACCGCAAGAAGGTCTCCGCGGTTGCGGCGCTGTGTGTCTCGCCCGGGCGCGACCAGGTGCGTTTGTACTTTCGCCTCTACCCAGGCAAGGAGATTGACTCTGACCGCAGTATTGCATTCTTAAAAGCGCTGGACCGGGAACTGGACGCCAACTGGTGCCTGGTCTGGGACCGGCTGAACGCGCACCGGGCCAACAAGACCCGCGCTCATCTGGAGACCGTTTCCCATCTGTCGACATTCTTCTTCCCCTCTTACGCCCCGGAACTGAACCCCGTAGAATATCTCTGGTCCTGGCTGAAGATGAACCCCATGGCCAACCGCGCCATTCATGACGTCGAACCACCCGCCGATGCCACCCGTTCTCTGCAATGCAACGAACAGATGCTACGCTCCTTCATCCAACATAGCCCTCTTTCTTTGCCCCCTTGGATAGGACATTACTTATGCAGGATGCAGTAGCCATTTCCGGATCAGACGAAGCAGGCGTTGATCTGCTATCCGATGCTCCAAGAATCTGAGCATTTAGTCATGACTAATCGAGTCGAAGTAACCGCGGATGTCCGCGTCCAAAATCCAGCTAATTTTCTTGAAACGGATTCCTATGGCCAATGCATCTAGCGCTGTGTGCGCTTGACGCCCTGGCCGAAAACCGTATGAAAACCCGAGAAAGTCTACCTCGTAAATGGCGTTGAGCACTTCGTTCACGGCCCTCTGAACAACTTTTTCTTTCAGGGCCGCGATGCCCAATGGTCTCATTCGGCCATCGGATTTTGGGATGTATGCTCTACGAGATGGCTTTGCTCGATACGCTCCTCTACGCAGCCGTGAGTGCAGGTCCCTTATGTTGTTGTCCAGGTCTGCTTCATATTGCGCCCACGTCACACCGTCCGCCCCAGGCGACGCTTTCCTCTCTATCTTTTGGAAAGCGTCCTTGAGCCGTTCTTCCGTGACGTGATGAAGAAGCGCGTTGAATCTCTGTTTCCTGTTCCTGTTTGCTGCCTGTCGTATGCGGTCCAGCGCACTTGACACGCTTTCCCGGCCCTGTGTCCGGCACGTGTTTTGCTGTCTCGCATTTTCCTTGGTCAGCCTCCTTCCCTCCGCCGCCTCCGATACCGGTTTCCCGGCATTGTTCGGCGACTTCGCAGGTAATGTGGGACTGTCCGACTTCCCATGCTCGTACATCACCGACTTGCGGTCATGCACCTTCTCGGTGCGGCCTCCGGTACCATCTACCGAAGGCGAACATGGGATCTCCCGGTTCTCGCGCATGAAGTTTCCACACGTGCTAGAGGTCTCCGACCGCGCAGGGTTGTTGGTACGCTCGCCGTTTCGCGTCCCAACATGTTGCCTTCCGATCAACTCAACGTCGTCGGCACCCTGATTGCACCTGTTTTCGCGGCTCAATACTCCGCCCATGTGTACCCCTGTCAACGCTTCACTTGCAGTCTTGCGGCTGCACGCACATGACTCGGGGCCGCCATAGCTGGCTAGGTTTTTGGCGTCAGACTCTTTCATTCTTTACTCCATGCCGGTTTACCCCGGCGCTACTGAGTTTCCGGCGGGACTGCGTGACGGCGCGTGGGCGGGGTTGTTATTTTCAATCAACCGCTGAGGTCGGCGAGATTGAAGGATTCGAGTGCCACCCTTGTGGCTGAGCCCATTTTGCAGTTACAACGCCAGTTGGAGCAGTTTCGCAGAGGACACCAAGACGTGTCGTTCTTGCATCCACGAATGCAAGGCGAAAGCTTGCGTATCTTATTGATTCTTATTTGGCGTCCCCGACGGGATTTGAACCCGTGTTATCGCCGTAAAATTGGCAAGGTCCCAAGTTCAACGCTTATGGCTTCTTACCTTCAATCGAGCATCACGCAGCAGTTGATCGGCGGATAGAGGCCAACTCCGTTACCGATCAATCCGCAAAGAGTTCATGCTTTGAGGGAGAAAGCAATTCGCCCGCACCTCAGTCTCAAGGCCCCCGATTATCGGGCCCCTATTGAGGCGTCTCGAAGCGATGGGCTCGTAACGTCCCCCTCACACAGGCTTCACGTTGTTGAATGTATAAGAGATATAGACATAAACGGTTTGAAACGTTGACAAATTTGCTCTCTCGCCAAGACTCTCTTACCCGAAGGTCGATAAAGCGATTTATAGCGACCGAAATGGAATGATGTTCGCCGAATCAGAAAAATGAGATCGCGAGAACACCTGAAAAAGAGAGGATTTGAGCAATGAAATGTGGGGATTGGATTAGAAAACTCGCCAGTGACAGCCGGCTGAACTGGGCAGCACGAATTCCATCGAGAATAGGGTGGTCCGCGCTGCCACTAATCGTAATGGCGCTTTCTGCCGGTGTGCTGTCGGCCCAAACGACGGGCCTTGGAACCATATCGGGAAGGGTACTGGATCCACTTGGAGCCGTTATACCGGGCGCACACGTTACGGTCACCAATACCGCCACCGGGGTAGCCGTGTCGACGACTAGTAACGGCCAGGGACTTTATCGGGCGGGGGATCTCGTTCCCGGTCCCTATCAGATTGCTGTTACTGCAAAAGGGTACAAGGACCTTCTGCGGCAGGGGATTACGCTGGTGTCGGACGCATCCGAGACGGCCGACCTTAGCATGACGGTTGGCCAGACGTCGCAGCAGGTGACTGTCTATGCGGACGCATCGCTGTTGAACCTGACTTCCGGCTCGGACGGGCAGGTGGTCAGCAGCCAGCAGATAGCTGACACGCCGACGGCCGGCGCAAACCCGTTGCTGCTGCTGAAATTCAGCTCTGCCATTCAAACCAGCGATGCCTCAAATCTTTACATGAATGGCAGCTACAACGCTGGAGCCGCCAACTCCCGAATTGGAACCTCAGGACAGATCTCGAAAAACGAGTACATGCTGGATGGCGCGCCGGATCAGTATAGCGGCCACAATGTCGCTTACGCCCCACCCTCCGACGAGGTGAACGAGATGTTTACCGACGTAACCGGATTCGATGCCGAGGTGGGCAAGACGCTGGGCGCCTATACCAACGTTACGAGCAAGACGGGTACCGACCAGTTTCACGGAGATGCGCGCTGGCTCTACGAGGATCAACGCTGGCAGGCATTGACTCACTTTGCGCGCGTGAACATCATCACGGCCTGCGCCGCCGCCCCGACTTCGGCAGCGTGCGCTGTATCCAAAGCGCAAAACCTTCAGCCAGGGACTCATGAAAACAACTGGGGCGCCGCCATCGGCGGGCCGGTTATGATCTCCCATCTTTTCAATGGCCGGCAAAGGAAGCTCTTCTTTTTCTTCGGCGCTGTCCGGGATCAATTCACCGGCGTGTCCAACACTTCAGTCAACGTGCCGACTGTGCAGGAGCGCGGCCTGAACGGATCCAATGCGGACTTTTCCGACCTTCCCGGTTGTCCTTCGGCTTGCGGCGAATATACGATCTTCGATCCGTTGAGCGTGGCCGCCGTGCCTGGGCAGACCTACTATCAACGCACTGCCTTTCCGGGCAATGTGATTCCCGCCAGCCGTATCAACAACCCCATGAGGGCGCTGTTTAATGCTGTCTTGCCTGTACCCAACAACGGCGGCGGCAGCGGCAGCCCGGCGGTGGGGTTGAATGGCGAGGGCAACTACGTATATAACCAACTGCAGCCGCAGACTTTTACCGCGTACACTCCACGCATCGACTATGCGTTGAGCGACAACAATCATTTTTTTGCGCGCGCCTCGAAGGTTCACTATCTGCAGGATACGAAAGGATTCACCACAGACGATGTTGACGAGGGGCTAGTCAATCAGGATGCACTGATCCTTTCCGTGGGCTGGACGCATGTCTTTACCCCGAACCTTGCGATGGATAACACCATCGGCTATTCGCGCTACTGGAACGGATTAGAGGAGCCGGGGCTCTTGAAGTTTCCGGCTACATCGCTGGGGCTGCCCGGCTACCTCCAGACCCAAGCAGCTTCTTCGGGATTCAACGGCGCGCCGCTGGTGGAATTCGACGGAAGCACCAGCACTCCGTACAACGAGGTCGGGAGAAACAGCTATCCCCCCAACTACGACAAGATCGGAAACTATCGCACCGGACTTACATTTGTGCACGGCGCCCATGTCGTAAAGGCCGGTGCTGAATACCGGCTGCAGGTGGCCATCGGCACTCAAGAGGGAAACATCGACGGCTTGTACGACTTCGATAACACCTTTACCAAGGAGTACACCAACGGTTCGGGCCCTGGTTCAAAAGTATGCACCTCCGCCGGCAACGGCACTTGCGACATCAGCCCGCAACAGCAGGGTCTGGACTATGCCGCATATCTGATGGGCATGCAAACCTCGGCCACGCTTACCACGCAGGTTCTGTGGAAGTACAGCAACCCGTACTACGCATTCTGGGGCGGCGACAACTGGCACCTTACTCCCAAGCTGACCGTCTACGCCGGCCTGCGCTTTGAGTATGAGTTCGGGCCCACGGAATCCCAGAACCGGCAGATGATGTACTTCGATCCTGCCCTGGCTCTTCCCACCGCGAGCGATGTCAACACCGCGTACGCGGCCAATTATGCAACCTATGCCAAAGCAATTCCGACCGGGCTGCCCGCTCCTCCGACTTCTCTGAACATTGCGGGCGGGGACGTTTATGCGGGCGTGAACGGCGCGAGCGACCGGGCCTGGGACAATAACTGGCGTCTGCTGCCCCGGTTTGCCGCGGCCTACGCGTTGCGGCCGAGTATTGTGATTCGCGGCGGCTACGGCCTGTTCTACGACACCAACAATGCGCTGAATGAGAACCCCAATCTTTCCGGTTTCTCGGCCACCACAACCACTGCTTCCACCAGCGATAACGGTGAGGGGTTAAGCGGCGATTGGGTGGGCGCGAATCCATACACGGGCGGCGTCCCGGCGGCCAATCCGTTCCCCGCCTTGTCCACCGGCGGCAATTTCATTCAACCCCTCGGATCGGCGCTGGGCGCGATGGAGATTGCGGGCACGAGTACGAGCTTTTATCCCAGGAACTACTACCCTTCTCGACAGCAACGCTGGAATGCAACGGTAGAAAAGCAGTTCGGCTCCTCTACGGTCTTGCATGTCGACTACATCGGGTCGTGGACGACGAGACTGCAAGTGAGCCAGAACCTCGACTCGGTCCCGGCTGCCTACTTTACCGGCGGCAATACACTGAACCCCAACAACGGCGCATTGAGCGGAACCGCGACGCCCAATCCATTCAGTGTCAAGAACATGGGCGACCTGGCCACGTCCAGTCCACAGGTCTACAACAACGTTCTGACGACAACGTCGCTCTTTACGAGTTCAAACGTAAGCGTAGCTCAGTTGCTTAAGCCCTACCCCCAACTGACCGGTCTTACGGAGTATGCCGAGGTCGGCAATTCGAAGTTCAACGAGCTGAACTTCTCGTTTCGGCGCCGTTTGTCGAACGGGCTGAGCTTCGCCATCAACTACCAGTTGAACTGGCAGAACGATCAGGACTATTTTGCCAATTCCTTCGATACGGCGCCGAGCTGGGAGCCGAGCAACAACTCGCGCCCCTACCGCATTGCGGGTATTGGAACCTGGGAGCTGCCGTTTGGGAAAGACGAGCCGTTTGCCAGCCATGGGTGGATGTCAATGGCGTTTGGGGGATTCAAGCTCGATAACGCTTACGAGCAGCAGGAAGGCGCGCTACTGGGCTTTGGAAACGTCATCTACACCGGCTCGGACCCAAAGGACATCAAACTGTCTCATCCGTCGTACGGAGAATGGTTCAACACGCAAAACTTCGGTACGGGAACCCAACTCGGATCGTATAACTTGAGAGTCTTTCCTACCAGAGTCCCAGGCGTTCGCCAACAGGGCTATTCGAATTTAAACTCCAACCTCGAGCGCAGCATCCCACTGACGGAACGAGTCAACATGATACTGCGGTTTGAGTGCTTCGACGTGTTCAACCACACTCTCGTTGCCGCGCCGAATACCAGCCCAACCTCGGCCCAATTCGGAGAGGTCACGGGCAATGCGCAGAACTTCTCACGATTCATCCAGGTGCAAGGACGGTTCGTATTCTAGACTGCCCTTGTTTCGCATTTCCGGCCGCGCACAGGGAGATAAGTTCCTGTGCGCGGTCAATTCTCTTCAGGATTCCCATCACCAAGCCTGAATGGCAATCACCTTTGGGTTCACAACAACATTCCCGGAAATATCCATTTCCAGCACGATCTCAAGATTGCGCTTCTGCCATCCGCGCGGTGCGCTGCGGACCACGTCGCTGAGAGCGTTTCCGTCCGTCAAGAATTCGCACGCGGCCTCTGTGCCGAATTCGTCGATTCCTCCAATGGCCATCTGCACGCGGCTTCGATCGGGAGCGATGATTCTGGTAATCAGGGCGTAGCTACGATCGGCTTGCTGAGACGCAGTCTTTTCGGTTGTCCAGAGCTTATCCGGATGAAGGCGGTCGCGGATGCCCCAGATCTGTTTTTGTCCGGAGTTTGTCACATCGAAGAAGAACCGCAGATTACGAGTGAGATTCATGGTCCAGACGTTGTTGAAAGCGCCAATGTAAATGGCATTGGTGCGCTCCAATTCAATCTCATGGCCTTCCTGCGGCCAGAGTGCCTGAGTGGCCAGCCCACGACTGGTTAAAAAACCGGCGAGGCCGATGACTCCACGTACATCGCCCATTGCTGTGCCGCCGCTGCCGCTGCTGGCTTTGACGATATCACCGGGCCGGACGAGAATTGACGGCTGATTATCCTCAACCTTCTGCCGCAAATCCGGGGAGATCCAGTAGAGATGGGAGTCCGGAAAACAGATCGTCACCATTCTCTTGTTCTGCAAGAAAGGCCTCCAGAACTGCTCCAGCGCGCTGGTGCGGCCCAGCGGCCAGAAGTTCCAAGCAGCTACGACCATTGCTGTCACAACCAGCAGGGCGATGACGATGGACAGTGGCTTAAGCAAGCCGCGCTCGTCGCGGCTTGGATCGGTGGGAACCGATGGTGTTTCTTCCTGTGTCGCGCGGGGTGCAACGGCTTCATTTATTTTTGCAACTTCTACGCTGGGCCATTGGAACGTAGGGACGTAGTTTCCTGAAGACAAGCCAATCGTGACTGCGGGAGGCGAGGATCGTTCCGAATAATACTGCGCCAGGCGACGCCGAACATCGCTGGCTCTGACTCGCACAATAGAATCCGCCCCGGTATCGAAGTCCACTTTTCGACCAAAAAGTTCGACTCCGAGGAATCGCTCATTCAGCTGGTCGTAATCTCCTGCGAGAACGTGCTCGACGATGCACTTCAGGAAATCGTGGCACCGCTTGCTGCTGGAGAAACCGGGACTCGCCAGGATCGTGTCAAGCTCAGCCCGAATGGACGCAGCCTGTTGCGGGGAAATGTCATGCGCGCGTTCCCGATCCTGAATTCCAGCCATAGGAACGCATTCTATCACTCTCGGTAACGCGAAATAACGTGACTGTAACTGATTGATTCTGCGGCACGTGTTCCACTTAACCGTTTCATACGTTGACGCCTTTCCGATCTGCGATGTGATATGCACCTGAACGTCGAAACGACTCACGAAGGCTGCTGCGCGCTGCACTGCTCGGGGGCCGACTGGAACAGAAATGGGGTGGAGGCGGATGGAATCCAAAGAGCCCATGAAAGCAGCAACGTCAGGCGATTCCCGTACCTTCGAGGACCGCAGCGATCTACAAGTTATCGACATCTACAGCCGGGAGCGTTTATTGTGTCTCGATTTTTTACCCTCACTCTTCTTCTTTGCAGTATTTCCTTCCCTGGCGCAGTCATCGAAGGGCAAATTATTGCGACACGGTTCAAGACAGACGCGCATCCGCGCGTGTTTGCCACCGATTCGGATCGCGCCGCCCTGCTCGAGAAGGTTCGGGATGTGCCCTGGGCTCGCGAACTCTTCTTGGAAATGAAGGCCGACGTCGACCAGGTTTTGACGGCGAGCGCAGGGGACCGCGGCTACCTTCCCTCTCGCTTGCAGATGAACTGGGAGCCCGGAAAGCACTATACCGATTTCTACACCAAAGGAAATTTCATTCCCATCCGCAAAGGCGATGCGCCTTTCCCCACGGTGCGCGTGGCGTACGGCCGTGCAGCGACCGGATCGACGCCCGCCCCTCCGTACGATAAGCTCACGCCCTACAGCGACGGGCCGCTGCCGAAGCTGGTCGATGGCAAGTGGGAGCAGATACCCTTTGCGAAGACCGGGCTTGGAGCCGAGAACGTCAATCAGGCGATCCTGATGGAAGCCTATCGCGCCTCGATTCTCTACTACTTCACTGGCGAGAAGAAATACGCTCGGTTTGCCGCGGATATTTTGTGGACATTCGTTCGGGGTGCGTCGTATCAGAAGCAGGTAAATCCCGACGAGGGTTTCGACTTCAACGGCTTTCTTTCGTGGGAAACGCTTGGCGACTCGCGGCGCTTTGCAACGGTGGCGCTGACCTACGATTTTCTCTATAACTACCTAAAAAATGATTACTTCACAGCGCCCGAGTTTACAACCGGCCTGCCGGGCGAGCGCTGGGCCCCGCCACAGCCTGGCGGAAAGCAATGGGCAAACGAGCGCATTCACGTCATGTTCGAGAAGTTCATCGACAACAAGTTACAGCGCGGCGGCGGACTGATCGGAAACTGGAATCTGAACGAGCAGCAATCTGCGGAACTGTATGCGTTGGCGATGGATGATGACGGCGCGTATCCTGACCACCATGGCCGCGAATACTACGTCTCGAAGCTGATCTATGGGCCCAGCAGCCGCTCTCATGGCGCGTTGATCGATGTAGCGGCCGCGAATATCGACCCGGCAACGGGTCTTTGGCCGGAGGCGCCGGGTGGGTACGGGCAAGGAAGTCTTGCGCAGTTGGTTCGTCTTAGTTTCTGGTACTGGAAGAACGGCATCGGCGTGTTGATGCACAGTCCGCTGATCTATAAAGGTGCGCTGTCCTTTCCAGAAATCGCATTTCCGAATGGAATATCGACCAACTACGGCGACTCCTCCTATCAGCCGATTCACGCCGAGGAGGCCGAAGAGATGATTGCGTATGCGCGAGCCACTGGCAACGCCAAAACCGAGCAGACCTTTACAGCGTTGCTGAATTTGAGCGGCGGAAGGCGGTTTGATTCGGAATACTACCAGCCATTATTCTTTTATGTCCCTGAGTTACGAACCACATCGTTAACTCTGAGTTATCCTCGCACTTCCTACTCTGTACCGCTCTCGCTCATCATGGAGCGGAACCTGAGCGACACGCCAGAGGATGCGCTGGCATATAGCGTGCACGGATTTGGGAAGAACATCGGTCATCGCCAGCCAAACGGCATGGACATGGAGCTTTACGGGCGCGGCGAGGTGGTGGTGTTCAATCCAGGGCAGGGTCACGACTACTGGAGCGACGACCATCTCCGCTATCAGTCCCGCAGCGCGGGTCACAACGATGTGATTCCGAATGGGCTCGCCGCCGAACTGAACATGCCGCAAAACCTCCAGGTCATGCACGCCGATCCGGAGTTGGCGCCGGGCGAAGACCCCAAAATCCAGGTCTCCCCGGACTTTCAATTCACTGACACCTTTGACGACTACAAGACCAGTGGAGGCGAGGCGGATCAGCGCCGGGTCATGGGTATTGTGCGGCTATCGAAGACTGCAGGCTACTACGTCGATATTTTCAGGTCGAAGATGAAGTCCGCACGCGACGTACAGCATGACTATATCTTTCACTGCCTCGGCAGCTCAGTGTCTGTGATGTCACAAAATGGCAGGCAACTACCGTGGAAGCCGGACTTGTTTACCAGAGAAACTGGACCGGGCTACGACTACTTTACCGATGTGCGCCAGTTCCAAGCGACGGGGGACACAGAGGCCATCTTTGACGTCGGGTACAAGGGCATCCACATGAAGGCGCTCTATCCAGACTTTTCGGGCAGAACTCTCTTCGCAATGCACGCACCCCCGATGTGGAGAACCAACATCGCGTCTCTGCGCACGGGAAAGACTTCGGCGCTGATCTTGCGTCAGGCTGGCGAGGCTTGGCGGCGCCCGTTCATCGCGATCTACGAACCCTTCGGCAATGGAGTGAACTCTGTCGTCCAGTCCGCGAAACTTGTAACGGACGAGGGAGCCGACAATTTTCTGGCCGTTGAGGTGAAGCATACGGAGGGAACAGATCTGATCTTGAACGCAACCAGTGACCGTGCGCTTCATCGAAGTGGCGCGGCTGTCTTTCAGGGAAGTTACGGCGTAACCTCCGTTCGCAACGACGGAACAGTAATCCTATATCTCGGTTCGGGAAAGGAGCTATCCGACGCAGGGATTGGCCTGCACTTCACAAATGGTGACCACGCCGCTTCGGTCGTTGCCAGCGGGAAAGGCAGAGATTGGGATGTGAAGTACTCCAGCGAGGCGGACTTTCAGTTGTCTCTTCCAGCGAGAGCATGCAGTGATGATCGGAGATATTTTTCCCGCACGCCAGCGAGTCAACACGAAATCGCAGGGAAGGCCGTAATGGACGGCATTCAACTCGATTTGCCAGCGGCGCTTGACGCCGAGATAACTTGCGATAACAAATAGCTGAGAAGATGGAATCGGACCGTAAGTAACTCGATCAACTTCTCTGCAGCTCTTTTGTAAACCATGCGGACGAATAGCTATTACAAGCGCCTGCAATGGAGGGCCGGGATGAAAGAGAACAAAGTCAGGACGATGCTGTCGCTTGCAGTCTGCGCAGCGATGGTGTGGGCGGGCATCCATGTTAAGCGTGCGCCTGCGCAGACAAGGTCGATACCGCCGTATCTGAACCCCGCACTGCCGCCGGAATTACGCGCCAGGGACTTGGTGAGCAGAATGACGCTCGAGGAAAAAGCGTCGCAACTCGTTAACCAGGCCCGCGCTATTCCGCGCTTAAAGGTTCCGGCATACGACTGGTGGAGTGAGGCGCTGCACGGTGTCGCGGTGGATGGGATAACAGAGTTTCCGGAGCCGATCGGACTCGGCGCCACCTTTGACGTTTCTGGAATCCACGAAATGGCCACTGGTATCGCCATCGAAGGCCGCATCGTACATGCCGAGTCCCAGCACAGCGGGAGTTCGTCAATTTTTCACGGGCTCGATTTCTGGGCGCCCAACGTTAACATCTTTCGCGATCCCCGCTGGGGCCGCGGCCAGGAGACCTACGGCTAAGATCCCTTTCTTATGGCACAGATGGCTGTCGCATATGTCACCGGCATGCAATTCTTCAGCCGCTTTTCGCGATTTCGGCTGATGTATGGGAAACCGCTCCGGTACGGCCCAGTCCTCGAAAAGGTCCCAGTTTTCGAGAGAGTGGCCATAGCGCGAGTGGTAGAAGACTCCCGAGTATCCGATCTCGAATGCGATCCGGCCGGCCCGGTGTGTCAATAGGCGGGGCTCGGCCTGTTCCAGCGAACTCAGGTCGAATTCAATCAATCCCAGTTTCACGGCGATCCCGGCCAGCGCTGTCCTGAGGTGGCTGACCCATCCGAGCGCGTAAATGTCGGCATACTCGCCTTCGACATTCGCCCTGCCAATGCAGCGTCCTTTGAGCCATGCTCGGCGGACCGTGCCGAAAGCCGTAAAGTCATCTTCGCCGTTTTCCATGAGCGCCAGGTCTGCGACGAAAGAGACGTCTACGCGGAAACGTGCCAGGGTTTCGATGTAGCAGCCCAGCCGTTGCGAAGACGCGTAGAGGTCCCGGTACACACCCATCGGGTATCGGCCTGTGCTGTGGTGAGAGAGCATGCGCCGGTAGTCAAGAGAACTGCGCCTAAACTCAGGTTTGAGGCTCTCGCGAATGCACTCGGGAAGTGCCTTCGCCACT
>Ga0335072_10008058_pt1 | contig 15296 bp, 18 predicted proteins | sample Lox_Sample_21_FD_206725 | JGI IMG/M metagenome (GOLD analysis project Ga0335072, IMG submission 206725) | Soil microbial communities from Loxahatchee National Wildlife Refuge, Florida, United States - Lox_Sample_2.1 | ecosystem: Environmental > Terrestrial > Soil > Wetlands | place: USA... | reverse complement strand
ATTTGCAATACATCATGCACACGTACGCAGGCTGTGCATTTGTTTCATGGTCTAGACCTTGGCTCCCTACTGATCTGTCTGGTCGTACCTGGCCGGATATTATACCGACCGATATTATATAGGTATTAGTGTTTCGCACTGCATATATTTTGCTAGTCACACTCCGTGACACTTCGACGCTCTTCCGTTACACCGTCATCGCTATTCTGTGATTGGTGGGGATCAAAGGTTGCAGTTCGGGCATGTGGTACAAAATTAAGGCTGGCTTACTTACTATCCATGCCGCAATCATCGGCAGCTCCACTGATCCGTGCGATTCCACTGCGTGCCAGATTATATATTTATTTAGTCACCCCCGGCGCAATTCTGCCCCTTTCCCCCATAACCACTTCAGTCCTCCATCTACACCTCGTCACTGAGGATGGACAAAGTATCGTATTTTGTCGTCGACAATTTGCACTGTCCTAGTTGCATTTTCACTGTCAAGTCGACGTTGAGCGATGAACTCAATATTCCAGCTACAAACGTCAGCGTCTCGCTCGTCAACCAAACCATCACCGTCCGACACAACGAATCTATCACCCAAGTTGCCATCGCCCATGCCCTTGCACATGAAGGCTTCGACGTCGAATACGATCGTGACCAAGATGATCCTCATGGCACCGGACATTCCTGGCTCCCAAACCCATTAGCAGGTCATAAACGAAAACGTCGTCATCGTGAAATTTGCAAGTCCTGTCAAGCTGAACACCGCGCCGCGCAGAAGGAAAAGAAGTCACTTATCCCAAGAATCAGTATGACAAAGTCACGATCGGAGAATACCGACAAAACTGTTGCTGTGTCCACGGGCATGGAGTTGATCGGAACAGGAGCTCCTGAAGTCACCACCCAGTTTGCCATCTCTGGGATGACCTGTGCTTCTTGTTCTAAGGCGATTACCGAGGGACTCAAGGCACATAGATCAGATGGAATCTTGTCTTGTAATGTGGACGTCATGTCCAACTCTGCAAAGGTAGTTCACGATGGTATGCGAATTACTCCTCAGGAGATTGCAAAGTTGATTACCGACCTTGGGTATACCGCTGAAGTCGTTGATACCAGACGAGTTAGTCGTCGACAACGACCCACTTCACAGGATTTCCCTACGGATTATCGATTGGAATTTCACATTGGAGGAATGACTTGTACGAGTTGCAGCTCAGGAATCACAAACGGCTTACAGGATGAACCATACATCAAAAGTGTCAACATCAATCTCATGGCAAACAGCGGTACCGCCATTCTCTCCAACAAAGAAGATGCAGAGAGAGTCAAAGTAGCAGTCGAATCGATGGGATATTCTTGCGATCTCGGAGAAATCGCACCTTTACGTCCCCTCACTCCTTCCGCGGCAGACGACATCAGAATCGTTCGGATTCACGTTGATGGCATGTTTTGCAGGTAAATTCCTCTTCTTACAATAAAGCTAACATACAGTCAATGTCCAGACAAAATTGTTGAGGTAATGCAATCGATCCCAGGTATCATCGACTTCACTCCCATCTCGCTCGACGATCCAGTCATCGTAGTTCGCTATAAACCCTCTCCCCCAGAAATCACACTCCGAACTATCTTTTCGGCACTCCAATCCAACAATTTTACCCCCTCCATCGAAAAACGGCCTTCGATAGAAGAACGCTCTAAACGTCTGCAAGCACGCGAACAGAAACAAATTCTGTACCGCATCATAGCAGCCGTCATCATCGCCATTCCAACCTTCATTATCGGTATCGTCTACATGTCGTTAGTCCCACACTCCGATCCTGGAGCACAATATTGGGAAACGCCTATTTGGGGAGATGCTGCACGAGATGTAGTTGTTCTATTCTTCCTTGCAACGCCAGTCCAGTTCCTGATTGCAGACCATTTCCATCGCAGGGCTTTGCATGGATTATATTCTATTTGGAGGAGGGGTAGTAGAATCCCTTATTGGAAACGATTCGTCAGATTTGGTAGCATGGATTTGTTGATTAGTTTGGGTACCAGTGTGGCCTATTTTGCGAGTATTGCCCTGTTGGTGATTTCGGCACAGTCAACCCCTCATTCAACATCTTATACGACAACTTTCTTTGATACCACGGTATTCTTGACCATGTTCATATTGTTAGGTATGTTCCCCACTCTGTTTTAGGACAATGCTGACTGTATAGGTCGCTATTTGGAGGCGTATACAAAACATAAAGCTGCTGATGCAGTGAGTCTGTTATCCAATCTACGTCCCACAGAAGCTATCCTCGACAATATAGGCGACGAAGACGAACGCATCTCAACAGATCTCCTCGAAGTAGGGGACATTGTCAAAGTTCCCAATGGCTCCACCCCTCCAGGCGACGGAATCATCATCTCTGGATCCTCTAAATTCGACGAATCTTCCCTGACAGGTGAATCCCGTCCCGTCCACAAAACAATCGGTGACAACGTCTACGTCGGAACTCTCAATGTCGGTGGTGTCGTCACTGTTAAATTAGAAGCTATTGGTGGTTCCTCAATGTTAGATAAGATTGTGGATATCGTACGACAAGGTCAATCGAATCGTGCGCCAATTGAACGATTCGCAGATACTCTCACTGGATACTTTGTTCCTGTCATTGTCCTACTCGCTGTCTTGACCTGGGTAATTTGGTTGTCATTGGGTGTTTCAGGAGCCTTACCGCAAAGTTACTTGGATGTGAATGAAGGTGGCTGGGTAGTATGGTCATTGCAATTCTCAATTGCAGTCTTTGTCATTGCATGTCCTTGTGGAATTGGATTGGCTGCCCCGACAGCATGTTACGTTGGAAGTGGTCTGGCTGCTAAATTCGGTATTCTAGTACAAGGCGGTGGAGAAGCATTCCAAGAAGCGTCTTTGGTGGATTGTGTGGTGTTTGATAAAACCGGTACATTAACTCAAGGAGGAGAACCGAAAGTCACCGACTCTGAAATCTTTGCAGAAGACAAGACTAAAATTCTGGCCCTTGCGAATGAACTCGAGAGTGTCAGTACTCATACTCTTGCCTTGGCGATTCGGGATTTCACTCAATCTCACGGGTCAAATGCGGAAATTGCAACTGAAAGTATGGAAGAGACTGGGGGACGAGGAATTTACGCTGAGATTCGTTTCAACGGAGAACCTCTCACTGCTATCATTGGAAATGAACTCTGGATGGGAGAGCACGGTGCCATTTATCCCGCCGATTCCTCTGCAAAATTATACGCTTGGAAAGTTGAAGGAAAATCTGTTGTTGTTATGGCTCTTCGTTCAACTACAGTTTCTGCCAAAGATCCCGAATTACCTTTCCACGTCGTCGCTCAATTCGCAATCTCAGATCCGCTCCGTCCAGAAGCTCCACTTGTCATCAGAGAATTACAAAAGCAGGGTATCGGGACATGGATGATTACTGGCGACAATGCAACTACTGCAAAGGCTGTTGCTGGCCTAGTCGGTATCCCCGAAAACCATGTTATTGCAGGCGTATTACCACACCAAAAAGCAGAGAAGGCACAATGGCTCCAGAAAACTGCAGCGAAACGTCAAAAGAGATATTTGTGGTCCTCCAAGCAACAAATTGATAATATTCCGGATTTACAAGAGCCTGGAAAGGAAGGTAAAAGAGCTATTGTTGCTATGGTTGGAGATGGAATCAATGATGCTCCTGCCCTCGCTGTGTCGGATTTGGGAATTGCAATTGGAAGTGGAAGTGATATCGCCCTTGGCTCTGCGAAATTCATTCTCTTGTCATCGAACCTTCTCACCATTTTGACTTTATTCAACCTCTCGGAGACAGTTTTCCGAAGAATCAAGTTCAATTTCTTCTGGGCTTGTATCTACAATATGGTCGGGATTCCTATTGCTGCAGGGGTTATTTATCCCGCCGGACTCAGATTGGATGCCAGTTGGGCGGCTCTTTTGATGGCTCTAAGGTACGTTCCTTCTCTCCTTTTGGGATGTTTGCTAATTTATTTTAGTTCTGTCTCCGTTGTGTTGTCGTCTCTCCATCTCAAACTTTACAAGCCACCCAAAGCGCTACGAGAATTTCAAGAGAAGTCCCGAGAATGATAGTTAGCTGAGTTGATGACGTTGAATCGCATTTAAGGATAGTTTAATGAGAATTGAGTTATTGGACGCATGAAAATTTCGTGATCTTCCCTTTTCCGACTTTCGTCAGATGCGAAACTTGATTTAGCGTGCTTGACGGGCCGCTCTGCCGCGTCACGTGATGCAATATTTACTTTCGGGGAATGCCCACTCCTGGTTCCTTGTTCCTTCTCCTTCATCCAACTCGAGCCGAACCATCAAGGCAGTCGATTCCATATGCCTCTCTTCAGCTCCTCAGGGAAGAACAACAAATCGATTGATGCTGGTCCAGCATTAGTCTTGAAGCCTTCACCATGGCGAAAACTCTTCCGTAAAAGACGACGAAGACCGTCTCTTTCGTCAGAGGTTTCACAGACTTTCAGTGACTTATCCCGGCATTCTAGTCATGAGGACGTCCGCGTTATTGGACATGTTGAGGAAATAAAGTTCAGGGATGATACGCCTGAGTCGATGTATAGTGATTCACTGTCAAGAAAGGATTCACAGGAGAGTTTGTCAGTAGGAATCAAGCGCGATTTATTCTCGGAGAGGACGCTGTATATGGATGCGCTTGATGGACAAGAGGGAGAAATACAGCGGTTTGACACTATGAAGTCTGTCTATGTGGACGCCATGGATGGATTAGAGAAAGTCGAAGTGAAGGAAAGTATGGAAATCGCCGTTGTCGCAGAGGTTCATGAAGGTATGTTCACCTGCCGATTCCGTTAAAGTTAGATCTTCCGACGATTTCGGAAGACGACACAGAGAGCTTCTTCACGGGAATTTCATCGACCGAATTTAAACCTCTGTCCCACACTACGCGCAAATTCATTCTATTGACCTTTGTTATCCTGCTTTCAGCAAAACGAACAGAAACTCCGCTAGTAATCGACACCCGATGGTAATTGTGCCACTTTCCAAAGCTAACAGAAGGGTTATGGAACAAGCAGTGAAATTACTACAAGCGCGTAAGACTCGGCAACACAACGCTTTGACTCTTCGAAAAGCTGAATCACGATTGAGTCTACAATTTATATCATACTGTGCATTTTAGACTGTTTGGACAAAATTTGTTTCATGGGTGGCATTTGTATCTACTATCATAACTATATCCTAAGGGAATTGAGTACGGACGATAATAATTCTGTATAAATTCAAAATTATCGGGTGAACGGAACTCAAAATGGCCGCTATATAAATGCGCATGAGATCCATGATAATGGCTCCAAACGCTGCAATCAAATAATTGGGTGAGTAATGCCGGTTGGGGCCGATGGAGCTCTTCGTGATAATCAGATCGCATCAAAGTCTCAGGGCCAAAAAGCCGAATGCGATGCCTGCTGACTACCCCGCCTTGTTCGTTCGTTGAGATTGAAGACCCTATTTAGCGCCAGTGCCTGAAAATCTGCGGACTTCGGGAAGCAATCGTCAAGATCGGCCTATATGAGTCCTTGGCAAAATTTCGTAAATTTCGTGACAAACGTAAATCCGAAATTTGAGAATTTTCTCAAAGCTCGATATCAACTTTCAACGCTTCATCAAAACTCTTTTTCCTGGGTTTCGAGAATGCCAGTTCGAATAAGATTGGCATTTCATCCCTTGGCACGGAAGAAAGAGCCATTGTTCCATATAGTTGCCGCCAATTCAAAGTTTGTATTCCCCTCTTGACATGTCATTGACATCTAGAACGGGACGTCAGAAAAAGCCCTTGGAAGTACTCGGAGTGTATGATCCAATCCCTCGATACCCCACTACGCAGCACGGCGAAGTCCTGGAAAATCAACAGAAGATAAAGAAGATTAGCATGAATGTGGACAGAGTGAAGTACTGGTTAAGTGTTGGAGCACAGCCAACGGACCACTGCATTCGAATTCTGGAAAAGGTATTTCGTTATCCCGACCATCAGGACTAACGTTAAGGCCAATTTGATTCCCGCCAGACCTCCTTTTCATTTACGCGATGCAAAGTTAAATCGCAAACAGAATCTAGAGGAGTGGGGCAAGCCACAGCAGGGAGTCTCTGCCGAGGTCGTTTCAGTTCCATTTTCTCGAGAGGAAGTTAACGAGAAACTCCACAAAGCTACCATTGCTCCAAGCGGCTCAAAACTCGAAAAAGAAGTTCGCAAAGTCGCGATTCCCCTTGTCGCATCAGCGATTAAAGCAGAACGGTATAAAGAATATACAATCGTACCTGGCAAACCCAATTTTCATGAAGCCCACGCCGCTGCCTCTGGTCCAGAAATTATAAAAGAATTTCTCAAATGGTATTACTCGTTTGGTAGGGACCCTCAGGCTCGGTATTTGTATCGATTGGTACAGAGACGCTTTAGGCTAGCCGCAAAGGGAATGAAATTGGCGGACAATACACTCCACCTCGGTTCAATGCACGACCCGAACAGTGCACTGTTGTTCAAAATCTTCATGGCCTATATCCAGCCGGACATCACTAAAAACAAAAAGTATAATCAACCGAGGTTTGAACTTTTCAAATTATGGATGAAGATGGAGAATCTTGAGGAGATCACAAATTTCGCTACACGCCTTGGACAGAGACGCCTCCGTGAAGGTGGGTTCATGGCCATGAAAAATAATGCAAAATACGAAGCTATCGAAGAGGAAGTGATGGAGGAGGAGAAATTCACACGGGCTGAAAGGAAGAAAATTGAGTTGCTGCCATCGTCCGTCGAAAAAGTCACCGTTCGGAAGACACATAAGGAGTACAGAATCATGGAGCGCGAATCCTTCAACATTATGTCGAGAACCGATTTATACGGGATATTACGAGTGTTGTTTACAGATTGGGAATACTGTGTTAGGCAGTTAGAGAAAGAGAAGTTTTGGGGACCATCTGAAAAAGCTCTGGCTGAGGACATCCGCCAAAGAGCACGTTTGTTCCGGGCGGCGGAAAGCGACCCTATCTTAAAGACGATTGAATTGAGTGGGTGGACAAAGCTATTAGACAGAACGTTAAAGCAGAAAGCATAAACGTGAATAATAGAATTGTCATGTCTCTCCATCTCACTTATTGACTGGCATCATTAAATACATGCTGCTGATCTTTTTTTCCACCTCTGTTCGTTTGACCGTTTGCTCAAACCACTACAGCAAGAGGAGAGAAAAACATCGGTTTCCCGGCTGATGAATGGTCAACACATCCTCGCCCCTTCCACGTCTCACCCCTTCATCTCTCAAAGACATTTCTGAGTCTTCTGTTCTCCGATCCTTTGACCTGTTAATTCATGCACATTCCTTGTATCTATACTTTCTAGAGTAACCACTCCTTACAACCTGCTCAGAATTGACGATAGCAACTCAACACTACGACTTCTTGTTCGGTCCATAGTTCAAATTAACATACTCTCTCCAAAGTCCGCCCTGTCAGCATTTGCAACTGTTGATGTTCCCGTGCGCAAAGCAGTTATTTTCATCGTCGGTGCATTTCTCTTTTCATTCCTTCCGCATCTCCTTCTCTCTGTTCCCCGAGCTGGAGAACCGACTCAAGGATACTTGCATGGTGGCATATTAATTGACTTCATCGGGCAACGTACGCACGAGACTACGGGCGAAGCTAATTGCAGGAGGACCAATAAGTCGACTACGGCTGTTAGCTGTTGATTTGGCTGTTCTAGTATTACAACTCACAATGTTGGCTATCACGGCGAGTACCGGTCCTTCGAATACGACTAGTGGAGAATCCAGAGCTGCGACATCTTCTGAGCTCGACAGAACAGAGCGTGGTGCTGGTGAGGATGGAGGAGGCGACGATGAACAAGCAGGTCTAACCTCTCACGATTCACCGTTTGAACATGTCCATGTTAGAGTGGGAGTTATAGATACTATCAGATCATTGTGGGACAGTGAGACTCCTATTGTGCGGAGGTTTCGCTAGATTATATTTGTAACATAGCATTTAAAAGATGGGAATTCAAGAACAGTGTATTGCTCAATACAATATATTCGCAGACCTTGCACCTAAGTTTCGCGGCAGATCTTCTTGATATTTCAGCAACCAGGTTTCTATCACGACAATGCCCAATTCACCGCCGGTAGATTGCGAAGCATACCAGAAAATGATTTCTGGTCAAAAGTTCCCAATTTCCCTTATACCATAGCTGAACGAACAATAGCTACATTGCTGCGGATCCGATTCTCGTCGAAGGAAGATTGACAGCGAAACGTCTTTGTCGAGCGTTAAATGATACGGTCGGAGATCCCAGTAATTTCGGGGCTCAAGAATTAGCCAAGACCCGTTCATTGCTTCTGGAGACTCTGTTTGGCAAATGTGATCCAGATGCTATTGAAGTGGAACCTCCATTCTGGTGCGATTACGGGTACAACATTTCACTAGGCCAGGGGTTCTATTGTAACTATAATTGTTGTATTCTAGGTATGAAGGTCTATTATTTGGCTTGGCTAATGACAAGATTGTGCAAAGGTTACTATTGGCGATAGAGTTAGTTTCTATTCAGAGCCGTCTAAGAGTAGGTATTGTTTGGCCCGAATGTACAGATATATGCTGCAACCCATCCAATCGAGGTTTCTATTCGAAGATCGGGAGCCGAGTTAGCGCTCCCTGTGACAGTAACTCTCGTCCCGGAATGTCTGACCGTAGATCGGAGATGATTGTTGGATCGGGGGGAATGTGACGATACTCGCTGGTGTTACGATTGGGAAAGGATGTGTGGTCGGAGCAGGAAGTGTGGTAACGAAGGACATCGAGGACTACTCCGTAGTGGTCGGTAATCCAGCAAGATTGCTGAAGAAGGTTCTTCCACCGGAGGAGGAATCATAAGATGCTTTCTATGCCGTAGTATGACAGGAATCATCGAGCAAGCCAATCTGGAGGATTCTTAGGCATCGTGACAAGGGACGTATTAAAAGACTATTACAGTTAGAGAGAGTTGTTTTCAAAGGTCGCACCTCGATATGCAATTCATTTATCACTAGAATGTTAGCAGATATCATAAGAGAGAGCAGCTTACCCCTCCACCGGTGTCCAGCATATCTTCGATACTCTTCAGTTACACTATATCATCAGCTCCATATTACTTGAACAGTCCTCACCTTGCTAGATTCCATCCTTGTAGTCTCCGTAGACACCCAACAACTGTTCCAGTCCGATGTCTTCCCAAATTACACATAATAGCCAACGGTCCAATCTCATTTACTCTAACAATGACATTCAGCGCATCAACAACACTGTCCTCAGTCAACATCGGTTCCCAAATATCTCGTCCTTCCTGAATTCCCATATGATGAATGACAATATCATTCTCATCAGCCCAGGCAAGAAAATTTTCTTGAGGTTCCTCCACGGCTAACCATATTATTGCGGAGAGACCGAGAGTTGAAAGAAATGGAAAGTTGATCTCCGATGGTTGACCTGAGCGATAGAGATTGTCTTCAACCATCCCAAAGTTGATGGGACATACTAATTTTCGCTGCATTTGGGGGTGCAGGTGATTCGCCTCTTGCTTCGAGCACAACTAGGTCCACGCGATATACTGGACTTTGAGCCAAGCTGGATAGCGATTTGTTGATTATCGTTGATGTCGACGATTGTCCGGCACTTTGATCGGCTGATGATTTGTCGTCGCAGTTCAAAGTTCGAGCCCCACGTGATGCAGGTGTCCACAAATCTGGTTATGTGGGGTTCCGGCTCTGTTTGGGCGTTATTGCCGAAGCCGAGTCTCTGAAAAAGAAAATAAAAAAGGGGGACCGTCGGCAACAACACCCAACACATTTCGGCTACCCAATCTTTGATGGATTCCACCTCCATCCACGAGATATCCACTCCAGACCCAGGCAGGGAAAGGGTGATATCTCCAGCCGAAGTGGATGAAGCGCAAACGTCGGTCCCTCCGCCTCGTAAAGTAGTTGATATCCAAGATCAATCAACGCGGCCGAAAAAGATCCTGTTTGTAACTGTTGCATTATGTTTCTCCATCTTTTTATCTTCGTTTGAGCAAGTTGCTGTTTCAACTACTGTTCCTGGCATTGCGCGAGACTTTGGGACTAGTACGGCAATTTCATGGGTTGGGACATCTTTTCTGGTTGCTACGTATAACTTTTTGCTGGTAGGGTCTGACATCTAGTGTTTCTTCGCAAGTTATATATTCTAGACTGTCAGATATATTTGGACGCAAGATATTGCTTATCATCGCAATTACGGTGTTTTCGATTGGCAACCTACTTTGTGGTTTTTCAAGGAACTTGGCAGAATTGATTACGTTCCGAGTAATTGCAGGTCTCGGTGGTGGAGGAATCAATGTCCTTGTCTTAATTATCATTAGTGACATTAGCGCATTGAATGAACGCGGCAAGGTTTGCTTCATTCTATGACTTTCTGACAGTTAGTATCAAGCGTACGTCGGTGTCGGAGTCGCCGCTGGTGGTGCCTTGGGGCCTCTTTTGGGCGGTGTTTTCACTGAGACAGTCACGGTATATTTGTTATATGAAGTCTCTAACCGATAGTGGCGATGGGTTTTCTGGATTACAGTTCCTGTCAGCGTTTTATCTGTGCTCCAGATCATCTTTTTCCTCCCACTGAAGCCAGTCACTGGATCATTCAAATCGAAGCTCAATAAAGTCGACTTCTTAGGATGCCTCACCAACCTGCTAAGCACAATATTTATCCTTGTCCCCATCTCAAGTGGTGGTTCTACGTTTCCTTGGTCCTCACCAGTCGTCATTACTCTCCTTGTCCTCGGCATAATATTCATGACTCTTTTCATCATAATTGAATGGAAATATGCTGCTCTCCCAATCCTGCCACTCCATCTAATCAGACATCGTTCGCTCGGTTTACTCTCACTAATATCCTTCCTTTCCGGAATATATTACTACACGAATGCATATTTCCTACCAATCTACTTTCAAGTTGTCATGGCACCGCCTGCCGGACCCATCTTGAGTTCGGGATTACTACAAGCTCTCTTTCTTCCTCAAATCGCCACTGCAATGATGGCCGGATTCGCAGTTCAAAGGTACATCCTTTCCGGCCTTCATATTGACTTTAGACTCGGCCATTACAACCCATTCCTATGGTTCGGATATGGAGTCTATTTCATAGCAGCAGGCGTCCAAACGACCTTCCAACGAAACACCTCGCACGCCTATATCGTCGGGATCCTCTGCACCGAAGGCTTCGGCGTAGGATGGACCATTCAAACAGCCCTTGTAGCCGCACAATCCCTCGCATCACCCCAGGACAGAGCTGTCGTCACTGGAATCCGCAACTTTGCTCGTTTCACAGGTGGTTCTTTTGGTCTTGCTATTGCCAGTGCAATTATGAATAACGTTATTACTTCACGGATTGCGAATGCGGGATTCCCGCAAGCGATTGTGGATCAGATTAAGGGTGCTTCGTTTAATATTCCACTTGGCTTGACCAGTGAACAGACGCAGGTTTTGTTGGATGCTGAGATGCAGGGTGTTAGAGGTGTGTTTTGGTTTTTGTTGGGTGCGGCGGGGTTGACTTTCTTTTTGAGTTTGCCAGTGGAGGATCAGGGATTACCTGGCGATGAGAAGAATGATAGTAATGAGGGGGCAGAGGCACAGGAAGCGCACGAGCCAGGTTTAGAAATGGTTCCAAATCAGGAAGAGAAATCGGAGGCCATTAGAACTGAAAAGGAAGAGTAAGATTACAGGCGGAGGGATTATTACGTATCGTAGTCTTTTGATTACATCTTGTATCAGTTAGAGGGATACCTGGATAGCATGCTCCATGGGATATCATCGAGGTAGAGTAGTATTATCGGAAGACGTATATTAGAGAATCAGATGGATTTCAGGCTGTCATTTCAGCGAGATACCATTATTCACAATAAAGCTCTTCTTACGTTGAGCTAAACTTCTCTCTAATGCGATTCCAGCAAACTTAATCTTTCCCAATTTCCAAAACGCCTATGCACAATAGTCCATTCCACTCAACTTATCGAAAACGATTCTCCACACCCGCAACTTCCCTTTACATGTGGATTATCAAAGACAAATCTCGCACTTAATCGATCTTCCACAAAATCCATAGTACTCCCAATAATACTAAATAGCGCCCTGGAATCTATTAACACTTTCACATCTACAAAGTCAATAATTGCAATTTTAAGGGGTCCGTACCATCTTGTTCAACAATCTCATCGAATTTTCCTGGCTTTTCGACATATTCGAGATGATATGCTAGCCCGGCACATCCTCTATTTTTCACTCCCACTCGAACTAATTTGGGTTCCGGTTGGTCTAGCATCTCTTTTAACCGCGAAACTGCTCTTGGGGTGAGTGTAAGTGCCGCTTTCACGGGTTTAAATGAGAACTTTGGTTCCTTTTTTGCAGATGTTGATGATGTCACTTGTTGTTTTGAAGTTGCTGCTGACGAAGGCTGCGTAGATGATGCAGCAGACGAGGATGTCATGGAACTTGCAGATGGAGTTTCTGTTCGTGGAGGAGCAGGTGGGGGATGTAGTGTCTCTGGTCGTTTCGTTTCTCTAAGAGGTGATGCTGGAGGCGGTGAACGGACGATTGGTGATTCTGATTCAGGTGCCGAAACTGACATTAATCTCAGGCACTGAGGAATCGCTCTAGACTGAGAACGCCGTATTGACGGTAATAGGAAATGAGAAACATGTCTAGGGACTGCAAGACGCACAGACATCTTTGTAGTGGTCAATGCAATGAAGGGTGGTCAAGTGCAGATGTTTTGGATGGACTGTTCCCGTCCGAGGTTTCCTTTTTGAACTGGTGATCAAATTCCGGAGCTGAGTAATAGAACATTGCTGGCACATGATTGGCTGCTGAATTGTATGGTTTTCGTGCCAGCTTCGATCGAAATTCCTCCTTCATCATCGAGCCCGGGACTCTTTCCGAGGAGCTTTGACACGAAATGGCGATGATGATTACTACTCGGCTTGTTCAAAGACAACTTATCAATGGTATGTTCAATTGATGTTGATGGATTGATTGCTAACTTGATTAGTCACTCGCCCTTCTCTAATCCGAGCTTCGCCTTCAATTCTCAATCATTATCGTCATTTAACCACCGAGTCCATTCCTGCAAGTGAAGCGAGTTCCATCCTTGTCAATCAAAGGAAACATCGACCTGTCAGTCCTCACTTATCAATCTATAAGCCACAGATTACGTGGTACCTTTCTATCCTCCATAGAATCACCGGCGGTATTCTATCGGGAGGTATCATCCTTGTCACGTCATTGAATAACAAATCTAGGAGTGTATGTGTTTGGAGCCGCGTATTTAGTGGCACCTGTATTTGGATGGCATCTTGATGTCAACACTATGGCTGCGGTGTTTGGAGCACTTCCTTGGATTGCCAAATTTAGTCTTAAATCACTGGTTGCCTTCCCGTTTTCGTATCACTCGATCAACGGGCTTAGACATCTTACCTGGGACACTGGAGCCGGTACAATTGATTTTATTATTGTGACTAATTTTCAGCATTGTCGAATAAGGATGTCATTCGTACTGGTTGGACTGTTGTGGGCCTCAGTGCTGTAGCTACGGTTGCTTTAGCGTTGTTGTAAGTATTTGATGTGATATAGAAAGGATATAAATTCGAACCATTTACAAAACAGTCAAAGTCCCAGCCAAGTCAATGTTCAATCTACGCCCTGGCTACCATACATTGCTATTGCTGTAATATTCCGGATAATATAGGTTTATTTGTATTCAACTTGTTACGCATCGGTTGAACATTTCATCAAACCATTCCATATGGAATTACACCAATCTGTTTCAAGAACAGAGTTTCCTGGAACAACATATGGATCTCAACAATCAACTTTTTCGAGAGATCGATCTACAGTCAAACTTTGGTCAGACTACATCTCTCACCTTCATCATAATAAAACCATAATGATCGAAACGTCTCCCTGATCCAGGAAATCCTCGCCATTCCCTGCAGGTCAATTCTTGGACACTAAGGAAATGTACCCAGTTTGAATTCCCGAACTCTTCACAAAACACGCCACTCTGCAGTCCTCCTCATCGACAACCGAAGTCAACACCGTCAACGAGTACTCCGACAATGCATCATGCAACTTCTCAATAATCCCCTTGACTCCGATAAATCCCGAAGGTGCCCCAGGATAATTCAACGGCGTAGTCAAGTCAGGGGATAAAAACCCATGAATCTTATCAATTTCAATATCTGGCGTATTCACAAACTCAATAAACCTGTCTGCCAGAACACGAAGTTGTTCTCGTCGGCTGATACTCATATTGCGCTTCGGATTGTTGTCGGAATGGTGCCTCAACCTCGTGGAGGCGGGGGATATTTATACAGTGTCATTTATTGCAATTTCGCATAGCGGGAGGTTTTCTATGAAAAAGAAAGGACTAATTTGGGGTAAGCACATGCATGGAGCTTGGTCATTCCCCGGTTTTTGGTTGGTGCCTGTGCTGGAGGATATGGCGTGAAGACGTTAGACGTGGGATGACATCCTTTTCCCCGGGATCTGAGATCCCCAGAGTGGAAGTGACGGGCAGGAAGTCAAGGACCGTCCGGGTCGGCTTTCGTTTTCGATCGCATAATGCCAATAGCATGTTATTGCGGATGATAGGAACTGCTCTGATTTTCTTATGGATGTAGGGAAAGTTCTGATATCATATCTATCTGACGCCCCCACTGAGATCACCGTTGCATGAGCCTGAACGAAAGTATGACGGATCGGAGGAAAATAGCCTGACCTGATACTTGAAATAGGAACGCTTAATGATACTCACAATGAAAGACCCAGAGGCCAGGGAAGCATGCTTAGAAGAGACTAACAGTTGGTGTTGAATTAAAAGATGAGCCTGGAGATCAACAATCCGACGCAGATCGGCACATGCAATTCCGCGACACTAAACACAACAGCCCGAACCCGAATCCCGATACACCAAACGAAACGAGACCAAACATCTTCGTGTTTCCTCCTCATCTTCTCTCCACTCAGACCATGGCAACCAGAGTCATCGTCTACGGCCGTTCCTTCACCATCTTCCAACTAATCAACCGACCTCCAATTTCAACACAATATCAATTGTTCTTCACTCCAAATCTACACGATCTACATCCGAATCGCGTCAACAGCGATATCGTTCTAGTAGGGGGAGCCGTTGCCGATTCCGAACGAAATGAGATCGTTAAGCGATTTGATGGATCGAATGTTGCTGTTGCGCTTATGCCTAAGACTGCCTTGAAGGATTGGGG
>Ga0335072_10008057_pt1 | contig 15297 bp, 9 predicted proteins | sample Lox_Sample_21_FD_206725 | JGI IMG/M metagenome (GOLD analysis project Ga0335072, IMG submission 206725) | Soil microbial communities from Loxahatchee National Wildlife Refuge, Florida, United States - Lox_Sample_2.1 | ecosystem: Environmental > Terrestrial > Soil > Wetlands | place: USA: Florida... | reverse complement strand
TTGTCGGTCATGATCTGCAGGAGCTTGAGGACCGAGGTGTAGCCGACCGGTCGCCTTCCGCTGATCTGGTCGTGAATGTCGCGGACGGTGGAGGGGCCGCGCTCCCAAAGGATGCGGAGCAGCTCAAGTTCACCTTCGGTGGGCCGCGGGAGAGTGGAAGACCGTTTCATGATGAGGACAATATACGAAGAGGTTCGTAGATGTCAACGAAGATTTTCGTAGATGAGCAGGATTGTGACGAATGTGCAGCCCCCAGGAGGCGGATGGGAGGGGAGCTCCGAGTCCACGTGCCACGCCCCCCATCGAATAAAAGAACCCCTCTCAGGGAGATTCATAATGAGCCATCTTGACCCTGGGTTGCGACGCAGCAAGGATCTTGCCGCTCAGCAGGCTTCCGCGAGTAGGCCGATGCCGTCACCGCTCCGGGCTTTGCCCAATGTGAAGGCAATCCTCATCGGCTCTGCTGATATGCGGGTCGATCCTGCTCTCATCTTTGGACTGCAGCCGGGTGTTTGCTGGAACAGCTTGGCCTGCTGGGACGCATCGGTGAGGTTGCTGGCGAGATTCCCGGGGGCGGCGGAGAATTTCACCTGATCGTTCTTCAACACACGGATTGCGGCATCACTCGCCTCGCGAAGGATCCAGCCATGCTGGAGCGGTATTTCGAGGGGCCGGAAATGGGTCTGAAAACCAGGCAGTCACGGATCCTCGCGCTGCTGTCGCTGTCGACGTAGCAACCCTTCGAGGAATCTCCGCCCTGCCGGACGAATGGCTTCTCTTTGGTCTGGTCTATAACGTCGCCACCGGGCTTGGGGAGGTCGTCGTACCCTCCGCGCAGATTCGCAGCCAGGCATCAGCCGCCTGAGCCTCCTCTCGGAGGAGGCAGGGGCGGTGCGAGCGCGCCGCCCCATGGCGAAAGGAACTTCTCATCGTGCGTTGCAGTAACAGATCAGAAATCGAAACGCAAAGCTAACTGGCCTGTACGGTTGCCGCCAAGTCCCTGGGGGAGAGCGGAGGTGAGCACGCCGAAGGTGCTCGGGTTGGAGATGTTCAGCGACGGCGGCGCGTAGTTGGAGTGGTTGAGAAGGTTGGTGAAGGTCGCTTCGAAGCGCACCTGGTAACGCTCTTTGAAAGAGACCTGTTTGGCGAGGCCGCTGTTGACGTTGATTTCGCCCGGGCCCTGGAGGATGCCGAGCCCGCAGGTGCCGAAGCGGCCGGCGTTGGCGGGAGGAGCGGCGAAGGCGTTGATGTCGAAGAAATCACCCGGAGACTGATGGGCAGGGAGGGCGTTGCCGGTGCAGTCGGGGCGAGCCACGGCCCCGCCCTGATAGCGCAGGTTGTTGAGGTCGGTGTTGGACTGATCGAGGGCCGCGTTCATGGTGGGAGTGAGCCACTGGCCGGACTGGAGCAGGGTGACGGTGGAAAGGTCCCAGCCGCCGAGAATGCCGTTCATGAACGCATTACCATTCCAGCGACGGCCGGTGCCGTACGGTAATTCGTAACTGCCGGTGAACAGAAAGCGCTGCGTTGGAGTTCCGACAACGTTGCCACGGTCGTAGCGGAGGTTGTAGCGGTTGGCGATTTCGACGGCATAGGGTTCTTCACCGGCGAAGGCGGTAGGGGCGTCGGTGCCCTGCGCGTCGCTGATGCTCTTCGCGAAGGTGTAGTTCCCGAGGAAATTCATTCCCCACGAAGTTTTGTGCTGGAGTTCCGCCGTGCCGGCTTCGTAGTTGGCGTTGCCGGCGCTCTCCGCGTACATGAGCATGGCGAAGTTCTGGTACGGGGAACGCGGGTCGGCCCATCCGTTGACGGGGTCATAGGGCGTGGTGCTGGCGGGGATCTGGTTGAGGTCGGTCGTGACGGGCAGGTGCCAGGTGCCCTGGCCGACGTAGCTGAGGCGGAGAGTGTTGTTTTGGGTTAGCTGCCGTTCGATCGTGAGGTTCCACTGGGCGGAGGTGGGGTCTTTGAAATGAGGATCATTGCCCTGCTCGAAGGAGCCGCCGCCGAACGAGACGAGGCCGGGGATGGAAGTCTGCGGAAACTGGAAGGCCGCCTGGCCGTTGGTGACGGAGTTGGGGAAGCTGAGCAGGTCAGAGAGCGCGACGCCTGCGTTGTTGAACGACATGGGCCCGAGGGTTGTGGCGGTGAAGAGTCCGAAGCCGGAGCGGATGACGGTGCGGTCGTTGTTGAAGGGGCGCCACGCGATGCTGATGCGCGGATCGAAGTCGTGCATGGGAGTGTCGCGGAGACCCTGGGGCAGGTGGGCGCTCGAGGCCGAGACGATGGGAGTGCAGGCCAGCTGCAGGCTGTGGCTGGGCAGGTTACACGCGTTGAAGCCTGTCTGCACGCCGGCGTAGATGGTGGTGAGCAGCGAACTCCCCGCCACCGTCTTAAAGAATTTGTCGGGGACGACGATCGAGTTGATGGCCGGGTCGAAGCTGGCGAGGTCGCCGGAGGTTTCGATGAAGGCGGGCAGGTATTCCCAGCGCAGGCCGAAGTTGACGGTGAGATGACGATTGAACTGCCACTCGTCCTGGCCGTAGAGACCCCAGTGCCAGGAGTACGCATTGATCTGCGGACTGGTGACGGCGAAGAAGGACTGCGGGAGGCCGAGCAGGAAGTCGCCGTAAGAGTAGTTCGTGAGCGAACCGTTGAAGGTGAAGTTGCCGTAGTCGTCGGAGGGAAGGTAGAACATCGGGGCGTTGTAGAGCTCGCGTCGAGCGTCGACACCGAAGCGCAGGGAGTGGGGGCCGAGGACGCGGGTGAAATTGTCGGTGAACTGGAGGTTCTCGGAGATGGTGGTTCCGACGCGGCCCTGCCCGATGGTGGTGATGGTGCCGTCACTGAAGGCGAAGGTGGGGAAGGCCTGGCCGGTGGGATGGGCGGCGAGGTTGATACCGTTGTCGAGGACCAGACCAAGCTGGGAGATGGCCTGCGAGCCGGTGATTGGGAAGGATTCGTTCTCGGTGAAATGCGTCAGACCGAAGCGGAATTCGTTGAGGAGGGTCGGACTGAAAACGTAGTTCCAGGAGAGGGTGAGACTGCGGTTCTGTTCGTGGGCCTGGTCGTTCGGAAGAAAGTTGTTGGCCGGCGAGATGTACGTGTCGTTGTTGAACTCGTTGAGGAAGACATTCTTCCAGCTGAAGCGGCCGTAGAGCTGTTGCTTTGCGGTGAGGGCCTGATCGATGCGCGCGTCGAAGGCATTGGAGCTGGAGGGAATGGGGACCAGGGTCTGGTAGTTGAAGGCGGGATTGATGGCGCCCTGATTGACGTTCGGCTGCGGGTAATACTCCAGCAGATGGACCGCGACCGGGTTGATGCAATCCACGGAATTGGCGCATGGATGTCCGGGACCGCCGGGGATCGTGTTGTTGGCGTACGGAGCGCCGGTGAAGGGATCCATCACCACGCCAGCCGAACCGGGAATGGCGGCGAGTGCGCTGAGGTTGCCCGTTCGCTCGTCCGCGGTGGGAACGAGGAGCATTTCCGGAGCTGAGGTGGTTTTGCGGTTGCCCTCGTAGTCGGCGAAGAAGAAGGTCTTGTGGTTGCGGCCGTTCCAGCCAGGCAGGAGGACAGGGCCACCGAGACTGCCGCCGAAGGTGTTGAAGTTTTTCGGCGCTTTGGAGGTAAAGCTGAGAACGGTGGCGTCCATGGCGTCGTTCTGGAAATATTCGAAGGCGCTGCCGTGCCAGTCGCCGGTACCGCTTTTGGTGGTGAAGGTGACATCGCCGATCTGGGCGAATTCGGCGTTGTTGTTAAATGCTGTGACTTTGGTCTCGGAGATACCTTCCTGGGAGGGGTACGCGTCTTTGAGCGCGCCGTTGGCGCGGACGTTGGCGGTGGAGATGCCGTCAACGGAGAATCCGGTTTGCGCAGCGGTGGCGCCGCCGACGGAGATGTTGCCCTGGGTGTCGCTCACCACGCTGGGTGAGAGAGCGAGGCCGGCGAGGGGGCTCGAAGAGACGGCGCGGGAGTTCATGGGCAGCTGCGTCAGCTCAAGATTCGAAACTGTATCCGCAACGGTGCCATTTTCGGTATTGAGCTGCACGCCGCCGGCGTTGACCTGGACGGTGGTGGCCTGGGAGGCGATGGAGAGGGTGACCGGAAGCCGCTGCTCCTGGCGCGATTCGAGGACGGTGGAGATCACGATGTCGGAGAAGCCGTCGTGGCGCACCGTGATCTTGTAATGGCCTGCATTGAGGTTTTCGAAGAGGAACTCGCCGGAGCTGTCGGTTTTGGTTTGGCGCGTGTTGCTTTCGTCGAGGGATTGGGCGGTTACGGTGGCATCGGGCACGACAGCGCCGGAGACGTCGGTGACAGTGCCGCGAATGCTGCCGAAGGTGGACTGGGCGCGGCCGCAGGGTACGAACGGGATCAGCAGGATCGCCAGGACTGCGAGGCCGATGCGGAATCGGTTGAGGCGACGTGGGGCTGCGGGCATCGCGACGGACGCGGTGTGCGTCTCGAGACGAGAGAGCGATACGTGTGCCGCTGTGAGCATGGGTGCTGCCTCCTGAAACGAGGTGGGGCGTGTGCTCGCGCCTGAGGCGAGAGGGATCCCGCACCTTGTGGGTGATATGGAATCGGTGCTGCCTGCGAATTGCCGCGAACAAGCTGGGCCGCGTTGAACCTCAGTGCTGCGAGACAACAGCGGAAGCGCGCGGGACGACGGAGTCGCGGGAGCTGCCGGCGATCGACAGGGCTCGTGCGCTCCACAGGGCCGCCAACAGCACGGCGGCAAGCACGACGAGATCGCGGAGGGCGGAGCGTCGGGATTTCACGGCGGCCGCTCGGCCAACTTCTCCGCGCAACGACAGACCCTCGAGCTGCACACACATCGCGGTGTGGGCTGCCAGGGACGAAGCGGAGCTGAGCGATTTTGCCGACGTGGTCATACGATCCTGCCTCCTGGGGAACACCCGGTCAGCCTTAAGGAAACAGCGGAACGCGTAGGTTTCGCGCAAGCGGAGCGTAAGGAGTTTGTGGGTAAAACAGGGCGTTATGGGAGTGATAAAGAAGTCTGTAGCCGGCGGCAAATTCCCGGTTAAGGGAGGAGGAATTGTTCTGCCAGCCGGTCGAGAAGGCCGCCGGTTCCATCGCAGACGCCGGTGTGGACGGGCGAGGGCTGGATGATCGTCGAGCGTGGGGAGATGAGCCAGTGGAAGCGTTCGCGCTGGGAGAGACGCGCGATAGGGCCGGCCGTGGGGTCGCCGGCGCAGATGCGGGAGACGGCGTGGAGGTGATCGCGGACCAGGTCGATGTCGATGTCGGGCCACAGGGCGCGAAGGCGGGCGGGATCGAGATGAACGCGTGCGTCGAGATATTTCTTTTCGAGGCAGAAGACGATCACGGCGGCGTTGATGAACTCCTGGCGCTCGACGCGGGGGACGACGCGGAGGATGGCGTAATCAAAGGAGGCGGGAGCGGGCACGGACGGCCTCCTGTTCGAAGATTGGGGCGGCGGCGAGCCGACGGGAGAGGAAGTCGAGATATCCGGCACGGCGCTCGGCAGGAGTGATGGCGGCTTCGCGCGCGGCGGGAATGGCGGCGAAGAATTCTTCGGGGACGAGGTCGACGACATCGGCGAGGATATCGGGCGTGAGGCGCTGACGCGCGGCGCGGGCGGCTTCTTCGATCTCGTTGGCGAAGGGGAGCAGGATGTGGTGCTCGATTTCCATGAAGGGCGATTCTATTTTGCTCTCGCGGCTGGGCCAGTTGTGATGAAAGAAGAGCGCGGCGCCGTGATCGATGGGGTAGAGCTTGCGGTGCCAGACGAGCAGGTTCGCGTTGCGCGGGGTGCGGTCGACGTTGAGAACAAAGGCGTCGAACCAGACGAGCAGCGAAGCTTCGGGCGCGGGTGCGGCGTCGCGCGCGGCGGGATCGAACATGGTGGAGCCGGGGAGATAGTCGAGGGCGACGTTGAGGCCGGCGCTGGCTTTGAGGAGCTGGCGAATTTCGGCATCGGGCTCGTTGCGGCCGAGAGCGGGATCGATGTCGATGAAGACGAGTTCGGGGACGCGGAGGCCCAGGGCGCGGCCGATTTCGCCGGCGATGATTTCGGCGATGAGGGCGAGGATGCCCTGTCCGGCTCCGCGAAATTTGACGACGTACAGACCGAGGTCGTCCGCTTCGACGATGGCGGGCAGAGAGCCGCCTTCGCGGAGGGGAAGCACGTAGCGCGTGGCGCGGACGGTGCGCATGGGACAGGGATCAGGGTACAGGAGCGGCGGCCGGACGCTGCTCCTTACTCGTAGCGCAACGCAGTCAGAGGGTCGATCCTCATCGCGCGGCGTGCTGGGAGGAAAGCCGCAAACGCGCTGACCGCGAGGGTTCCGGTCAGGATGATGGCGTAGTTGGCGAGGTTCGTGGGCTGCACGCCGTAGAGCAGACGGGCGAGCAGCGGCGTCACCGGCAGGGAGAGCAGGAATCCGGCGACCAGGCCGGGCACGACCCAGGCAAACCCGTCGGCGAGGATCATGCGCAGAACGAGGGAGCGAGGCGCGCCAATGGCCATGCGGATCCCGATTTCGGTGGTGCGCTGCGCAACGGAGTAAGACAGGACGCCGTAGATGCCGATGGTCGCGAGCACCAGCGCGATGGCGGAAAGCAGCGTGGCGAGGAGCGAAGCGAAACGGCTCTCGGCGTGGGCGCGGTCGACGAGGAGCTGCATCGGTTCGACGTGAGTGGTGGGGATGTCCCGATTCACGCTGTCGACCGTGGTGCGGACGGCCGCGGCGAGGCCGGCGTCGGACCCGGAGGTGTGCAGGACGAAGGACATCGACGGGCGCGGCGCGAGCGGGTAGGGGACGTAGATCTGCGGGCGCACGATGGCGGTGAGCGAGTGGTACTGGACGTGATGGACCACGCCAACGATGACGGCCCAGTCGCGCTGGAACTGATAGAAGCCCGGCGGTGAGTCGGAGAGATTGATCTTCTGGCCGATGGGGCTTTGGCCGGGCCAGAGCTGGCGGGCGAGAACGTCGTCGATGATAGCGACGTGCTGGTGCTGGGCATCGTCGGTGTCGGTGAAGTCGCGGCCTTCGAGAAGCGTAGCGCCGATGGCGGTGAAGTATCCAGGCAGCGTCGAACGGTGGTCGGCCATGACCGAGGTTTGCTCCGCGAGCGTCGCGCCTTCTTTGTAGTAGTAGTCGTACCAGTTCCCGGCGTCGTCGAGGGGCAGATGCGAGATGGCGGAGGCGGAGCGCACGCCGGGAAGCGCCGCGAGCTTTTGCTGGATGAGGTGGAGCGGTTGGTAGCCGGGAACGGAGACGCGGAAGGTGAAGACGTTATTGGCGCGGAAGCCGGGATCGACATGCAGGATGTTGATGAAGGTGCGCATGAGCAGGCCCGTGCCAACGAGCAGGACGAAAGCGAGAGCGACCTCGGCGGAGACGAGGAAGCGAGTCCAGTGGCGGCGCGGACCGATGGACTGCCGGCTGGATTCTTTCAGATCGCGGATGAGGTTGAGGCGGCGGACGGAGAACATCGGCGCCAGTCCGAAGAGGACGCTGGTGAGGAGCGCGACGGCGAAGGTGAAGGCGAGCACCCGCGCATCGAGAGGGACGCGATCGAAGTTGATGAAGGAAGGCGGGCGCGCAGCGAGGATCGCATGGATGGCCGCGTATCCGGTGGCGAGCGCCGCGACTGCCCCGAGGACGCCGAGGACCAGGCTTTCAGTCAGGAACTGGCGGGCGAGGCGGGAGCGCGAGGCGCCGAGGGCAGCGCGGATGGTGGTTTCGCGCAGACGGCGGCGGGCGCGCGCCATGAGGAGATTCGCGATGTTGGCGCAGCCGATGAGCAGGACGAGCGCAACCCCGGCAAAGAGGCAGAGCAGCGTGGGCCGAACTTCACGGACGGTGTCGGCCTGCAGCGGGAAGACGGAGACCGTGAAGGTGCCCATGGAGGCGCGTCCGCCGAGGTGATTGATTTGTTTGGCGGCGGCGTTCATTTCGGATTGAGCAGCGGCGAGCGTAGCGCCATTGCGCAGTCGAGCGATGACATGGAGAAAGGCGGGTCCGTCGGCCTGCCACGGTCCGACAGGGATCGACTCGAAGACCTCGACATTGGGCGGAACGCTGGCGTCGTCAGGAAAAATGAGACGGAAATCGGCAGGAAGGACGCCGATGACGGTTGAGCGGTGGCGGCCGTAGCGAACGGAGCGGCCAATAATGGTGGGATCGGATCCGAAGCGGCGCGCCCAGACGCCGTGGGTGAGGATGATGGTGCTGGGGGCGTTGGGGAGATCGTCGTGCGCGTCGAAGAATCGGCCGAGCACGGGGCGGGGGCAGAGGAGCGGAAGAAAATTCGAGGTGATGTCGGCGACCTTCACCTGCTCGGCGGGACCATCGCCCGGAAGCGCGCCGTTGGTGACCCAGATGCCGGCGATCTGATCGAACTGCGTGGAACGCTGGCGGAGGTGAAAGACCTCGAACGAAGAAAAGGGCGCGCGTCCGGAGTAGCCGAGGCCCGACATGAGGATGGTGAGGCGATCCGCGTTCGGATAGGGAAGCGGGCGCAGCAGAACGGCGTTTACGAAGCTGAAGATGGCGGTGTTGGCTCCGATGCCGATGGCGAGCGTGAGGAGCGCGAGCGTGGTGATCCCGGGCGTGCGGCGCATCTGGCGGAGCGCGTAACGCAGGTCCTGGGCGAGGTTGTCGAGCCCCGCGCCAGCGCGGCGATTGCGCACGGATTGCCGGAGTTGTTCGAGGCCGCCGATCTGGGCGAGGGCGATGCGGCGCGCTTCAGCGGGAGACACACCGGCAGCAATATTTTCGTCGGTGAGGAGGTCGACATAGCTGCGGACCTCGGCGTCGAGGCGGGCTTCGACCTGCGATTTGCGGAAGAGGTTGCGAACGGCAGCACGAACGCGGTTGAGGATCGAAGACGCGGTCATTATTCGCTCCCGAGAGCCTGCACGGGGTTGATGGAAGCAGCGCGGCGTGCGGGGATGGTTCCAGCAACGAAGCCGACGGTGGCAATGCCGGCGAACGCGGCCAGCAGCGCGAAGGCGTCGGTGGGGGCGAGGTTGTAGAGCATCGACGCCATAGAGTGGGAGGTGAACAGCGCGAGCGGCAGCCCAAGGACAATGCCGAGGGCAACGATGCGGAGCGATTCGCGCAGGATCATCGCAATGATTTGTTGCCGGCGCGCGCCGAGCGCCATACGGATGCCGATCTCCGTGGTGCGGCGGCTGACGCGATAGGCGAGCATGCCATACAGGCCGATGGCGACCAGCAGCGCGGCCAGCAATCCGAAGAAGAGCGAGAGACGCGCGAAGAGCCGCGGGTCAGAGTAAGAGTCTTCGAAAACGGCGGCCTGGGTCATCGGTTCCTCGAGAGGCAGGTTCGGATCGATGACGTGGATGGCCTGTTCGACGGAGGGAAGGATGGCGAGCGGATCGCCGAGGACGTGGAGCTCCACTTCCATGGTCGAGGACGCGTAGCCCACTTGTGTGTACGGGTAGTACGCCATGGCGCGTGGATGCTCATCGACGCTGCGGTATTTGCTGTCTTTCGCGACGCCAACGATGGTGTAGACGGTGTCGCGGCGCGAGTCGCTGAGGTGATGGCCCAGGGGATTGGTGTGCGGGAGGAGCTTCTGCACGAAGGTCTGGTTGACGATGACTACTCTTGGCGCGGCGCGTGTGTCGGAGTCGCGGAGGTCGCGGCCGGCAAGGAGGGGAATGCCAAGCGTGCGCAGGAAGTCGGGGCCGACGGTGTTTTCGCGGAGGGGAACGGCGTCGAAGGGATGGGGGACTCCATCGACGGTGGGCGCATCGTTCGAACTCCATCCGCCGCCGAGGCGGTTGCGCATGAGCGTGGCGGAATCGACGCCAGGGAGAGCGCGCATGCGGTCAAGGAGATCGCGATAGAAGGCGAGGCGGGCGTCGTCGGTGGTGGTCTGCTGGGGCGTGATGCCGAAGACGAGCAAACCCTGCATGCGCATGCCGAGATTCGTGTGCTGGTAGTTGATGAGCGTGCGCAGCAGCAGTCCGGCCGAAGCGAGCAGCGTGAAGCAGAGCGCGACCTGAAGAGTGAGGACGATCGATCCGGTACGGTTGCGGTGTGAGCCGGAACCCGAAGCGGTGCGGAGGTTCCCGGTGATGGGCGCGGCGGAGGCGGTGCGCAGCGGCGCCAGCGAGAAGACCAGCGCGGCCAGGACGGAAATCGCAGTGGTGAAGAGCAGGACGGTGCGATCCGGAGCGAGACCCGATTCGATGTGGGCCGAGGAGGCGAGCGCGCGCGTGGCTGCAAGAGCGAAGAGCCATCCCAACGACGCGCCGCAAAGCACGAGCAGGCCGCTTTCGGCAAAGAGCTGGCGGAGGAGCGAACTGCGGCGCGCGCCGAGAGCAAGGCGCAGGCTGAACTGGTGCTGGCGCGCGGCGTTGCGCGCAACGATGAGCAGGGCCACATTGCTGCAGGCGATCAGCAGAACCAGAACCACCAGAGCCATGAGGATCCGGATGGGCTGGTCGTCGTAATCGCCGATGCCTTTGAGGCCACGGGCAGGATTCAGGACCAGAGTCAGCTTCTTCTGTTCCGCGGGCGGCGTTCTGAGATCGGCGAAAGCGGTGGCGCGGAATGCAGGTGTGACCGCGGCGATGGCCTGTTCCGCCGTGACGCCGGGAGCAAGACGCGCGAGGAGGCGGAGGCACCACCAGTCCGGAGAGCCGTAGAGCGAAGCATCGGAACCTCTGCCCCAGGGGTTCAAATCAACGCGGCGCTGGAGGGGAATCCAGAAATCCGTGACGTCGCCGGGCTCGACACCGGGGAAGCCCCGCGCGGTAACGCCGACGATGGTAAAGGGAACGCCTTTGACGTAGAGAGTCTGGCCGAGAATCGCGGGATTGCGGGAGAAGCGGCGGGTCCAGTACGGATAGCTGAGGATGGCGACGGCGGTGTGGTGGATTTCGTCAACGAGGGTGAGGGTGCGGCCGGTCGCCATGGAGACGCCGAGATCCTGAAAGAAATTGCCGCTGACCATTTCGCCCGAAACCTGCTCGGGAGCCTCTTCGCCGGCGCGGACGCCGACCTTGTCGGTGCTGAGAGGAACGAAGGCCACGAGCGTGGAGAAGGCGCGGCGTTCCTGGCGGAGAGCCTGAAAGACGGGCAGAGAGAACGAGCTGTCGGAGTCGCCGGTATTGCTGGCTCCGTAGGGCTGGCCGTTGGGGATGGTGAGATAAACCAGCTCGCGGGGGTTGGGGACGGGAAGCCAGCGCAGGATGACGGCATTCATCGCGCTGAAGACGGCGGTGGTGGCGCCGATGCCGAGGGCCAGCGTGAGGATGGCGGTGGCGGCGAAGATCGGCGAACGATGCAGCTGGCGGAGCGCGTAGCGGAGGTCCTGCGCAAGATTGTCGAGGCCGATGCCGGCGCGGCGATCGCGGACGGACTGCTTGATTTGCTCGAGCCCTCCGGATTCGGCGAGAGCAACGCGGCGGGCCTCGGCGGGAGACAGGCCGCGTGCGATGTGCTCGTCAGTAAGGAGGTCGGCGTAGCTGCGGACTTCCGCGTCGAGGCGCTCTTCGACCCGGGATCTGCGGAAGAGATTGCGAAGCGCGGCGCGGATGCGGTTGAGGAGAACCATAGCGGCTCCTAAGCGGATCGAAGGGCGTTGGACATGGCGAGGACGACGCGGTTCCACTGCGCGGTTTCTTCGCCGAGCTGGCGGTGGCCGGCTTTGGTCAGGCGGTAAAAGCGGGCGCGGCGGTTATTTTCCGATTCGCCCCAGGCAGAGGAGAGCCAGCCGGCTTCTTCCATGCGATGGAGTGCGGGGAAGAGCGAGCCGGGTTTGACGCGGAAGGCGCCGTGGGTGATCTGTTCGATGCGGCGGGAGATGCCCAGGCCATGGAATTCGTCGGCGCCGATGGCTTTGAGGATGAGCAGGTCGAGAGTGCCCTGGAGCAGGGCGGTCTGGGTTGGTTCCAACGGAGGTCTCCTATCGATAGCCGATACGAGTGTGGGGTTTGCTCGTACAGAATGTCAATAGGAGAGTGACGAGAAAGACCAGCGGACAGGGTGCGACGGATGCCGGATGCCGGGAGTAATGGCGTCTGGCGCCGGGATCGGGTAGCGGGGAGCGAGGCCACTCGACGCCGCGGCTTCGGACGGGCGGCCGGGGAACAAAATTCGTGGGCCATTCGTAACATTCTTCTTTCCCGTAGAGCTTCTATGGGTGTAGGGTTAGTTCCCATAGACGATCTACCGGAATTCCCATAGAAGTTCTACTGGAGGCGATGTGGGGCGTTCGAAGAAGGAGGAGCTGCTGCTGGGGACGCTGGACATGCTGATCCTGCGCACGCTGGTGACGGGCCCGGCGCACGGGCACACCATTGCATATGTCATCGAGCACACGTCAGATGATGTGCTGCAGATCGAGCAGGGATCGCTGTATCCGGCGCTGCACCGGCTGGAGGATCGCGGGTGGGTCTCCTCATCGTGGGGGCCGAGCGAGAACAATCGCAAGGCGCGCTACTACAGGCTGACGGCGGCCGGGCGGAAGCGGCTGACGGTGGAGACGAACCGCTGGGAGTCGATGGTGGAAGCGATCGGGCGTGTCCTGGGACATGCGGGCCGGGTTGCTGAGTAACCGCAGGAGGGAAGCGATGAGTCTGCGCCGGTATTTGCATCGACGGGAGTGGGACGAAGAGCGGACGCGGGAGCTGGAGGAGCATCTTGCCCAGGAGACCGCGGACAACCTGGCACGAGGGATGACGGCGCACGAAGCGCGGCGGCGCGCGCACATGAAGCTGGGGAACCCAACGATGATTCGCGAGGAGATCTGGAAGATGAACAGCTTTGTTTCGGTGGAGGACCTGGGACGCGATATTCGCTACGGGTTCCGCCAGCTCAGAAAGAATCCCGGCTTCGCGGCGATTGCGATCGTGACCCTGGCGCTGGGGATCGGAGTGAACACCGCCATTTTCAGCGTAGTGAACGGGCTGCTGTTCAGCTCGCTGCACATTCGGCAGGAAAGCCAGGTAGTGGAGCTGGCGCTGGAGCAGAAGGGCACTTCGTGGGGAGCGCAGTTTTCGTTTCCGGAGTATGAGGCGCTGCGCGATGGCAGCAAAGAGGTTTTCACTGCGCTGGTCGGCGACTCCTACGGACTCGACGGGCTCAGCGTGGCGGGAAGCAAGCCGGTGCGGGCGTTCACCGATTACGTGACGGGAGATTTCTTCGAGCAACTGGGAGTGCAGGCGTATCTGGGGCGGGTCTTCCGGCCGGGCGAAGGCGTGACCGCCGGCGCCGATCCGGTGATGGTGATCAGCTACGCGTACTGGCAGCAGCATTTTGCCTCCGACGCGAACATCGTAGGCAGGCAGGTGATGGTGGACGGACATCCCATCACGATTGTCGGCGTGACGGCGAAGGATTTTCGCGGCGTAAACATGGCGCTGCCGGTGCAGGCGTATCTGCCGCTGGCGATGGTGATGCCGCTGGAGAATGTGCCGCTGAGCGAGTTTCGTAAGCCGACGAACCGGGGTCAGCGGTTGTACGCGCGGTTGCAGCCGGGAGTGACGAAGGAGCGGGTCAACGCAACCCTGGCAGTGGTGGCGCGGCGGCTGGTGGCGGAACAACCCCTGGCGGACAAGGATCTGGAGTTGAAAGCGTTTCCCATGTATGCGGGACGCAATGCCGGCTTCGACGCCGATAACAGTACGGGAAAGATTTGTGGCGTCTTTTTGGGGCTGGCCGGGCTGGTGCTGCTGCTGGCGTGCGTGAACGTGGCGAATCTGCTGCTGGTGCGGGCGACGGTGCGGGAGCGGGAGATGGTGATCCGGTCGGCGCTGGGCGCGGCGCGCTCGCGGCTGATCCGGCAGATGCTGACGGAGAGCATCCTGCTGGCCCTGTTTGGCGGGGCGGCGGGCGTTGGGCTGGGCGTGTGGGGCAGTCATCTGCTGAGCGGGCTGAATCTGCAGACGGATCTGCCGCTGAGCTTCAGCTTTCCGCTGGACGCGCATGTGGTGGTGTTTGCGGTGGCGATTGCGTTGCTGGCTGGTGCGCTGGTGGGGATCATGCCGGCCGCGCGGCTGGCGCGCGCCAATCTGAATATGGTGCTGCGCGAGGGCGGACGCGGGGTAGCGGGCGGCGGACACAAACTGCGCGACGCGCTGGTGATGGTGCAGGTGAGCAGTGCGCTGCTGCTGCTGATCGTGGCGGGGTTGTTCACGCGGAGCCTGGCGCAGAGCGAGCACGCCGAGCTGGGATTCAATCCGAACAACGTGATCACGATGATGATGGACCCGGGGGAGATTGGCTACAACGATCCGCGGGCGCGGGATTTCTACAAGGATCTGTTACCGCGTGTGCGAGCGCTGCCAGGCGTGGCGTCGGCAACGCTGGGGCAGACGATTCCAATGGGCCTGGTGGGGAATCAGGGCGACACGGTCACGGTTCCCGGATATCAGGTGCCCGCCGGGCAGGGGCCGTCGCAGATCAACTTCGATCTGATTGGTTCGGATTATTTTCCGACGCTGGGGATTGCGTTGGAGGAAGGGCGCGGGTTCAACGATGGAGATGACGAGAACCACGCTTACGTGGCCATCGTGAGCACGGCTATGGCGAAGAAGTACTGGCCGCATGAGGATCCGATCGGCAGGATGTTCACGATGACCAGCGACCACGATCATCCCATGCGGGTGGTAGGGGTGGCGAAGGACGCGCGCTATCAGGGTTTGTCGGGGGCGATTCCCCCTTTCTTCTATGTGCCGTTCCTGCAGCACTACGCGACGAACTCCCTGGAGACCCTGGAAGTGCGGACGGAAAGCGATCCGGCCGCAATGGCTCCGGAACTGGAGCGTGTGATTCAGGGCATGACCCCGAACCTCCCCGTGTTCGAAGTCAAGACGCTGCATCAGGCGCTGTACTCGCCGAACGGACTGCTGCTCTTCGAAGTGGTGGCGTCGCTGGCGGGCATCATGGGGACGCTGGGTTTGGTGCTGGCGATCGTGGGTGTCTATGGAGTGCTGTCGTATGTCGTGAGCCAGCGCACCATGGAGATCGGCGTGCGCATGGCGCTGGGCGCCCAGCGGGGCGATATCCTGCGCATCGTGTATCGGCAGGGTCTATGGATTGTGGGTATCGGGCTGGCAGTGGGACTGGCAGCGAGCTTTGGCGTGGCGAAACTGCTGCACAGCCTGATTACGGTGAGTGCGGCCGATCCGGCGACCTATGTGGGTGTGTCGGCGACACTGGCGGCGATTGCCATGCTGGCCTGCTATGTTCCGGCGCGGCGGGCGATGTATGTGGAGCCGATGAAGGCGCTGCGGAACGATTAACGCAGGAAAGGGGCAGGAGC
>Ga0335072_10008055_pt1 | contig 15298 bp, 15 predicted proteins | sample Lox_Sample_21_FD_206725 | JGI IMG/M metagenome (GOLD analysis project Ga0335072, IMG submission 206725) | Soil microbial communities from Loxahatchee National Wildlife Refuge, Florida, United States - Lox_Sample_2.1 | ecosystem: Environmental > Terrestrial > Soil > Wetlands | place: USA... | reverse complement strand
GGTCGCCGTGCTCTTCCCCAAGGGGCTGGTCTCGCCCACGCAGGAGCGGCAGCTGACCTGTTGGGGCGGCAACGTGCGCTCCTTCGCGGTGCGCGGCACTTTCGATGACTGCCAGCGGCTGGTCAAGCAGGCATTCCTCGACCGCGCCTGGCAGGAGGAGCGTCCGCTCTCATCGGCCAACAGCATCAACCTCGGGCGGCTGCTGCCGCAGACCGTGTACTACGCGGCCGCGAGTCTCGCGGTCTTCAGAACCCATGGCGAGCGCGCGTCCTTCATCGTGCCGAGCGGGAACCTCGGCAACGTGGTGGCGTGCATCTGGGCGCGCCGGCTCGGGCTGCCGATCGCGGACGTGGTGCTGGCACACAACGCCAACCGCACGGTGCCGGACTTTCTCGATACCGGCGAATGGCGTCCGCGCCCCAGCATCGCCACGCTGGCGTCCGCCATGGACGTCGGCAACCCCAGCAACATTGAGCGCCTGCGGGCGCTGTATCCGGACCTCAGTGAGATCCGCTCCGCCGTGAGCGCCTACACCGTGGATGACGAGGCCATCCGTGCCCGGATCCGCACCGGATACCAGGAGCTCGGCCAGGTCTGGTGCCCGCATACGGCCACGGCTGCCGAAGCCTATGCGAGGCTGCCCGCCGAGCGCCGCGACAACGGCCGCTGGATGTTGGTGTCGACCGCTCATCCGGCCAAATTCCGCGAGACCGTGGAGCCGCTGATCGGCCGCCCGGTCGCGGTGCCGGAATCGCTTGCTAAGCTATTCGCGCGGCCGACCGAGTGCACGGAGATCGATGCCGACCTGGCGTCGCTGCGGGACGCACTCGCCGACAGCGTGAGTATCGGAGGTTAGTCGACGTGGACGAGATCGAGAAGCTGCCGCCGACCGCATGGGTTCTCATCGCGGCCGCTGCAGCGCTGGGGTTCGGTGTCTCGTGGCTGTGGCGCTGGTATCGGCAATACCGCACGCGCAAGTCGCTGCGCATGGCCGTGACCGCGACAGGATCCGACCACGTCGTCGACGTGCTGGTGCCGGACGGAATGGGGGGCGGCTTTCACGTCGATTTCCTGCTTCTGACTTCCCGCGGTGTGCTGGTCGTCGACCTGCGCGACGTGCAGGGCAACATCTTCGGCGGCGATCAGATGGCCGATTGGACGGTCATGGACGGCCCGCGGCGCTTCACCTTCACCAATCCGCAGAGCGGCCTCTACGACCGCATCGCGGCCGTGAAGGCGATCTCGGGAGATGTGCCTGTGGAGGGCCGTGTGGTATTCACCCGGCGGGGGCGGTTCCCCAAGGGTTTGCCCAAATGGACGCTGATGATCGATGCGCTGCGGGCGGAGTTTCCCGGGATGGAGCACGGCTCCGACGCCGCGGCCGGCTTCAGCGAAGGTTGGGAAAAGATCAAGACCTCGGTGAAACCGAGCTACATGGCGCACATGAGATAGGTCCTAGCCGCCCTGCAACGTCCGGGCGTGGTCGGCCAGCACCAGGGACACGCAGGCGGTGAGCTTCTCGGCGTACTCCAGGTGGAGGAACTCGTTCGGTCCGTGCGCGTTGGCGTGCGGCCCGAGGACGCCGGTGATGAAGAACTGCGTGCGCGGGAATCGCTCCCCCAGCATGCCCATGAAGGGGATGGTGCCGCCGCATCCCACGTGAACGGCCTCGCGTCCGTAGACCCGGCGCGAGGCATGCGTGATCGACTCTTCCAGCCAGGGTGCGAACGCCGGCGCGTTCCATCCGGGCGCCGTGCCCTCCAGCTCGAAGCGCACCTCGGCGCCATACGGCGGACTGTGCTCCAGCGCCTCCTTCACCGCGCGTGCGGCACGTGTTGGCTCGCACGTCGGCGGTAGTCGCATCGACAGCTTGAGAGTGATCGAGGGCAGCAGGACGTTACCGGCCGACCCTGTTGGCGGCATCCCGTCGGCGCCCGTCACCGCAAGTGTCGGCTTCCACGTACTGTTGATGAGAAGCTCCACGGGGTCGTTGGAGACCGCACGTACGCCGGCCGCCCAGGGGAGCTTGCCGGCGACGGATTCGCCGAGCACTCTCGCCGCGCCCTCGATCTGCGCGCGCCGGTCCTTCGGGATGGATACCGACAGCTCGTCCGGAAGGAGGTGGCCATTGATCGGATTCTCGAGGCGCGCCAGCAGCTGCCCGGCAATCCGAAACGGTGTCGGCACGATGCCGGTCGCCATGCCGGAGTGGACGCCTTCGTGCAGCACGCGCACATGCAGGCGGCCCGCGACCAGCCCGCGCAAGGAGGTCGTGCACCAGACCTGGTCGTAGTTGCCGCACTCGGCATCCAGGCAGACCACGAGGGAGGGATCGCCGAGCGCATCGCCCAGCGCCGTCAGATGCGCCGGCAGATCGATGCTGCCGCTCTCTTCGCAGGCTTCGATCAGGAGGACGCATCGGGGCAGCGCCACGCGCTGCGCCTTGAGAGCGGCGATGGCGGTGAGGGAGCTGAACACCGCATAGCCGTCGTCCGCCGCGCCGCGGCCATAGAGCTTGCCCTCGCGGATCGCCGGCTCCCAGGGCCCGAGGCCCGGCAGCCAGCCGGTGAATTCCGGCTGCTTGTCGAGGTGCCCGTAGAGGAGCGCCGAGCCGGGGAGCTCTCCCGGCACATCGACCAGGAGGAGCGGCGTGCGGCCGGGAAGCCGGCGGATCTCGACACGCATTCCCGGGACGGGCTGGGCACGGCACCAGTCGGCCATGAGCTGCACCGCGGCGTCCATGTAGCCATGGGCCTCCCATTCCGGATCGAACGCGGGTGACTTGTTCGGGATGCGCACATAGGCCGTGAGACGCTCGACGATGGAGCCGCGCCAGGCGGCGCCGACGGCGGTATGCAATTGCTCGAGGTCCACAGCTCTTCTCCTACATTTTCAAATTGTTAAGAGAACATACTCGAATCGATTCGAGGTAAGCGAAAGAGCCGCCGCGCCGCATCCGTGCTCGCCTGCGCCAGCGACCCGACCGCCTCGCCGCGTGCACGGGCCACGACGGCCGCGATGTGCGGAAGATACACCGGCTCGTTGCGGCGTGAGGCCGGCTTCGGGCGCAGGTCGCGCGGCAGGAGATAGGGGCCGTCCGTCTCGAGGAGCAGCCGCCCGGCCGGGATGCGCCGCACGAGCTCGAGGAGGTGCGCGCCGCGGCGCTCGTCGCAGATCCAACCGGTGATGCCGATCGCCAGCCCGAGATCGAGATAACACTCGAGCTCGGCCGCGCTGCCGGTGAAGCAGTGCGCCACGCCGCCCGCCGGCGCGAGCGCCGGCCAGTGCTCGCGCAGGATGGCGATGAAGTCCTCGTGGGCATCGCGCTGATGCAGGAACACCGGCTTGCCGCAGCGCCCGGCCAGCTCGAGCTGCCGATGAAACGCCTGCTGCTGCGCCTCGCGCGGCGAGTAGTTGCGGAAGTAGTCGAGACCGCACTCGCCGACGGCGACGACCTCGGAGGCGGACGCCAGCTCGCCGACCTCCGCCAGCTCGCTCGAAGAGAATGCCGACGCGTGATGCGGATGCACGCCCGCGGTCGCGAACAGCCGGCCGGAATGTTGACGGGAGTATGACAACGCCTGGCGCGAGCTCGCGACGGAGGAGCCGGTGACGATCATCTGCACGACGCCCGCGTCCTCGGCGCGCGCAATCACGGAGCCGCGGTCGGCGTCGTAGCTGTCATGCGCCAGATTGATGCCGATGTCGATCAGCGGCGCGCCGTTGCGCGGCCCCGAGGGCGTCTGCCCCGGGGAGGCCGCGGGCGGGGCCGCTGTGATATCGTTCCCGGTCATGGTTGCGGCGCATTCTACTCAAGGGGGCGGCTTGCGGCCGGGGACCTGCTTCGCGCACGTCCTCCTCATCGCCTTGCTCGCCGCCGCACCGGCGATCGCTGCTCCCGTGCCCTCCACGGCGGCGGCGCAGGGGAGCCTGCGCTGGCTGCACATCGAGCGCCGCATCGAGAACGGCTACTTCCAGCAGGACTCCGCGGGCCTCACCGCACTGGACGGCACGCTGTCGGCAGACGGCATGGCGGACGGTGACGCCACGAAGGACCAGGAGTGGGGCAACTACTACGGGGCGCTTCTCGCCTACAGACTGGCGCTGCTCGCGCGGAATGACGAGGGGCGCGCGTGGCCCTTCACGCAGCAGTGCGTCGACCGGCTCAATCGCGTGCTGGCGCTCGATGCCGGCTCCGTCGAGGCGCTTGCGCTGCAATCGGCCTGTCTCGCGCTGCAGAGCAGCCTCGATCCCTGGCGCTCGCCGCTCGCCGCTTCGCGCAGCCGCGCCCGCATCGACGAGGCGCTGAAGCTCGCGCCCGACAACCCACGCGTGCTGCTCCTCGGCGCCCTGGCGGCCCGCGAGTGGCCCCGGCTCTTCGGCGGCGACTATCAACAGGCATTCGCGCTGATGCAGCGCGCCGTGTCGGCGTTCGAGCGGCAGAGCCGCCCGGTTGCGGGGCTGCCCGGCTGGGGCGCCGCCGACGCGTTCACCTATCTGGCGCAGGACTATCTCACGCGCGGCGAGGCCCTCGCGGCCCGCAACGTGCTCGAGCGGGCGCTGCTCGTCGCGCCCGACTTCACGCAGGCGAGGCGGCTCATGGCGGAGATCGTCTCGGGATAACCATTACGGCAGAGGAGGGGTGTCATGAGTGGCGTACCGCAGCCGGTCGCGCCGCCGGGCGATCTCGGCGTGCGCATTCTCTACATGCTCCTCTTCGCGATCGTGTTCTGGATCGTGAGTTGGACGCTCGCGGTCACGGCGGTCGCGCAGTTGGTGGTGCGGGTCTTCTCCGGCCGGGCGAGCGTCGAGTTGACGCGTTTCGGCGGCGGCCTCGCGCGCTATACTAGCCAGATCATCGAGTACCTGACGTTCGCCAGCGAGCGGGTGCCGTATCCGATAGGGGAATTTCCGGCTTGACACCCGATTCCGACAAGGCTCATCTCATCCATCAGCTCAGGATCGATCGCTCCGAGCGCGAGGAGACCGGCGCCGGCCACCGCAAATGGTGGCCGTGGGCAGTCGTCGCCCTGGCCGTGATCACCCTCGCGGCGGCGCTCCTCTACACCCGCAACAGCGCGATCGAGGTGAGTGCGGCGACGGCGGTGACCGCGTCAGCGGCAGCTGCGCCGACCGCGATCCTGCAGGCGACCGGCTATGTGACCGCGGAACGCGAGGCAACGGTCTCGTCGCAGATTGCCGGTCAGCTGACCCATGTGTACTTCGACGAAGGCCAGCACGTTCGCCAGGGCCAGGTGCTGGCGCGATTGGACGACAGCGTCCAGCGGGCCGCCCTCGACCAGGCCAAAGCACAGTTGGCGGCCGCGCAGGCGCAGTTGCGCCAGTATCAGGTGCAGCTGGCGCAGTACCGGCGCGATTTCGCCAGGGATCAGGCGCTCGTCGGCCAGCACCTGGTGTCGGAGCAGGATTACGAGACCGCACAGACACTCGCGGTCACCACGACGGCCCAAGTCAGGACGCAGCAGCGCCAGGTCGAATCGGCGCGCGCCGGGGTGCAGGCGGCGCAGGTGCAGGCCAATTACACCGTCGTCGAGGCGCCGTTCTCGGGGGTGGTGATCGCCAAAGCCGCACAGGTGGGTGACTTCATCTCGCCCATTTTTGGCGGCGGCACTTTTGAAGCGGCCGGGGTCGCGACCATCGTCGACATGAGCTCCCTGGAAGTCGACGTCGATGTCAACGAGGCCTACATCCACCGGGTGAGGCCGGACCAACCGGCTACGGCGGTGCTCGATGCCTACCCCGACTGGAACATTCCGGCGCACGTGATCGCCATCGTGCCGACGGCCGATAGGAGCAAGGCGACCGTGAAAGTGCGCGTTGCGTTCGAGAAGCTCGATCCGCGCATCCTGCCGGATATGGGTGTGCGGGTGTCGTTCCTGCAGGAGTCCTCGGGGGAGCAGCAGAGCCCTGCCGCATCGCTTCCGGCGGGCACGGTGTGGGTGCCTGCATCCGCCGTCGTGCAGCGTAACGGGGGCCCGGTCGTATTCGTGATCGAGGGAGACAAGGCGCACGCGACCTCCGTGACGCCCGGCGAGAGCCAGGGCGACCTTCGTGCCGTGCAGGGCATCGCCGGCGGCACGTCCGTCGTGCGATCGCCTCCCGCCCGCCTCGGGGATGGCTCGCGCGTCAGCGCGAAGTCGGACAACGGGTAATTATGTAGGGGAACGATTGTCATGAGCCCACTGGTCGAGATCCGCAACCTCAGCAAGGTCTACAGCCGCGGCCCGCAGAAGATCGAGGTGCTGCACCACGTCAACCTCGATATCGCGCAGGGCGATTTCCTGGCGCTCATGGGGCCGTCGGGCTCGGGCAAGACGACGCTCCTCAACCTGATCGGCGGCCTCGACTCGCCCACCGAGGGCACGCTCACCGTGGGCGGGAAGCGGATCGACCAGCTCGGGCAGAGCGAGCTCGCCCGCTGGCGGGCGACGCACGTCGGCTTCGTCTTCCAGTTCTACAACCTGCTGCCGATGCTCTCCGCCACCCGGAACGTGGAGCTGCCGCTGCTGCTCACGAAGCTGCCGGCCGCCAAGCGCCGCAGCCATGCGGCCATCGCGCTGGAGCTCGTCGGCCTCGCCGACCGGGCGGCGCACAAGCCCGGGGAGCTCTCCGGCGGCCAGCAGCAACGTGTATCCATAGCGCGCGCGATCGTCTCCGACCCGACGCTGCTCGTCTGCGACGAGCCGACAGGCGATCTCGACAGGCAGTCGGCTGTTGAGGTGCTGACGCTGTTGCAACGGCTCAATCGGGAGCACGGCAAGACCATCGTCATGGTGACGCACGACCCGAAGGCAGCCGAGTACGCGAGTCATACCCTGCATCTCGACAAGGGCACGCTGGTCGAGGAAGCGGCTCCGGCAGAGGCGGCCGCGTCGTGAAATACCTGCACCTCGTCTGGTCGGCGCTCTTCAGGCGCAAGACCCGCACGCTCTTCACCATCATTTCCGTCATCGCGGCGTTCCTGCTCTTCGGCCTGCTGAATTCGGTACGCGACGCCTTCACCAGCGCCGGGCACAACGTCGCCGGCGCGAGGCGGATGATCACCATGTCGAAGGAGAGCTTCGTCGTGTCGCTGCCGACGAGCCTCCTCATGCGCATCCAGGCGGTGCCGGGCGTCAGCGCCGCCACCTATGCCAACTGGTTCGGCGGCTACTACCAGGAGCCGAAGAACCAGCTGGTGGCCGAGGCGGTGGCGCCCAATTTCTTCGACCTGTATCCGGAGTGGGTGTTGCCGGCGGCGCAGCTGAAGGCGTTCCACCAGACCCGCTCGGGCGCCATCGTGGGACAGTCGCTCGCCGACCACTACCACTGGAAGATCGGCGACAAGATCCCTCTGCAGGCGACCATCTTCCCGCAGAAGGACGGCTCGAACACCTGGACCTTCGACCTGGTCGGCATCTATCACGTCAACGATGCCAGTCTCAAGGGCGAGGAGGGCGCGTTCTTCTTCAACTGGGACTACTTCGATCAGGCGACCCAGTTCGGCGGCGGCAGGGCCGGCTGGTACATCCTGCGCATCGCCCAGCCGAAGGACGCGGATCACGTCGCACATGACATCGACGCCATGTCCGCCAACTCGGACCACGAGACCAAGACCCAGAGCGAGGATGCCTTTCAAACCTCCTTCGTCAGCCAGTTCGCCGACATCGGCCTCATCGTCGGCTCGATCATGGGCGCGGTATTCTTCACCCTCATCCTCCTGACCGGCAACACCATGGCGCAGGCGGTGCGCGAGCGCATTCCGGAGATCGCCATCCTCAAGACCATCGGCTTCTCCAACCGCAGCGTGCTCTCGCTGGTGCTGGCGGAGTCGCTGCTGCTGCTCGCGCTCGGAGGCGCCATCGGGCTCTTCATCGCCGGGATCGCGGTGACCGGCATCCGGGCCAAGATGGGTCCGCAGATCCCGATACTGCCGGTGGGCGGCAGCGCCTGGATCAAGGGGATCGTGCTCATGGTCATCATCGGCCTCGTGGTCGGGGCCCTGCCCGCGCGCCGGGGCATGAGACTGCGCATCGTCGATGCGCTCTCGGGCCGCTGAGGGCATCGCGATGCGCAACTTCGGCTGGGCTCTTCTCACCCTCCTCATCGCGGCGGCGTTCGTCGTGCTGCTGGTGAAGCTGCCGTGGTGGTCGGCGGTGATCGCCGCGGCGCTGCTCGTCGCCTGGCTCCTCCTCACGCGCACCGGCCGCCAGGCCTGGTCGGTGACCGAGCTCGGCATCGCCACGGTGCCGCAACGCCTCGGAGCGGCTTCCGTCGTGGTCGTGGGAATCGCCGGCGTAGTCGGCGTGCTGGTCGCGCTTTTCGCGATGGCGCAGGGATTTCAGTCGACGCTGGTCGAGACGGGCAGCAACGACACCGCCATCGTCCTGCGCGGCGGCTCACAGACGGAGTTGAACTCCATTCTCGACCACGACGCCACGGTCGGCATCGGCGATGAGCCGCAGGTGATGCGCGACGCGCAGGGCCGGCCGATCGCCTCCCCGGAGCTGGTGGTGGTGGCGTCCCTGCCCAAGAAGAGCAGCGGCCTCGACGCCAACGTCGAGGTGCGCGGCATCGGCGATCAGGCGTGGACGCTGCGCCCCAAGGCGCACATCACCGCCGGCCGGCGGTTCACGCCGGGTCTGCGCGAGCTCATCGTCGGCCGGCGCGCGGCCGAGCAATTCGAGCACACCGCGATCGGCTCCAAGCTCAACCTGGGGGGGCAGCCCTGGACCGTGGTGGGGGAATTCGACTCCGGCGACGAGCATGACTCCGAGCTCTGGGCCGACAGCGAGGTGGTCGCATCGGCCTACCGCCGCGGCGACAGCCGCAACTCCGTCACGGTCCGCCTGAAGAGCCCGAGTGAGTTCGCGGCCTTCAAGACCGCGCTCACCACCGACCCGCGCTTCAAGGTCGATGTCAGCAGCACCCGCGATTACTACGCCAAGCAATCGGAGGGGCTGACGCGCCTGATCCGCATCCTTGGCACCACTGTCGGTGTCATCATGGCCATCGGCGCGGTGTTCGGTGCGCTCAACACGATGTATGCGGCGGTCGCGACCCGCACCCGCGAGATCGCGACCCTGCGGGCCATAGGCTTCCGCGGCGGCCCGGTGGTCGTGTCGGTGCTCATCGAGACCCTGCTCCTGGCACTCGCGGGCGGCGTCATCGGCGCCGGCATCGCCTGGGCCCTCTTCGATCACTACACGGCCTCGACCCTCGGGGCCAACTTCAGTCAGGTGGTGTTCGAGTTCCGCGTCACGCCGGCGCTGCTCGCCAGCGGCCTGAAGTGGGCGCTCGCGATCGGGTTCGTCGGCGGGCTCTTCCCCGCGATGCGCGCCGCGCGCATGCCGGTGACGGACGGACTGCGGGAGCTCTGACGCGCTGATCTAGCTGGCGTTCAACGCCGCGCACAGCGCTTCGACGTGACGCTCGTCCTGGTCCCACGAAGCGACCAGGCGCGCGGTGCCCGAAGCGGGCGCTCCCCAATCGTAGAATTCAAAGCCTGCCGCCCGCAGGGCCGCCTTGCCCTCGTCGCCAAGGTGGAGGAACACCTCGTTCGCTTCCACCGGGTGCAGCAGGCGCCGGCCTGCGGCCTTGCCGATGGCACGCGCCAGGGCGTTGGCGCGCCCGGCATTGCGCTTCCAGACACCCGACTCCACGTATGCCAGCAGCTGCGCCGCGATGAAGCGTGACTTCGACAGCAGGTGACCGGCGCGCTTGCGCCGCAGCTCGAAGTCCCGCACCAGCCCGAGATGGAAGAACACCACCGCCTCGGCCGCAAGTGCGCCATTCTTGGTCGCTCCGAAGGAGAGCACATCGACGCCGGCCCGCCACGTGACATCGCCCGGATGACAGCCGAGGTACGTCACCGCGTTGGCAAAGCGCGCACCGTCCATGTGGACGTGCAGTCCGTGCGTGCGCGCAACCTCGCAAATGGCGGCAACTTCCGCGGGCCGGTATGCGGTCCCGAGCTCGGTGGCCTGGCTGATCGACACCGCCGCCGGCTGCACGCTGTGGACCGAGACCGTGTGCCCCTCGAGCGTCGCGGCCAGCGCTTCGGCGGTGAGCTTCGCCGCCGCACCTTCGATCCGCTCGAGCTGCGCGCCGCCGGAGAAGAAACCCGGCGCGCCGCATTCGTCGCAGGCGATGTGCGCCTCCGGATGGCAGTAGATTGCGCCATAGGGCGGCGTCAGGGTGGCGAGCGGCAGGGAGTTGGCCGCGGTGCCCGTCGCCACCACGAACGCCCGCACTTCGGTGCCGAAGAAATCGCCGAGGACCTCATCGAGCCGCTGCGTCCAGGGATCGTCGCCGTAGGGTGTGGCCGGGTCGTGGTTGGCGGCCGCGAGCGCGGCCAGGATCTCCGGGGAGAGGGTCGCGGTATTGTCGCTGCAGAAGCTCATCGGTCGGGTCAATCGATCCTCCAGCGGAACGACCACGCGCTGAAGGCGAGGAACACCAGCGTGGTCACCGCGAGATAGATGAGGTTGGGTGTGATCCGTTGAATACCCGCGCCATCGAGCATCACGGCGCGCGCCGCATCGATCACTTGCGTCAGGGGAAAGAGGTGGGCCACCCGCTGCACCCAGCGGGGTGAGCCTTCGAGGGAGAACCACACGCCGGAGAGGAACATCATCGGCCACGTGAGGAGGTTCAGGAGTCCACCCACCACTTCTTCGCTGGCGAAGCGCGCCGCAACCGTGAGGCCGAGCGCGATCATGGACAGCGACCCGATCACGGCGATGAGGACGAGGAGGGCGACGCTCCCGACGCTGCGGAAGTGGATGATCGCGCCGATCCCGATGTAAAGCACCGCGGTGACGAAGATGATGAGGGTGAGGCGCGAAAGCACCTGCGCGGTGAGGAATTCGAATGCGCTGAGCGGTGTCGCATGCAGGCGTTTGAGGAAGCCGTTCTTGCGGTAGCGCAACACGACATAGCCCACCCCGAAGAGGCAGCTGAACATCATGTTCATGGCGAGGACGCCCGGGAAGAGCCAGTTGACGTACGGAACCGCCTCGCCGGTGACCGGCTGGCGGCGCGCGGCGGGATCGGCGGCGATGAGCAGCTTCTCGACGATGTAGCCCTTGGGCGAGTCGGTATTGACCCAGTAGCGGGTGCCGCCGTCGAGCGCGAGGAGCAGATCGATGCGCTGGTGGGTGACTTCGGAGATCCCGGCGGCCTGGTCCTTGACCGGCACGAACTGCGTATAGCGCTCGTGCAGGAAGGGGTGGCTTGCGGTGGTGGCGCCGGTGCCCAGCAGACCCACGGTGAAGAGCGGGCGCGGCGGCCCCCCGAAGATGAATCCCATGGAGATCACGATCCCCAGGGGCAGGAGCAGCGTGAAGAGCAGTGTCGGCCGGTCACGCAGGAACTCGAGGTTGCGCGCATGCCAGACGGAGAGGAGCCGCTTGATCACGCGCGCAGCTCCTTGCCCGTGAGCTCGAGGAAGAGATCCTCGAGGTTCGCCGGGCGGATGCGCAGGTTGCGCAGCGGCACGCGCGCCTCCATCAGCGTACGCAGCGTGCCGTCGAGATCGTCGGTGCTGATCTCTATGCGGTCGCTGGCGTCGATGAGCTTGAGCGGCAGCCGCCGCGCCGCTTCCGGAAACTCCTGCCGCGGCAGCTCGAGCAGCACTTCGGCGAAGTGCTCGCGCAGCAGCCGCTGCGGCGGGCCCTGCGCGATGATGCGGCCGCGGTCCATGATGGCGATCTCCTCGCAGAGGAGCTGCGCCTCCTCCATGTAGTGAGTGGTGAGGATGATGGTCTTGCGCCGCGCCTTGATCGACTCGACCAGCTCCCAGAAGTTGCGGCGCGCCTGCGGGTCGAGGCCGGTCGTCGGCTCATCGAGGAAGAGCACCTTGGGATCGTTCACCAGCGCGATCGCGAGCAGCAGGCGCTGCTGCTGGCCGCCCGAGAGCTTGCGGTTGTCGCGTTCCGCCAGCTTGTCGAGCGCGCAGAGATTCAGCACCTCATCGACATCGAGGCCCTGCCGGTAGAGGCCGCGAAAGAGGGCCACGCTCTGGCGGACCGTCAGGAACTCCTGCAGTGCGGTCTTCTGGAAGAGGATGCCCGCCTCCTCGCGAAAGCGCGGCCCCAGCGGCTCCCCGCGGTAGCGCACCTCGCCCGAGGTGGGCGGCAGGATTCCCTCCATGATCTCGATGGTGGTCGTCTTGCCGGCGCCGTTGGGTCCGAGCAGCCCGAAGCAGATCCCTTCGGGCACGGCGAAGGAGACGCCGTCCACGGCCGTCACGGCCGGATACTGTTTGACCAGATTGTGGACTTCGAGGTTTGCGCTTTCGGGCACGGCATCTCCCGGCCGGGCGCCGCCTGTGCCGCGCCGTCGACTGGTATTATGGGGTGGCCAGGGATTTTGCCGCCACGGTGCACGATTTCCAATATGGTGACGTCCCAGTTGCCGTTATGGTCCGACAAGGACGCCACCGAGGGGTGGAGCGTCCGCGAAAGCCAGCGCGCGCGGCGCTTGACGGTGCGCGTCTTTCACACCGGCCGGGTGGAGGTCGTGGTGCCTTTCAGGACGTCGGCACGCGCGGTGGAGCACTTTCTCGAGAGGCATCGCTCGTGGATCGAGCGCAAGCGCGAGGAGGCGCGCCGCCGGGCCGGGCCGCCGGTGCCTTTCCCGCCGGCGCAGATCGAGCTGCCGGCATGCGAGCAGACGTGGCGGATTCATCTGGCGGGCGACGCGGGCCGGGCGCGGGTTGCCGCCGCGGCATCCGGCCTGCTCGCGCTGGCGGGCGGCGCCGGCAACCATCAGTCGATGCGGCAGGCGCTGCGCCGCTGGCTGATGGAGCACGCGCGCCAGGTGCTGGGGCCGATTCTCGGCCGCCATGCGCGCGAGCTCGGCTTCAGCTACGAGCGCATGCTCATCCGCCGCCAGCGCACCCGCTGGGGCAGCTGCTCGACCCGCGGCACGATCAGTCTCAACTGTTGCCTGCTCTTCCAGCGCCCCGCGGTGGTGCGTTATCTCATGATCCACGAGCTCGCCCATACTCAGCACATGAACCATTCACTTCGCTTCTGGCACTGCGTGGCGCGCCACTGCCCGGACTACCGCAGCCTCGACAGGGAGCTGCTCGACGGCTGGCGGCGCGTCCCGGAATGGGTCTTCGGGGACGAAGAGCCATGAGCACCCGGCGCTACGACAAGTCCGAGCGGCGGGACCTGAGCGGCGAGAGCATCCACTGGGATCTCGGCTCCTCGCTCTCCTACGGCGATTATCTGCACCTCGACGAGCTGCTCGATGCCCAGAAGCCGCTCTCGTTCGAGCACGACGAGATGCTCTTCATCATCGTGCACCAGACCTCGGAGCTGTGGATGCGCCTGATGCTGCACGAGCTCGGGGCCGTGCTCGAGTGCGTGCGGCGCGACGAGCTCGATCCTTCCTTCAAGATGCTGGCGCGCATCTCGCGGGTGCAGACCCAACTCATCTCCACGTGGGAAGTTCTCTCGACCATGACGCCGTTCGAGTATTCGGCGTTCCGCAACGCGCTCGGGCGATCGTCGGGCTTTCAGTCGTTCCAGTACCGCATGCTGGAGTTCCTGCTCGGCAACAAGCACGCCGAGATGCTGGATGTGCACAAGCGCGACCCCAAGGCCTACGAGGCGCTGCGGCGCGCGCTCGAGTCACCGTCGCTCTACGACGAGGCGCTGCGGCTCCTCAGCCGCCGCGGCTACGGCATCCCCGAGGATTATCTGACACGGGACTTCAGCGAGCCCTACCGCGCGAGCAAACAGGTGGCGGGCGCCTGGCTCGGCGTCTATCACAATGCCGAGAAGGACTGGGATCTCTACGAGCTCGCCGAGCGCCTGGTCGACCTCGATCACAAGTTCCAGCTCTGGCGCTTCCACCACCTGAAGACGGTGGAGCGCATCATCGGCTACAAGCCCGGCACCGGCGGCACGGGCGGGGTGTCCTATCTCGCCAAGGCGCTGGAGCTCAAGTTCTTCCCGGAGCTCTGGCAGATCCGCACATCGATGTAGTCAGCGCCACTCGACGCACGTGATTCCCAGGCGCGCGGCGACACGCCGCGCCCTGCGCGAGCCGTTGACCAGCACGCCCTGCTCGACGAGCTTCAGATGCGGGATATCGCTCGCGGCATTGCCGTAGGCCGCCGACTGCACGCCGGGAAAGCGCTCCCGCAGTGCAACGACGCAGCGCACCTTCTCCTCGCCCCGCCGGTTGGGTGTCACGAGAGCGCCCCCTAGGCGCTCGCCTTTCCAGCGCAACCCGGTGCAGAGGGCTTCCTGGAAGCCGAGCGCTTGCGCGATGGCGGGCACGTAAAGGTCGGTGCTGGCGCTCAGGAGGACCAGATGATCACCCGCGCGGACGTGCACCTGGATTGCCTCGAGCGCCTGGCGAAAGAGGCCGCGCGACTCCAGGCGCTCGATGAACGTCGCCGTCCAGCGCTCCAGATCCTTGCGCCGGCAGCCGCCCAGGGTGGCGCGGATGAAAGCCGACTTCAGGCCGCCCCGGTCGACCAGGCCGACGGCGTGACCGAGCGCTGCCGGCAGGACGAACAGCAGGGCGGGGAGTCGCCACAGTCTCCTGCGCAGGACATACCCGAGCACGTAGGGCGTGAGGGTGTCACGCCTGGTGATCGTGCCGTCGAGGTCGAACACAGCCAGACGCATGAGCCGCGCTCAAAAAAAACGCGCGTCGGGCAGCGCGGCGGTCAGCTTGCGCGCGCGGAGCCGGCAAGCTGGCGCAGCACGTACTGCAGGATCCCGCCGTGCCGGTAGTACTCCCGCTCCTTCGGCGTGTCGATCCTGACACGGGCCTTGAAGCTGATCGCCTTGCCGCCGCCATCGGCGGGTGTTGCCTTGACGGTGACTTCCTTGGCCTCGCCGCCGGCGAGCCCCTCGATCTCGAACACTTCGCGGCCGGTGAGACCCAGCGACTTGGCCGTCTCGCCCGGCTGGAACTGCAGCGGCGCGACGCCCATGCCGATGAGATTCGAGCGGTGGATGCGCTCGAAGCTCTCGGCGATGACGGCGCGTACGCCCAGCAGCATCGTGCCCTTGGCCGCCCAGTCCCGCGAGGAGCCGGTGCCGTACTCGCGGCCGGCGAGGATGATGAGCGGCGTGTGCTCCTGCTTGTACCGCATGGCGGCATCGTAGATCGACATCTGCTCGCCGCTGGGCAAGTGGATGCTGACACCGCCCTCGACGCCGGGGACCAGGAGGTTGCGCAGCCGGATGTTGGCGAACGTGCCGCGCATCATCACCTCGTGATTGCCGCGGCGCGCACCGTAGGAGTTGAAGTCCGCGGGCTTGACACC
>Ga0335072_10008054_pt1 | contig 15299 bp, 13 predicted proteins | sample Lox_Sample_21_FD_206725 | JGI IMG/M metagenome (GOLD analysis project Ga0335072, IMG submission 206725) | Soil microbial communities from Loxahatchee National Wildlife Refuge, Florida, United States - Lox_Sample_2.1 | ecosystem: Environmental > Terrestrial > Soil > Wetlands | place: USA... | reverse complement strand
CTTCTTCCGTGCAAGGGTTTTCGCTTCGCTCCAATGAACGCCATACCCCGGCGCCCTTGACGGCGCGGACGGACAGTCGCCTGCCTCCGCCACGAAGGCCATGTGTTTCGAATGCGCGGCTCTGGCCGCGCCTCTCCGAAACGGAGGCCAACTTCCAACAAAGGAGACAGCAGTCATGCAAAGAATCACGAAACAGCCGTTGTTTGACCTGGGCCAACTCGTCGCGACACCGGGCGCGCTGGCCGCTCTCGAAAAGACCGGACAGAACGCGATGGAGTTTCTCTCGCGTCATGTCTCGGGCGATTGGGGTGAACTTCCGCAAGAGGACAAGGACGAAAACCAACTCAGCCTTGCCAAGGGCTTCCGCCTCCTCAGCAGCTACCGGACCTCCAGCGGCGACAAAATCTGGGTGATTACCGAGGCGGACCGCTCGCATACCACCCTGCTTCTTCCTGACGAGTACTGAAAACGGAACCCGAGGACAAGGAGAAAAAACGCCATGACTACCGTACTCGAAACCAAAACCACCCAAGCCGTTTCCACCATTCTGTCCGCAATGCAGGACTTGCCCCTGCGGAACATCCATGAATCGAAAACCAATCCGCGCCGCCAGTTTGACCAGGCGAAACTCGCGGAACTCGCGGATAACATCCAGTTGCATGGTGTGCTGCAGCCCGTTCTGGTTCGTCCCCTGCCGGGCGGCGAGGCGGGCCAGTATGAACTCGTTGCCGGAGCGCGGCGGTACCGCGCCTCGCAACTCGCGAAGCGCGAAACGATTCCCGCCACGATTCGCGAACTGACCGACACCGAATGCCTCGAACTGCAACTCATCGAGAACCTGCAACGCGCCGATGTGCACGAGCTCGACGAGGCACGCGGCTACGCCGCGTTGATGCAACTGCAGCCCGAGACCTACACCGTCGAAACGCTGGCCGAAAAAATCGGCCGTTCCGAAAAGTACGTCTATGCCCGGTTGCGTCTGCTGCAACTCGTGGATGAAGTGCAGCAAGCGTTCTACACGGGCAAACTCACCGTCGCGCATGCCTTCGAAATTGCGCGCCTCACTCCCGACGACCAGCGTCGGGCGCTCGCTGAGTGCTTCCCCCACCACCGGACCATGGCGTCTCTTTTGAAGGACAAGAAAGCCGAAGCCGTGACTGTGCGGCAGCTTCGCGAGTGGGTTGAGCGCGAAGTCCATCTCGATTTGACCAATGCTCCGTTCGATACGGAGAACGACCAATTGCTGCCCGCAGCCGGAAGCTGCCTGAAGTGCCCAAAGCGAACCGGAAGCAATCCGCTGCTTTTTCCCGAAGCCATCGGTCCCAAAAAGTCCATTTGCACGGACCGTACCTGCTACCGCGCGAAGGTTGAAGTGCTCGTGCAACTTCGTGTGAAACCGTTCGAAGAGTCCGGGGAGAAGCCGTTGCGCGTGTCCGAGGCGCCATCGTGGCAGCCGAACGGCCACCGACCGGATGTGCTGTACAACGGGCAATTTCGGACCGTCAAGAAGGCGGAATGCCCGCACACGAAGCCTGCGGTTGTGATCGACGGAGCGCATGCGGGGACAGTACTCCACGTGTGCCGGGACGAAAAGTGCCCCGTGCACGCGCAAGCCACCCGCTGCCAGCCGACACCGGAAGAACGAGCCGCACGGGCCAAGGAAGCGCTTGCCGAGCGAATCGAGAAACAGACGCGGCTGCGGGTCCTCAACTCCGTCCGCAAGAAACTACCAGCAACCCTCAACCGCGCCGACCTCGAAATGGTTGCGCTCGATTACTTCCGCCGCCTCGGCCACGACAATCACCGCCGCATCTGCCGTGTCTACCAGTGGGAAGAGAAGAAGAGCAAAACCTCGTGGGGCACGCAAGCTGTGGACTATGAGGCAGTCGGCCAAAAGATGGTTCGTGCAATGAGCAACACCAACCTGCAGCAGTTCCTCGTTGTCTGCTCGCTTGCGTCGGACCTCTATTGCCCCGGCTACAACCCTCGGCAGCCCTTGAGCAAAGACACCAACCTGGCCCTTGCCGCAACCCGCTACAAGGTGGACATCGCCAAGCTCGCCAGCCAAGTCAAAGCCGAGCTTTCGAAAAAGAAGGACAAGCCCACCGCGAAAGGACGGAAGGAGGAGAGGAAGAAATAGCGGAAATCGAGAGGGCTACCAACGCGGGCTGCGCTTCGGTGCAGCCCGCCTTTTTTATGCGGCCGCTTCCGCCGTGCGGCGACCGCCTTTGTTGGCCATTTTCTGAGCCATGTACATGATGAGCTTACGATCCTCGTCGTGCGCCTTGCTCAGGCACTTTCTCAGTTGGTGAAGATAGTTCGCCTGTTTCCCGTGGCTCCCCCACGCGATATCGTCCGAGGTTTTCCGCCTCAGCAGGTTGGGTAGCTTCGGTGGCTCCTCGCCGTCATAGAACAACTGGTACAGCGGAATTTCGAGCGCTCGCGCCAGCTTCTCCAGAGTCTCGATGGCCGGCACCGTGTGCCCGTTTTCCACTCGTGAGATGTAGCACCGCAGCAAGCCTGTGCGCTTCTCGATGTCTCCCTGCGAAAACTTCTTCTCTTCCCGTAACTGCCGCAAACGATCGCCGATGACCATTCCGTCAAGCCCTCCTGAAATAGATTCTAGGATTAAGGTTCCGCTTCCACCAAGCGCATCGCGACACTGATGACCCGGCCCAGTATCTCTGCTTCTCTAGGATGCGCGAAGCGCCGTACCTGGCATTTCGAGAGCGGATGGGGGATGGACCACAGATAGCCGTCCCGCAGTTCGCACCAGCTGCACAAAAAGTCTCCGCGGAGTTCGATGAAATAAATCGGGCGGTCGTGTTCGTTCTCCCATTGCGTCAAAACCTTCCGTTGGCCTTGGTCGATCTGCACGATGGAACCGGGCCGAATAATGGGGTACAGGGTTCGGTCGGACATTCCAACAATTCCATAAACTCCGTTCTTTAGGTCCAAATGTTGTAAGAAACGGAGCGGAACTTCACCCCAGATTTGGACGAGGCGCGAGAGAAGATTGGTTTTGTCGAGATGCAGTTCCTCGCGTGTCTGCAAGGGGACGGTAATGGTGCGGTCCCTGTCGGCGATACCTGGCGAAAGCTGCGTCTTGGGTGGCGCGAACATCGCCTGGTCCCGGTCGAAATCGCTCACGTTGCAGCCGAAGAACCCGAGGATGTTCGACCAGTGCACCCGGTATATGGCTCCCAGGGCGTATAACTTGAAAAAGCTCAGCTTGTGGGAGCCGTTTTCGATGTTGTTCAGCCAGCCCCGCGAGATGAAGAAATCCTGATTGAGTTTTCGCTTGGCCAATCGGCGGCTGCGGGCTTCCACCTCGCGAAGGGTCAGCCCACACTGCTCCCGCAACTGTTTTAGCTTTATGCCCGCCTGAGCGGATGGCGCGCCTGAGTCCATTAACGTGCGGTTACTACCCTACCGGTTACTGCCAGGCACGACTATTCTATAAAACAATTACCACAGCCCTCGGCAAAAGTTCCCGTGCTCCCATTTTCGTCCGGTATTCCGGACAAGCCGCATTGTCCGTAAATACGGCCAGCAGAACGGTTTTGCCCCGAACCGACCGATTCTATTGCTCACTGGCGGGCCATGCCCCGTTCCCCGAAACGCCAACCCGCGGCAGTTGATCGCGTCCGTTCCCTGCTCACAGCACGCGGTCTGTCCTTGGCCGAACTCTCGCGACAATCCCGCCAGCGCTTTCCGGCAAACCGGCTTTCCCGCATTCCGCCGAATTTCTACGACGTCCTTCGCCGCCCATCCTTCACTCCCAGCCTGCATCAGGTCTACGCACTGAGCGTAATCACCGGCTATGCACTCGCGGACTGGCTCTCCGTGTTCGGGTTCTCCTTCGATGACGCTGCCTGCTTCCAAGCCTCCTTGCCGCAAAAGCGGACTGTGGAACTCGACGCCCGAGTGTATGACCCAATGGCGGAGGTTGCTTGGTTCGCAAGGGATACCTCCGCGTCTTTCGGCGCGCAGCCGGCTCCGTTCAGCGATTGGCTCTCGGAAGCCGTGACACGGCCTCTCGGTTCTCTGTCCGACCGTACCACCGGTTCCTTCCGTTACCTGAAAATCGGTTCGCGTGATGTTTACGCGTTTCCGGAGTTACTGCCGGGAAGCATCGTTCGTGTGAACGCCGAGATATCCGCGGAACGACTGCTGGCGAAGGACAACAACGAGCGCATATTGGCCATCGCCGTAGGGCAACGCATCTTTTGCGGTAGGCTGCGCCCGGTACGCGACGGCCGGGTTGTCCTGTGCTCCAGACAACTTTCCTACCCTCCCATGGAATGGAAACTCGGGAGCGAAGTCAGAATTTTGGGTTACATCGACCTCGAATTTCGGCCGCTCAGCTTGAGGCAGGCGCCCGAAGTTCCCGCGAACTGGCGTCGTCCGGGCGAGCCACGTCGTCCCCAGAACTCCGGATCACAACGCATTGGCAGCCTCATCCGCTCGGCCCGCCTTCGAGCCGGCCTTTCGCTCCTTGAGGCGTCCGAACGCACTCAACTTGTCGCTCGTGTTCTGCGTCACAGCCTCTACTTCTGCGCACCCGCCACGCTTTCCGATCTAGAGTCCGGCGATCTCGTTCCACGGCACATTCACAAGTGGATTTCGGTGAGTGCGGTTTACTGCATTTCGCTCGCGGAGCTGACCGCGGCCGCCGGCCTGTCCATCGAACGTACGACCGACCACTCGTCGCGAATGGCGCGGCGTTCCGGGACATCTCCGGGTGCGCCCCCGCCGGTGGGATCGCCATTTCTGGGAAAGATTGCCAACGACTTTCAGGAAATTCCGTTCTTCCTTCGGAAGGCTCTTCCCTCTTATCTTGAACTCCCGAACCTTGCCATTCAGGATTTTTTCTGGGCCGGCGCCACCGAAAATCTGGCACATCCGTATCTGAAAAAGTCAGCGTTCCTCGTGATCGATCCCAGGAGTAAGACACCGACTCTTTCTGCTGGATCACCGATGTGGGCGCAGCCTTTCTATTTGCTGGAATTGCGGAGCGGGAGGCGGCTGTTTGCGCCCTGCCATGTGGAGAACGGAATCGTTGTCGCTCGGTCTTGCACGGCGAACTCGGTCGAGATCCTGCGCCTCCACCATCCGTCCCAGGTCGAAATCCTCGGTAAAGTCGTCGCCGCGGTACGTCGCCTGTAGACCGCAACGTCACGAAAGCGAACGACGCTGCAGCCCAGCGAAAAGATGCGGCGGATAGCGGTGCGCCCCCGAGCCTGTTTCTCGCCGATCCTTCGCGTTTGCGAATATTTCTGCAAAGTTCTGGCTTCTGCACCTTCGGTCTGGCAGTTTACTCCGCACGGAACAGGCAACAGATTGCCTCACCGCGGGAGGGTTTATGCTCTCCAGACCGCAAGGGACCCGCAGCACGCACACCATCGATGGCGGCGTGGTCCTCGATATCAAATCGGGCCGGATGTTTTCCCTCAATAGCTCCGCCTCGTTTATCTTTCAGTTCCTCGAACAAGGGTTGTCAGACTGCCAAATCGCAGAGCATCTCGTGGAACGCTTCGCCATCTCCGAGGAACAGGCACGAAGCGATGTTGCCGAATTTCGCGAAGCTCTGAAAAGCCATTCCATCTTGCCGGCTGATTGAGTCACCCGTGGAGAATCGTTGTGGAAACTTCTCAAATCAGCAATCGGGAAAACTGGCGCCTGATCGTGCTGCGCTCGAATGCGCGGGAGTTGCTGCTCATGGACGGCGACCAGGGTTTGACCTTGCCGTGTCTGGAGGTACCGAAAGGCTGCCGCGTCGCCCGCGAATTGAGTGATCGCGTTCGTTCCGAATGGAATCTCAATGTGTTCTGCCTCCGTGAGCTTCTGGCCAGCGAACCGTCCCTCCGGGACAGTAACGCTCGATGGTTTCTCCTCGAGGCGATCTGCACGAACACGGACATCCCGGAAAGTGTGCGATGGTTGGAGCTTTCCGAAATCGCGTTTCACAGGTTGGCGGACGCCGAAACTAGAAGCGCTGTGGAAACATGGCTGCGCGAGGCGGCGGAAACCCACGCGAATGGCGTGTGGCAGCGGATCGGCGATCCCGGGACGTTTTCGCGGATTCGCGCTTGGGTCGAGCAGCGTCTGGCGAACTCAGGCAGGAGACTCGGAACTGAATTCCAACAGCTCAATGCCAGTCGAGATTTTAGCCTTGTTCGTTTTACCACCGACCGTGAGGCCGTGTGGTTCAAGGCCGTGGGCGGGCCGAACGTGCGAGAGTTCTCCCTGGTCGTAACCCTTGCCGACCTGTTCCCGCAATTCACACCGCCCATTCTTGCTACGGAGCCGCTCTGGAACGCTTGGCTCGCGCCCGAGATCCCGGGCTGCCGCTTGTCCCAGCGTGAGGACCTTGCTGCCTGGCGCAGAGCCGCGCACGACTTGGCCTCTCTGCAATGTGCGTCCGTGGAAAGAACGGAAGCCCTTCTGGCCAGCAAAGCACGCGATTTGAGGTGCCCCGCCCTGCTAGATTCCATCAGCCCGTTCTTTGTGCGGCTCGCCGAGTTCATGGCCCGCCAAAAAACTTTGCAGCCCGCCCCACTCAGTCGGGGCGAACTCGCGGAACTCGAAGACGACGTAAGAAACTCGCTCTTGGAGTTGGAGGCTGAAGGCCGACCCGACACCCTCGGCCACCTCGATCTCAATCCAGATAACCTCATCGTGTTGCCAGAAAGAACTGTGTTTCTCGACTGGGCGGAGGCCAGTGTCGGCCATCCCCTTCTCAGCCTGGCCTATCTCCTCGAACATTTCCGGTCCCACTTTCAAGGTGACGGATACGCGCACTTGGTCAGAGAGTATGGCGAGGTGTGGCAGCAGGCAAAACGCTTCGAGAACGTTGCGCGGACCATCTGTCGCGCCATGTTCGTAGCCATCTTTGCCCACGCCGTTTCGACCGATGCCTGGCGGGAAAACTCCGGAGCGAGCCTACTTTCTGTAGAGGGGTACTACCGAAGTCTGGCCCGCCGCATGAAGGCGTACGCACAGCGAATCCGAGAGGGCGCCACTGCCGTCGCCGACCTTTGGACTTAAAAGGAGATTTGCCATGTCCCTTCCCGTCGCCCGCGCCTACGTTTCTCTCCTTCGTCTCGAACCTTTTTTAGTCCGCGGGAACTTCGCGGGCTTGTACGACCGCGTCCGGCGGCAGAGGACTCGTGCCCATCGTGACGCGAAGTTCACCATGGAGCAGCTTTGCCACGCAGTCGACTTGGCCTGCATCTGGTACTGGAAACAGGTTCTCTGTCTGCAGCGTTCAGCCGCCGCTGTCTCACTCCTGCGGCACTACGGCGTCGAGGCACAGCTTGTCATTGGAGCGCAGCTCAAGCCCTTCCAGGCACACGCGTGGGTCGAAGTGAACGGACGCGTTGTGAACGATAACTCCTATACGAACGAACTGTACGCCGTGCTCGATCGCTGCTGATTCTGACGAGGTGCATCATGAACGCATTCTATGGTTGCTGGTTCTTCGACGACAAAACCGGAGCCGCTGCACTCCCCAATCTTCCTGTTTTTGCTACGGAACGCAGAGAGCTGAAAACGACGCTTCTTGCCTGGGACGGGCCGTGCTTGTGCGTGCGGAGCACCGACCCCAAGACGCTTCGAGATTCTGTCGCTGAAAACGTGAAAGATGCTCCTACGTTATGCGTGGCGTGGGACGGCCGGCTCGACAACCACGCGGAACTCGCCAGTGAGTTGTGCTGTCAGCACGCTTCACAAGCCGATTGTGTTGCCGCCGCCTTCCGGAAATGGCGGGCGGGTGCCTTTGCTCGCTTGCGGGGCGACTGGGCGGCCACTCTCTGGAACCCACAGGAGCAGGCGCTCCTTCTTGCGAAAGATCCGATGGGAGTGCGCCCCCTGTACTATGCGACCACACCGCGAGCCGTATTCTGGAGCAATTCGCTGGAGTGGCTGGTGCGCCTGCACAACGTCCGGGGCGAGCTGAACCTCGAGTATCTTGCCGGATGGCTCAGCTTTTTCGCCGACCCCCGACTCACGCCATATTCCCAGATTCACAGCGTACCTCCCTCCTCCTATATCCGATTGAATGCGAATGGCCTCACAATTCGGAAGTACTGGGAATTCGAAGAGACCGAGCTCCTGCAGTATCGCGAGGAGTGCGAATACGAGGAACACTTTCGCGCAGCCCTCACGGACTCCGTAAGACGCCGTCTCCGCTCCGAGAAGCCGCTGCTGGCCGAACTAAGCGGAGGAATGGATTCGTCATCCATTGTCTGCGTCGCCGATGCTGTATTACGGGAAGAACTGCATCTTACACCGCGCCTCGACACGCTCTCCTTCTATGACGACACGGAACCGAATTGGAATGAGCGGCCGTATTTTTCTCTGATTGAAGCTCGGCGCGGCCGCGAAGGGTTGCATCACCAACTGGACCCTACTGACGCGCTTGCCCCAGTCTTCCATCGAGAGACGTTTGCATCGACCCCCGCCGAACTGGGCCGCAGTGCCGCAACCGAAACGCTCATGTCGACAATTGCGACGCAGGGATACGGCGCAATTCTGTCTGGAATCGGCGGTGATGAATTCACTGGAGGAGTGCCAACACCAATCCCCGAGCTGGCCGATCTACTCGCTTCCCGCCAGTTTCGTTCCCTTGCTTCGCGGCTCCAGGCATGGTCGCTCGCACAGCGTCGGCCCTGGCTACACCTTCTCTCGGAGACGGTCGGTGCGTTCCTCCCGTTTTCTTGCTGCTCGAACCCTTCGCAAAAGGTCCCCACTTGGCTCAGCCCGTCGTTCCACCGACGCTATCGGCACGTCTTCACCGGATACAACAGACCATTTCGACCTGCACACAGACCGAGTTTCCAGGAATACCTTTCAACCGTCGAAGCTCTGCGGAGACAACTGGCCGCTTCCGCAAAGAATCCCTCAACTGCTCTTGAAAAACGCTATCCCTATCTGGATGTCGATTTCTTGCAGTTTCTCTTCGCTGTGCCCCGTCCGCTCCTCGTTCAGCCTGGGAAACGGCGCCGCTTGATGCGCCGCGCCCTGGTCGGGATCGTTCCCGACGAGATCTTGAACCGCAAGCGAAAGGCATATGTGGTTCGTGCACCCGCGGCGGCCATTGCGGCGCGCTGGGACGAAGTCCGAAGCCTGGCACAGAACATGATTGCGGAGTCCCTCGGAATCGTTTCTGCTGCCTCCTTCCTTCACGCTCTCGAAAATGTCCGCGACGGCAGGGAGATCGTGAGTCTGTCGCTACAGCGACTGCTCCAGTTGGAGGGCTGGCTGCAAAACATTGCAAAGCACAGATGCAACGTTGCGTTGCCGGTGGAGGACAGGACCTTCGCCAACAGTGGCATACGGGCTTCAGCTAGCTGAGGAGAACGTTCGAGGAAAGGAGGAAAAGTCGCATGAAATACGAAAAGCCAGAAATCACGCTGGTCGCTTCGGCGATCAACGCGGTCCAAAGCTCGATGATCAAGCAGTTGCCACCCCGTGACAACGGATTGGAAACAACTGTGGCGGCGTATCAGTCCGATGAGGACTAAGATCACGCCGGCACTCCAGGCGCCGAGTGCTCCGCGATAACTCCGGGCCGACCGCGTGGTCGGGCGCTTTAGGCGACGGCGAGGTCGGCCCGTCTGAAATCGAAACGATGGAAAGAAGGTGAGACCGCGTGGAATACGAAAAGCCGGAAGTCAGGCTGCTTTCGTCCGCGATCGAGGTAGTGCAGGATTCGATCATCAAGGCTGGACCGCCCCTCGAATACTTGCTCCAAGAAACCGTGCCTGCTTATCAGTCGGATGAACGCTAACCTCATTCGTGGGAAAGCGACCGGACAACAACGCCAGCTTCTCAATTCGCTCAGAAGGGAGGTGATCTCGCATGAAATACGAAAAGCCGTGTGTTCTCGAAGTGGGCAAAGCAATCAACGCGGTGGAAAACTCTACCGCGAAGATACACATCCTGGTCGACGTGCCAGGCTGGGTTACGATTGCCGCCTACCAGGCGGACGAGAAGTGAATCAGCAGGGGCACTCGGAAGCGACGTGCCCCCTTTCATTTTTCGCGAGGTTCGCTGCGGCTGGTCAATGCCCGGAGGGCGCGCCACCGCAAATACTCCTCCGCTTTGGACGGACTTGGATCTTCCTCGTGCTTTAGCCAGAATGCGAACCAGTCCACAGAATCGCCCTGCGACGCCAGGCGGTCCCAAGGTTTTTCCATGATGTGGGACCCCGTAGGGAAGTACAGCAATTCAACCGGCTTACCAAGACGTTGGAGTGCGACAAAAGAAGCCCACATGCTGGGAAGAACCTGCGGAGAACTTACCTGGAGCTGAATGGGAGTTTCCACGAGATCGAGGGAGAACTCCGGTGAACGGCGTAACCAGTACAGTAGCCCGCTCCCGAAGGGCATGCCCCCGTTAATAGCCTCTGAGTCCGCAGCCGTGAATTCGTGGCCATTCAGGAATTGCAGATACTGCGAATAGCCACCATCCGAACCATCCGCGATCACGGCAGCGGCGAAATGCATTCTCGAGTGGGTCAGCAGGTAATGCACATAAAGCCCGGTTCGGCTGAACCCGATCAGTCCGATGCGATCATGGTCGAGGATTCCCATCTGGTCGACGCAGTCGATCCCCCGTTCAAGCGTCTCCGCCATGTTGGGGGCTTCGTCTAGAGTTGCGTCCCAGGCGTGCACATCGGGAACCTGCAGAACCAGGAGCCCTCGTCCTGCCAGGGTTTGGGCTGCGAACGCTGTGGTAAATGATCCGTCGATCCAGAAGGCATGTGGATCGAATCCGTGTGTCTGTACAACCAGGGGATATTTTCCCCCAGGAACGTACCCCACAGGAAAATACAACCCCGCATGGACTTCCTTGTGCATTGCGCCCAGAAACGTGATGTCGCGGACCGTGCCAAAAGCAAGTTCCTGAAATTGCGGATTTGGATCGAGGAGCATCGCGCTTCGCCCGGTCGCGTCCGAAACGTTGATGACCGGAGGCGTATTCAAGTCCTGCGCCGCAAAGACTGAGATCGAGTCTTTTCCCTCTTGTGGTTGTTCCGTCGGTACCCAATCCTTTCCTCCCTGGCGGAAATAACGGAACTCCGAGTGAGGTTTGGAGCCAGCTTGCCGCGCTTCAAACACGAAAAGTCCATCCTCCTGACGGCTGAACTGCAACTCTTCGCTGCTCAACTCCGTAAATTGCAGGCTGTTGGTGTCCACGGCCACGCTGGCGGGAACGGACAGAGCCTTCGGATTTGCTTCGGCCTGCGGAATGGGCAGAAAGACTCCTGTCAGAACCAGGGAGCGCGAATCACTGGCCCAAACAACCTGCGTACCGTGGAAACTTATCGGTCCGTCCCAGAGATTCCGCGTCCGGCCAGTCGTCGTATCCAGCATCAGATATCGAAAAACCCAGGACAGCGCGTTTGACGGAAGTGCACTCGCAATGACCTTGGCCAGTGTCGGCTCTCGATACTCATGCCATTGCTCCGGAACTCTCGTGAGATTCACGCTGACGACGAGATGATCCCCGTCTGGAGATAACGAAAGATTGAGGAAACTGCCGTAGAGTTTCCCGTCCCACTCCGCGCCTATCGGCATGGGGTGAACGGTTCCAGTGGTGGTGTCCAGGACAAACAAGTCGCGCTCGTTGCTGGTCCTCTCGCCGATGAGGAACTCTGTCATGTCCTCGTGACCGACAATGACTCCCTCCCGCTTGGCCACCTCCGTAAGCACAGGTTCCGTGGGTTTCTCCGCTGCGTAAGCGATTTTGTGTCCCTTGGCGTCCGAGGAAAATGCGACGATGCCCGTTGGGTGGTGGGTAAGCTTCCGCAGTTCACCGTTCTCGGCGTTCACAGAATACACCTGCGATGTCTCTCCGGGGTTTTCTCCTCGGAACAGAATCGTCTCGTTATCGGCGACCCACGCCACATCCGTGATGGCTTCCCGGTTGGAATTGGACGACATCGTCAACAAGGTCTTTGGAGCAGGCGAAGTGAAGACAGCGTTTGTCCGGAAGAGCAGGAGCGAGTAGTCGTTGGTGTTCTTCTCGAGGTTGCCTTTCTTCAGGATCACGACGAATTGTCGCCGGTCCGGCGAGAAGCAGGCGAAGTCTTCGGTCAGTGCCCCGGCATAGCTGAGATTGGACAAATGCCCCGCAATCCGGACCATGCGGATGGCATCCTCGACTGTCACCGGGTGTTTCTGTTGCGGGCCTGGAGCGGCCAGGGCCGAGGTGAACAGTTGCAGACACAAACTCAGGGTAAAGATCGCTCGCGCCAGTGGCTTAACTTCGAATCGGACACACCCGTAACGTACTGTTCCCATCCGCATTGTTCTCCGTTGAGTTCTTGTCGTTAGAAGGTCAGCCGCAGAGACAGTTGAAGAGACCTTGGACCACCCTGTTGGAAAAGAGGGTTCAATCCTCCCAATCCCTGATTGAGCATCATTGTGGATTGCTGCTGTGTCGGACCATAGAAGACGAGTCCCTGCGGGTTCGTGAAGTTCGGGTGATTGAGCAGGTTGAACGCATCCGCGCGAAACTGCAGGTGGAGTCGCTCGGTCAGACCGAATTGCTTCGCAAGGGACAGGTCAAATTGTGTCAGGCCGAACCCCGGTATATCGTTGCGGCCTTCCGTGCCCTGTTCGCCGTCCGGCGGCTGCGTGAATGCAGCTGGATTGAGACTCTGACCTCCGGGCGCAAGACGATTCGCGAGCCACTTCGGCTGGCCAGCAACGAGATCTGGCCGGATGTATGCGAAGCCGAGTACCGGCGAAACGACGAAGATACGCGCGTTCAGGGGAAAACCGGACCTGGCGACTCCAACGAGATTGACAGACCAGCCGTTGGCCAGGACCGAGGCAGCCCGTGATTTGCCCCACGACGGTAATTCGTAATGGAGAGCCGCAGAAAAACTGTGGCGCACGTCGAAATCGGACGAGGCATAGTCTCCCGCTCCAGAGATGGTGTTCGCGTCGCTCACCACGTCGCTTGAGGAATTGTCGAGCGAATGGGCGAACGTATAGTTCACAATCGCCTGCAATCCCGAGGTCAGTGACTTCCGATACTGCACCTGCAGAGCTTCATAGTTTGAGTAGGCGTCGTTGGCCGTGAAATAGAAGTACGAAGAGAAATTCGCGTTGGGTTGGAAATAACCGATATTCCGAAGTAAGTCTCTCCCCGCTTGCCCCACGTAGGTGACCGTCAAGGCTTGGTCGTCGCGTAGCGCTTTCTCCACGGCGACGTTCCATTGATAGGACCGCGGCAGTTTCATGTCCGGCGCGAATCCGTACGCTCCGGGATACGGAGGTTGCAGAGAAAATGACGGCAAATACGGTGTCGGATCGCTGATCGGAACCGGTACGCTGTCCGCAGAGAACGAAGCACCGTTCGGAAACTGGGTAGCCAACGTAGCTACCTGGCCCAGGCCTAGGTCGTAGAAAATGCCCCAACCGGCCCGAAGAATCAGATCATGCTTCTGGGTCAATGCGTACGCAATGCCAACGCGAGGAGCGAAATTCGCGTAGGTGGTCTTCCACAGAGGCGTGCCGATCGGCGCGAGACTCAACGTGGACGGATTCGAAACGTTTTCCCACGACGCCAGCGTCGTATTCCCCCGACCCGTCGGGGGAGGACTCCACTCCCAGCGCAGGCCGTAGGTCAGCGTCAACCGGGAGTTCATCTTCCACACATCCTGCGCGTAGAGCGAAAGAGCCTGCGTGAGCAGGCTTGCTTTCTTCAGACTCATGACCGATAAACTGCCCTGCCCCGTCGAAACAAAGCTCTGCACGCTGTCCGCGTTGAAGGAGAACGTCTCGGAGGCCGGATTCATGTCGAGGAACAAGGCTCGGTAGTCCGCTCCGAATTTCAGCGCGTGATTGGCGACCGTGAGGTCCAGGTCGTCGGCGATGTTCAACTGCCGCGTCCTTCCGAAGGCATTGGGCCCCAGCGTAAGAAAATTCGTGTCCCCCGTCTGGTATTCGACGCGGCCTGTTTCCGGCGAAAGGTTTCCCAAGAAGAAGCTCGTGTTGAGCGGCACCGCGCCGGCGTACGAATCCTGACTATCCGAGATCTGGGAACTCTGCGTGGAGTAGTTTCCCCGGAGCGAATTGGCCATCGTGCTCGTCAGCATCATGTTCGCGCCAACCGTAAGGGTCTTCGTGTTCGCCGTAGTTGTCTCAAGTGTCGTCAATCCATAGACACGGTCGATGGTGGCGGATGGCGCATCGTTGTACCTACCAAAGATCGCAAAACGGTCGCTGAACTTGTGATCGATCCGCACGCTTCCTGCATCCAGCGTGGCCGCGTTCGAATAAACACCGGTGAATTGCGCCGTGTATCCGTCAGTGGAAATCGGCCCGTTGGGCATCGGATAGGAATTCAGCAGCGGCGCCAAAGACGAAGGAGCGGAAGCTCGAATCGAGGCCGACGGCACGTCAAACACCGAAGTTTGCGGCAGTCGGAGGCGGGCTCCTTCATACGACAGGAAAAAGAACGTCTTGTCCTTCCAGATTGGACCGCCCAGAAAGGCGCCGAAGTCATTGTGCCGTTCAGGAGCACGCGGCTGGCTCGCTGCGTTCGCAAACCAGTCGTTGGCATCAAGAACATCATTGCGGAAGTATTCGTAGGCGCCGCCGTGCCAGTCGTTGGTTCCGGAGCGCGTCGTGAGCATCACCTGGCCGCCTGGCGTGCGACCGAACTCTGGGGCGAACGAGGACGTAACGACACGAAACTCTTGAAGGGCTTCCACTGAAACGAGGCTGCTCGTGCCGCCCAGCGCACTGAATGCTTGCGATGTCCCCGTTCCAGACTCTCCCGCGGCGAGAGCTGGGGTGATGCCGAAGTTGGCCGACACTCCATCGACGGTGAAGTTGTTCGCGTCCGTCCTTTGGCCTGCGATGCTGAACTGCCCGGTCGACAATGCGCCGCCCGTCGGTGCAATGACAACGCCAGGAGTGAGCTGGAGCAGCGTATTAAAGCTCCGGCCATTCAAAGGCAAGTTCTCAACGAATTGTCGGTCGATCACCGTACCGACCGCAGCCGATTCCGTATTCACAAGAGGCGCGCCACCTTCGATCGTCACGATTTCCGAAACAGCGCCCAGCGGCAGAGCGAAATTGATCGCCAGCGCATCCTGAACGTTGACGATAATGTCCGGCTTGATGATCGTTTTGAATCCATCCTTGGATACCTGCACCCGGTAGCTGCCAGGAATCAGGTTGGGCACGACGTAGATTCCTTCATCGTTCGACTTGCTGACGGCCTGCACGCGCGTCGCGTCGTTGACCACGATGATTTCCGCGCCCGCGATGGCC
>Ga0335072_10008053_pt1 | contig 15299 bp, 17 predicted proteins | sample Lox_Sample_21_FD_206725 | JGI IMG/M metagenome (GOLD analysis project Ga0335072, IMG submission 206725) | Soil microbial communities from Loxahatchee National Wildlife Refuge, Florida, United States - Lox_Sample_2.1 | ecosystem: Environmental > Terrestrial > Soil > Wetlands | place: USA... | reverse complement strand
TCGAGTCTCCTGAGGTCGACGCTGACGCCGGCATTTCCGCCGAATGCGATCGCCAGCTTCGCGACTTCTACGGCATTGACGCGGGCGACCAGGAGATGCGCGACGACAACAAGTCGTATGCCGCGCGTGTTCCCGAGAACGGGGGTGCGGCTGAACGCGTCGAAGATCCCGACCAGCTCGAGACGCCCGATGCCGATAAGCGGACCGAGGAGAGCAAGGAGCGGCTCCACAATCCGGGCAGCGCCGAGACACGTGACGTGACGGCCGGGGACGTGGCCCACGACGACCAGCAGGTCAAAAAAGACTCCGAGTCGGACGAGTGAGGCGGGCTACGTCGTCGCGGGCTCGGCGCTGGCGTCGCTGAGCTCGCGCAGCTCTTCGGGATCGAGCTCGAGTTCGGACGCGGGCAGGATCTCGGCGAGCTGCTCGGGGTTGCGCGCGCTCGCGATCGGTGCCGCGACCGAGGGCTGCCCGAGAACCCAGGCAAGTGCCACCGCCGGCACTGTCGTGTCTCGCGCGGTCGCGACCCGGTCGAGGGCCGCGAGGACGCGGATCCCGCGGTCGTTGAGGTACTGGGCGGCTTGGTCCGCGCGAGGGCTATCGACCGTGGGCCCGTCGGGGCGGTACTTGCCGGTGAGGAACCCACGGGCAAGCGCCCAATATGGGACGCACGCGAGGTCCTCACGCTCGCACAACTCGGCCAGCGGACCCTCGTACTGATCGCGCTCGACGAGGCTGTACTGCGGCTGGAGCGCGACATAGCGCGCGAGCCCGTGGCGGTCCGACGTCTCGAGCGCCTGCTCGAGCCGCGACGCTGTGTAGTTGGAGGCGGCGATGTGGCGAACCTTGCCCTCTTTGACCAGCTCGTCGAACGTCGAGAGCGTCTCATCGAGAGGCGTGTCGGGATCATCGGCGTGCGCGTAGTAGAGGTCTATGTAGTCGGTCTGCAAGCGCGCGAGCGACTCCTCGACGGCGACCCGGATGTTCGCCCGCGAGAGTCCCTTGCGATCAGGCTTGCGCCCCACCTTGGTCGCGATCACCACCGAAGCCCGGTTGCCGCGGGCCGCGACCCACTGGCCGATCACCGTCTCGGATTCGCCGCCGACGTTCCCCGGCGCGAACGCCGAGTACGAGTCGGAGGTATCGATGAAGTTGCCTCCCGCCTGGACGTAGGCGTCCAGCACCGCGAACGACTGCCGCTCGTCGGCGGTCCAGCCGAAGACGTTTCCCCCGAGGCACATGGGGAACACGTCGAGGTCGCTCCGTCCCAGTCGGACCATGGCGCGCCAACCTACCAAACCGGTTGATACGGCCATGAGGGCGGGGCGGCGACCGGGTTTCGAAGAACATGTTCATGTGACAACTCGAGTTCGCACCGGGCCGGGGCTGCGACTGACGCTGATTCTCGGCGCGCTGTCGGCGTTCGGCCCGCTCTCCATGGACATGTACCTCCCCGGGCTGCCCTCGCTGACTCGCGAGCTCGGCGCGTCGGCCTCGACGGGTCAGCTGACACTGACGGGGTGCATGCTTGGAATCGCCGCCGGCCAGCTGTTCACCGGCCCGCTGAGCGACTCGCTCGGGCGGCGCCGGCCGCTGCTGGCCGGGCTGGTCGGGTACATCGTGGCGTCGCTGGCCTGCGCGGGCGCGCCGTCGATCACGACGCTGATCGTGCTGCGCTTCATCCAGGGCACCCTGGGCGGGGCGGGCGTGGTCATCGCGCGAGCGGTCGTGCGCGACCTGTTCGACGGCGCGGTCGCCGCGCGCGTGTTCGCGCTGCTGATGGCGGTGACCGGAGTCGCGCCGGTGTTCGCGCCGTTGGTTGGTGGGCAGGTGTTGGCGATCACCTCGTGGCGCGGCGTGTTCGTCCTGTTGGCCGTGATCGGCGTTCCCCTCCTGCTGACGACCGCGCTGTGGCTCCCGGAGACGCTCCCCCCGGCGCGACGGCATGGCGGCGGGCTGGGCCCGATCGTGCACACCTTCTGGCGCCTGCTCGGCGACCGCAGCTTCCTGCCGCCCGCATCCTCGCTCGCGCTCGGCTTCGGCGCGATGTTCTCCTACATTGCCGGCGCGTCGTTCGTGCTCGAGAACATCTACGGCGTTTCGCCCCAGCTTTTCAGCGTGGTGTTCGCGGTCAACTCAGCCGGGCTCATCGCGATGTCGCAAATCGGCGGACACCTTGTCGGGCGTGTGGGCGCGCCGGCGCTCGTCCGGCATGGAGCGTTCGGTGTCGCGTTCGGGTCCGTAGGCGTGCTCGTGGTCACGCTTGCGAACGTCGGCATAGTGCCGCTGCTCGTCTTCCTGTTCGTGATCCTGTCGGCGAACGGTCTGCTGTTTCCGAACGCCACGGCCTGTGCGCTCGCCGATCAGGAAGGCTCGCTGGGAAGCGCATCCGCGCTGCTGGGGGTGGCGCAGTTCGGCACCGGCGCGCTCGTCGCTCCGATCGTGGGTGTCGGCGGGTCGCACGACGCGCTGCCGATGGCGATCCTGATCGGCGTGTGCGGCGTTTCCGCGCTGGGAGTGAACCTCGCGTTCGGGCCACAGGTGAGGGCGCGAGTGCGGGTCACGGCCGGCGAATAGGCTGGACGTCGCCTGCCAGCGCTAGCGGGGGCTACGCGCCGAGACCGCGGTCGCGGATCTCTTTCTGCGCGGCCTCGGATTTGTTCAGACCCTCGAGGTTCATTGCGCGCAGGACCGCGGGCGTCTTTGTGAACTGGATGTCGCGGTAGTCCACGACCTGGACGTGGTTACCCCACGGGTCGTCGAAGTCGAGCGAGCCAGATCCCTGCACCGCGACGCCGGCTTCCTGGAGCGCCTCGCGCACGGCCTCCTTACCGTCGACGACGAGACCGAAGTGGCGATCGTCGTCGGGCGACTGCGTCCGTCCCGCCGCCACCGCGATGAACTGGTCGCCCATGTCGATGAACGCCATCCGCCTGCCAGCGCGTCCGCGTAGCTCGAACTCGAAGAAGCGCCCGTACCAGGCGAGGGCATCGTCGACATCCCCGACCTCGAGCGCGATGTGGTTGATGCCGACGAGGCGTGCCATGCCGCCGGCCATGCCGGACTAGACCCCGACCTCCGAGCCGGCGCCGGCCTTCATCTTCATCCACTCGGCCTTGTGCGCGCGCTTGGCGGTCTGGTACTCGAGCAGCGCCTGGCTCGAGTCGACATCTCCGAGCGTGGGGTGGGGCGGGACTAGATCGTTCGCCGCCTCAACCCGGAATCGCTTGGCCAGCACCGCGCCGAGTGCCTTGATCTTCATCTCGCCGAATCCCGGCAGCGCAGCCAGATTGGCCCGGAGCGTCGCGGAGTCGGCGGCGTCAGTCCACACCCGGCCGGCGTCACCGTCGTAGCGATCGCGGATGTGAGCCGCGAGGTCGTGGACACGGCGTGCCATCGATCCGGGGAAGCGGTGAATCGCGGGCCGCTCGCGGAAGATCGGCTCGAGGTCGGCGCCGGCGAGGGCGGCCGCGTCGAGCGTGCCGAGCCGTTCGCGGATCACCAGGGGGCCTGCGAACGCCTTCTGGACGGACACTTGCTGGTCGAGGGCGAAGCCAATGAGAAGGGCCATCGGGTCGGAGGCGATGAGCTCGTTGGCCTCGTCGGAATCGGTGAAGTACAGGCGATCGGGCATGGACCGATCATACGGGGTGCGCGGGGGCGGGAAATGGCCTGCCAGGCCCATTGCCACGGGCGCTCGCAAGGGTTCGCGCTCGTGTCCTTTGGGTAGCTGAAGGGCATGACAACTGTCACCGGTACCACACCCACGCGTCGCATCGAGACCAGGCGCCTCCCCCGCACGACCGGGGCGCTGAGCGGCCTGCTCGTGATCCTGCTCGGTATTTGGGGCGGGCTGATCCCCTTCGTCGGGCCCTACTTCCACTATGCCTTCGGTAGCTACCGGACCTGGCACTACACCACCGAAAGGCTCTGGCTCTGCATCGTGCCCGGTGCCGTGGCGGTAATCGGCGGACTGATGCTGCTGCGTAGCTCACACCGGTCGAGCGGCCTGCTGGGCGGCTGGCTGGGTATTGCGGCTGGCGCGTGGTTTGCGATCGGGCCGTCGATCAGCCTGCTGTGGCATGCCGCCGGCAACCCGATCGGCGCGCCGATGGGCGGTCACACCCGCCAGGCGATCGAGTGGCTGGGCTACTTCTCGGGGCTCGGCGTCGCCATTGCCGCACTGTCGGCGTTCGCGATGGGGCGGTACTTCTCCCGTCCCCGGCTGATTGAGGAAGCTGCGGTGGCAGCGGATGAGGCAGTGGAACACGAGCGGATGGCGCACGAGCCGGTCGCGGACCGCCCCGTTGCAGAGCGTCCGATCGCGGACCACGAGGCTCCGGTGGCGGCGACCGCCGCCGGCGAGCCCGTGGCGGCACACGAGGCCGAGCCGATTGCAGCTCGTGACAGGGAGCCCCTCGCGGAGCGCGAGACCATGCGTGACGAACCGTTGGCGGCCCGCGAGGAGGACCCCGCGACCCGGGTCAACGAACCCGTCGCACCCGCGGATGAGCCCGTCGCACCCGCGAATGAACCCGTTGCCGGCGCGGATGAGCCCGCCGCACCGGCCAACGAGCCCGTCGCACCCGCCAACGAGCCCGGCGCGACGGGTGACGGCGCTGCCGCGGGACCCGCTACGACCACCGGACCGGGGGACGTCACCTACCGCCGGCGACCGGGGTTGTCTCGCTTCCGCCGCCGCTAGCCACCCCGACGGACCACTAACCGAGCATTTGTACATCCGCGGGGGCGGGATCCTTGTCCCGATGGCCAATGCGGCGGGACGCGCGCTGCCGCAGGATTTCGACCCCGTGAGCTCGGAACTGATCGTCTCCTACGACGGCACCCCTAATGACGACGACGCGCTGGCGCTCGGGCGGCTGCTGGCCAAGAGTGGAGCCCGGTTGGCGCTTGCGTACATCCGCCACTCGCGCGAGTTCGATCCGCGCCGCGAGGAACTCGCGCAGCACGACGCCCAGCGCCGGCTCGACCAGGGCGTGGCATGGCTGGGTGACCCTCAGATCCCCACGCACGTCGTATTCAGCGGCTCGACCGGAGAGGGCCTCGAGCAGCTGGCCGAGGCCGAGCAGGCGTCGGTGATCGTGTTCGGATCGGACTACCGCACGCCGCCCGGCCGGGCCGAGCCAGGCACGAGCGCGCAGAGGCTGCTCGAGGGCGGATCGGTCGCGATCGCGGTCGCGGCGGCTGGCTTGAGGACCGAGACGGACGCCGAGATCCACTCGATCGCGGTGGCCGGGGCCGACGGCGACACCGCTGCCCAGCAGACCGCGGACGCGCTCGCAGGCAAGCTCGCCGCCTCGGTCCTCGATCTCGGACCCGATACCGACCTGATCGTGGTTGGATCGTCGCCGAATCCCTCCCGTCGGATCACGCTGAGTGGGTCGAGCCGAAGCCTGCTGAACACCTCGAGGGGTTCGGTGCTGATCGTGCCGTCTGGCGGTCCCGTCCGCCTCTGAGCATCGCGTCCGGACGTCCGCGCTGCGACGCGGGGTGCATCGTGCTGCGGGACAGTGAGGCACACTGTTCTCGTGGCTGATACGCGCCGACAGACGCAGCGCGCCCACAACCTGGGCCCAGGTCAGGTCGTGCTCCTCCCGGCCGAACCCATTGCGGAGCCCATCGAGGACCGTCCGAGCTCCTACCGCTTCACAGACCCTCGCCTTTCGGAGCTGTCCATCGAGCAGTTGCTGGTCGAGCTCCTGAACCGCGTCCAGGAGGCTCTCGAGGTCGACACGGTCGCGATCCTGCTGCTCGACGTCGATTCGCAGCAGCTCGTCGCGCGCGCGGCCATCGGGATCGAGGAGGAGGTCGAGCGCGGCGTCCGGATCCCTCTCGGTCGCGGCTTCGCCGGCCGGATCGCAGCCGAACGCGTCCCAATCTTCATCGCGGATGTCGACCACGCCGACGTCCTCAATCCGATCCTGCGCGAAAAGGGCATCGTGTCGCTGCTCGGCGTGCCCCTGATCGTCGAGGGCGAGCTGATCGGGGTGCTCCATGTGGGCTCGCTGCGGCCACGGGAGTTCGGGCAGGCGGAGCTCGGCGTGCTCCAACTGGCGTCGGCACGTGCGGCCCCAGCGATCGAGCACGCCCGGCTTTCAGCTGCGCTCCAGCACGAGCACGACGTGTCGGTGGCGCTCCAGCGGAGCCTTTTGCCCAAGCGACTCGCCGAGATGGTCGGGGTCAAGGTCGCCACGCGCTACCTCCCGGCCCGCGAGGAGGTAGGCGGGGACTGGTACGACGTGTTCGAGCTTCCGCGCGGGCGCGTCGGCGTCGTGATAGGTGACGTGGTTGGTCACGGGATCTCGGCTGCGGCGCTGATGGGCCGGTTACGGACCGCGCTTCACTCCTATGCGATCGAGGGTCACGGCCCGGGGCGTACGCTCGAACTCGTCGATCGTTTCGTGCAATCGCTCGACGAATCCGCGATGGCGACGGCCGCCTACGCCGTGTTCGACACCTACACCTCCGTGCTCCATTACGCCACCGCCGGGCACCTTCCGCCGGTCGTTGTATCGCGATCGGAGACGCGGGTGCTCGATGTGACCCCGGCGCCTCCGCTCGGGGCGTTCCCATACGGCCGCTGCCCTGAGCACGAGCTGTCCCTGGAGAGCGGCGAGATCTTGGTGCTGTACACCGATGGGCTCGTGGAGCGTCGCGGCATCCCGTTGAGCACTGGAATCGAGGCGCTGGCCGCGGCCGTCCGGGGCGCAGCGACGCCCGAGGACGCCTGCGCCTCCGCGTTCGCGGACCTCGTTCCGTTGGTCGGTCTGAGCGACGACGTTGCGCTCGTGGCGCTCCAGAGCGCGATCGTCCCGAGCGAACTGCACCTCACGCTTCCCGCCGAACCAAAAACCTTGTCCCACGTGCGGCGCGTGCTGCGCCGGTGGCTGAACGAGCGCGGCGCCGGCGAAGGAGACATCGCAGAGATCACGATCGCGGTTAGCGAGGCGTGCGCCAATGCGATCGAGCACGCCTACGCCCCCACGCCGGCGACCTTCGAGCTGCACGGGTGGGCGAACGACGGAGAGATCACGGTGACGGTGCGGGATGACGGTCAATGGCGCCCGCCCCGAGGTCACAATCGCGGGCGCGGCCTGTCGATCATCGTCGCGGCGATGGACGACGTGCAAATCGATCGAACTGCCGATGGAACGGAGGTTGTGATGCGGCGGTACCTCGCCCGGAAATGAGCATCGCCGACGTTCAGCTAACGCTGGCCCCGAACGCGCTGATCGCTCGCGTCACGGGTGAGGTCGACATGTCGAACGCCGAAGACGTCGGGGCGACGGTGATCAAGGCGACCCCGAACGAGGCGCAGGGCGTGGTGCTCGACCTATCCGGCGTCGAGTACCTGGACAGCGCCGGGATCTACGTCATCTACGGGATACGCGCGAGCCTTCAAGCGCGTGGGCAGGCGCTGATCCTCGTGATCCCTTCGGCCTCGCCGGTCCACGACTCGCTCCGGCTGGCAGGCGCCGAGCGTCCCGGGGAGGTCGCCGAAGCGGTCGACGAGGCGATCGCGATCTTCGACAACGCGCCGCCGCCCGGTTCCTGAGGGGCCGACCGCGGCGCGTGGGGTCGTGGCGCGATCCCAGCCTGCATAACACGGCAATCGACGCGCTTTCAGCTGACCTTGACGGACTACGCACGATAATCGCGGGTACCACGGCACGGTCCGCGCGGATCGGCTCGATTGTCGTCTTATGCAGGTTTTTTGGGAGGGGGACTCGGTCACCGACGATCACGGCGGCACTTGTCAACCACCGGCCGGCTCGAGCGCGATCTCTTCCCAGTCGCCCACACGCCGGTACCCCACCTCGGCGTAGATCTTGTTCGACGTCGGGTTGTCGAGGTCCGTGTAGAGCATGCACTGCCGAGCGCCCTGACCCAGCGCACGCCGGCTGGCCGCGGCCACCGCGCTACCGGCGTAGCCCCGGCGGCGCAGCGCCGGCGGGGTGTAGACCGGGCCGATCCGGACGACGCCGGCGACCTCGGGCGTGACCCCGACCATCGATGCCGGCTGCCGGTCGTCCCATATCAGCATGCCCCCGCGGCGCATCCGGCTATCGATCATCGCCGCGGCCTCTGCCGACCCCGCGAGGCCCGCCTCGCTGACGAACTCCTCCATCCAGGTGATGAGCAGCGAGCGGTCCCCCGCATCCGCGAGGCGAAGCTCTCCTGCCGGCGGCCTGGGCGGCTCCCGCACCTCCTCGAGGACGTGCATCGCCTCGCGGATCGCGCAGCGAGCAGCGCCTCCTGTCTGCACCGCCCATGCCGCCGCGATCGCGCGGGCCGTCTCCGGGACGCTGGTGACGCGGGCCACCTCCGGGTCGGCTCGCAGCCACAGCCCGACGAACTGGGCGGCGTCCGCATCGAGCGGACTGGCCAGAAGCGGATGCGGCGGCGTCCGCATCGCCGCGAATTGCACCTCGTGATCCCCCGCGACGCCGTAAGAGAACAGCGTGCCGGCATCACGGTAGACACCGTCGAGCACGTTGATCAATACGGTCGCGAGCACATTGCACTCGATGTGCGCCGCCAGCAGGCGCTCGGTGCGCGCCGCGAACTCGGTCGCGTCACGCGTCAGGACGAACCGCATCGCTGCGGTGGAACATCTCCTGCTGGACGGTGTCGGTGAGTGGGCTCTCGTTGCCGGGAACCGGCGCTTCGCGGTCGGACCCGGACCCGGATCCCGACTCGGACTCGGACTCGGACGAGGGCGAGGACTCGGACGAGGACGAAGGGGCCGTCGCACCGTCGCCGGCGCTGCTCTTACCCCGATGGGTGGCGACACGCACGATCACGAGCACGATTCCGGCGCTCACGACGACGAGCGCGATCTGCCGGACGGAGGGCGAGCTCGACTTCCGTTGCGGCCGCCGGCGCATACGCTGCAACAGGAATCCGACCTTGATCGCCTCCCACCAGGCATGGCCGGCATGCCGACCGCGGCTTCGGCGCGGGCTGTGTCGCTTCGCCTGCGTCGCTATCGCTCCGGGCGCGCTTTTAAGATTGGGCATGCGACCGAGCCTACACGGCACACCCATCACCCGGGGGATACTTGGAATCGCCCCGCCGCGGGGTAATCAGGACCGCCGGCGCCGCGGGTTGTGGCCCGCCCGGACCGGGTAACGCCTTCGATATGAGACTCGAGGTTCCCCAGCCCACTGAGCCCGCCACCCCGGCCGTGCCCGACGCGCCAATCACGCCGGTAGTGCCCGACCCGGGTACCCCGGCCGCGCCCGAGGAGCCCGCGACCGTGCCGGGCCCCGACGAGCCGGCGGCGCCGATCGCGCCCGATCCCGGCCCCGATGAGGCGCCCGAGCCCGAACGTGCGCCCGAACCGGGCCCGGAGCCCCAGCGGAGTCCCGAGCCCCAGCCCGGCGAGTCCTAGCCGAGCGGACCGGCGATTACGCGGGCCAGCTCGCTCGCGTGGTGCTGGTGAAGCAGATGGCCCGCGTGCTCGAGCTCGACCAATTCCGCCTCCGGGATCTGCAAAGCGAGCCGCCGGCCCGCCGAGATCGGGACCACGTGGTCGTTGGCGCCGGCGACGATCGTGGTCGGGGCCGAGATCTGAGCGAGGCGGCGCTCGAGGACCGGCAGGTCACGGACCAGGAAGCGTTGCTCGCGCACGAACGACCGCCACGCCGACGGGGTGAGCAGCAGCCGGCCCGCCGCCCGCAGGTAGCGGTCATCGAGCGCCGTCGCCTCTGCGACCCAGCGGCGCACGGGGCCGGCCCCCAGGACGAGACCGCCGCCTGCCATCGCGCTCACGCTCGCGAGCCAGCCGACGACCGGGGCGGCCAGGAGGTAATCGACCACGCTCAGCGCGTCGACATTGGCCGCCGGCGACACCAGCACGAGCCGCCCGACGCGCTCGGGGCTCGACCCCGCGAGCCATGCCGCGACGGCCGCTCCCAGGCTGTGCCCGACCACCGTCGCCCGGGTTGCGCCGGCCCGATCGAGGGCGGCTAGCGCCGCGCTGGCGTTGCCGGCCAGGTCGCGCACCGGCGACTGTCCATCCCAGCCCGGGCGGTCGATCGCGATCGTCCGCGCCGCGTCGCCGATCGACGCTCTGAGGTGGTCCCAGTCCGCCGCCGCGCCGGGTTGTCCGTGGAGCAGCAGAACGGGATCGTTGGACACGGCGGACACCTCCGAGTGGGCATACTAGAGCGGTGACGTCAGCGCTTCTGTCCGACGCCGTCGCGCCGCTTCGCGCAGATCCGGCGCGGGCTGCGATCTTGTTCGACATCGACGGGACGCTCGCCCCGATCGTCCAGAACGCCGCGGACGCCCGAGTGCCCGAGAGCACGCGCTCGCTGCTCGCGCAGATCGCCCGAAAGTACGGCGTGGTTGCGTGCGTGAGCGGCCGGCGAGCGTCGGAGGCGCGGGCGATGGTCGCGATCGGTGCGATCTCATACCTCGGCTCGCACGGCGCCGAGCTGCTGCGTGCCGGGTCGACCGAGCCCGTGGTGGACCCCGCGATCCTGGATTGGACCGAGCGCATCCGCGAGTTCGCGCGCGAGTCTGACACCGCGGAGCTGCGCAGGCTCCGGGTCCGCCTCGAGGACAAGGGACCGATCGTCGCCTTCCACTGGCGCGGCGCCCCCGACGAGGAAGCGGCGCGCGCCGCGATCGACTCGATTGCCGCCAAGGCACAGAGTGCCGGGCTGCGCACCCACTGGGGGCGGAAGGTCCTCGAGGTGCGCCCACCGGTGCGGATCGACAAGGGCGCCGGCATCTCGACGTTCCTCGCCGACACCGATGTCGACGTGGCGATGTACGTCGGCGACGACGTCACCGACCTCGACGCATTCCAAGCCCTGGTGACACTCGCCGGAGAGGGGCGCATCTCCAAGGCGATCCGGGTGGGAGTTCGCTCGGACGAGGGACCGTCCGAGATCACCGAAGAGGCCGACATCGTGCTCGACGGGCCCGAGGGTGTCGCCGGGCTCCTCACGGTCCTGGCCGCCGACTGAGAAGAGGGCAGGCGGCGGCGGCGTGCGGTTCTCGGATTTCCTGCGGACCACGGTCCTGATCAGCGCCGCGGCGGCGAGCGCGCTGGCGGCGGTCACGGTGGCGGCCGCGGCCAGCACGAGCGACGACCTGCTCGTGCCGTTCGCGGCCGGCTGGTGGGTGCTCGCCGGCCTGATCGGCATCTGGATGGGTCGCCGGGCAGGGACTACCACGCAGATCGCCTCGCTGCTCGCGAGTGCGCGCACCCAGGCGTCGCTTCCCGAGGTCAACCCGGCGCGGACGGTGCTCAACCGCCTCTGGCCGCTTCTGCTCATGACCGTGGGCGCCGGCGCGTTGACGTTCCTGGTCCCGCAGGTGCCGGCGGTCGCGACCGGGTTCGGAATCATCTGGGCGCTGGCCTGGCGCCGGCAGGCCTCGGCGGTGACCGCGATCGAGGAGCGCGACGGCGCGCGCTTCTACGTCGAGCGCACATCGCCGCTCAAGCCGATCCGTTTGATCCGCACGCCTGGCTTCCGTTCTAACCTGTTCGAGTTGAACGGGGCGTCTGGTCACTCACGGCGCGCCCGACCCCGCGCGTGATCGTCCCGTCCTTCATCCCCAGCCCTGCCCACAACGGCTTCTATCTCGGGCCGCTGTTCGTGCACGCCTACGGGCTGGCGTACGTGTTCGCGGTCGCGGGCGCGATCTTTGTCACGCGGTGGCGGTGGCGGAAGGTCGGCGGCGATCCCGACATCGCCTACGAGGCAGCCGCCTGGGGCTTCCCGGCCGGGCTGATCGGCGGACGGCTGTACTTCGTGATCACGACGCCAAGCCAGATCGAGCCTCACAACTTCTGGGGCATCTTCGCGATCTGGAAGGGTGGCCTCGGGATCTGGGGTGGCATCGCGTGCGGCGTCGCGGCAGGCGCCTGGATCTTGCGCAAGCGGCTGACCCACGGCGACCTGCTGCGGTTCATGGATGCCACCGCGCCCGGGCTGCTGGTGGCCCAGTCGATCGGTCGGATCGGCAACTACTTCAACCAGGAGCTGTTCGGCAAGCCCTCGACGCTGCCGTGGGCGCTGAAGATCTCGCCCGACCATCGCCCGGCCGCGTACGCGAAGTTCGCCACGTTCCAGCCCTCGTTCCTGTACGAGATCATCTGGAACCTGTCGCTGGCCGGCTTCTTGATCTGGCTCGGCAACCACCGCAAGATCAAGCCGCCCGGGCTGCTGGCGCTGTACATCGCCGGCTACGCGGGCTACCGGATCTTCGAGGAGACAATCCGGATCGACTACTCGGTGCACATATTCGGGATGCGGCTGAACTTCTGGATCGCGACCCTCGTGTGCCTAGCAGGCTTCGCGTGGTTCGTTTACATCCAGAAGCGGGGTAAGTACGACCCGCTGCCGCTCGATGGGCCGAGTTCCGATGCTCGCGTCGTCCGCCGGAAGCCGAGCGGTCCCTACCACAGGCCGCCGACGGCGTCGTATGGGAAGAAGGGACCGTCAGGCCCGCGACCGACGTCCCGTGCGGGCAGCCGGCGCCGAGGTGCCGACCCCTAACCGGTTCCGGGGCCGGATCGCTTCGATCGCCCGCCACGGACCGGTGTTGAGGACCTGCTCGGCGGTCAGCCAGGCGCGGCGTGCCGTGGCGATCCCGTAGCGCGCGACCTCGAACCCGCCCACGCGGTGGGAATCCGTGTTGATCACGATCGGCACGCCGGCCGCCGCGGCCGCGCGGGCGTGGATGTCGTTCAGGTCGCGGCGGTCGGGGTTTGAGTTGATCTCGAGGATCGTGCCCGTCCGGGCCGCGGCCTCGATCACGCGCTCGACGTCGAGCGCGTACGGGGCGCGGCGCTCGAGCTTGCGCCCGGTCAGGTGTCCGATCGCGTCGACCAGCGGATGCTCGACGGCGCGGATGATCCGGTCGGTCATCGCGTCTGAGGACATCCGGAACGACGAGTGGACCGATGCGATCACCCAGTCGAGCTCGGCCAGTAGGTCGTCGGGGTAGTCGAGCGACCCGTCGGGCAGGATGTTGACCTCCGAGCCCGCGAGCAGCTCGATTCCGTCGACGTCGGTGGCGCGGATGCGGGCGATCTGGTCGCGCAGCGCGTCCGGCGAGACCTCGTCGCCGAACCCGAAGCTCGCCGAGTGGTCGGTGACCGCGAGGTAGTCGTAACCGAAGTCCCGCGCGGCCACCGCCATCTCCTCGATCGAGGCGGTGCCGTCGGAGGCGGTGGTGTGGGAGTGCAGGTCGCCGCGCAGGTCCCCTCGCTCGATCAGCCTGGGGAGGCTGCCGGACGCGGCGGCCGCGAGCTCACCGCGGTTCTCGCGGAGCTCCGGCTCGATGTACTCGAGACCGAGGAGCGCGTACACCTCGTGCTCGGTGGCGCAGCGATGCGTCTCGCCGGTGGCATCGTCGAGGATCCCGTATTCGGACACGTGCAGGCCCTTGCGCACGGCCGCCTCGCGCAGCGCCATGTTGTGCTGCTTGGAGCCGGTCAGATGCTGGAGCAGGTTGCCGAACTGGTCGTGCTCGACGATTCGCATGTCGACCGCGATCCCGGTGTGGGTGCGCAGCCGCACGCCGGCCGTCGCCGGCGTACCCGCGTCCTCGACGAGGTCGAGCTCGGCCGCGGCGCGCGCCAGCGCGAGCGGGTCGGACGCGGTCGCGATCACGTCGAGGTCCTTGACGGTGTCGGTCATGCGCCGAGCCGAGCCCGCGAGCTCGACCTCCCCGGCCGCGGGATGGGCCCGCAACGCAGCGACCAGTGGCTCGCCGATCGCGAGCGCGCGGCTGAGCACGACGCGGGCCGGCCGCTCGCCGGCGCCGTCTAATCGAACCGAGGCGAGGATCGCCTCCTCGGCTTTGGGGCCGAATCCTTTGAGCGTGCGGATCTGGTGGTTCTCGGCGGCGGCGCGGAGCGCGTCGAGCGAGTGGATCCCGAGCTCGTCGTACAGCCGGCGGGCGCGCTTCGGCCCGAGCCCCGGCAGATGGGTCATCTCGATCAGACCGGGCGGGAACTTCGCCCGCAGCTTCACCGCGGCCGGGATCGCGCCCTCGTCGGCGAGCGCGATGATCTTCTCCTGGATCGTTCCGCCAATGCCGGGCAACTCGGTGGCGCGGCCCTGGCGTGCGAGCCCGAGGACCGAAACCGAGGATTCGCGCACGGCCTTGGCGGCGTTCCGGTAGGCGTTCGTGCGGTAGATCGCAGCGCCGTCGAGCTCGGTCAGATCGCCGAGCTCGTCGAGCGCCTCGGCAATCTCGGTGTTCGTCGGATCCGGCATCTAGGGTATGTACGGTATCTGGCCGTCGCCGCCCGGGTGGGAGGGCCGGTGGAGTCGCGTTCACTCGGATTAGTTCGGCCCCAGGGACGCCGAGCGCAGCGAGGCCCCATCACCCGCTATACTTTCTGAAGTAACCCGCCTAGCACCCAAGGAGCCCAAATGGCAGGCACCGTCGCCGAAGTCACCGACAACAACTTCCAGGCCGAGGTCATCGAGTCGGAGGTTCCCGTGCTCGTCGACTTCTGGGCGCCCTGGTGCGGACCGTGCCGGATGGTCGCCCCGGTAGTCGAGGAGATCGCGCAGGAACGTGCCGGCGATCTGAAGGTCGTCAAGCTGAACATCGACGACAACCAGGAAACGGCGATCCAGTTCAACGTGATGTCGATCCCGACGCTGATCCTGTTCCGCAACGGGCAGCCGGCGAAGACCGTGATCGGCGCCTATCCGAAGAAGAAGCTCGTCGCCGAGCTCGAGCCGGCACTGGCTTAGCTTTCCTCGAGTTCGCCGTCAGGCGAACTCGCCAGCAGATCGGCGTCAGCCGATCAGCCCGCCAGCGCCACCACCACGCGCAGCTCGCGCCCGTCGATGTCGATGGGTGCGACTGAGCCGTCCAAGGACTCGTAGCTGACCTTCACGGCCAGCGTCTCGCCGGCGATGTAACTCTCGTGCGACCGCGCGGCGGCCACGAGCGCATCGTCGCCGTCGATCGCCAGCAGGATGCGGTCGGTCACCTCGAGCCCGGCGTCCTGGCGGGCGCGCTGCACAACACGCACGATTTCGCGCGCCCAGCCCTCGATCCGCAGGTCCTCGTCGATCTCGAGCTCGAGCGCGACCGCATGCGAGCCCTCGCGTTCGACCTGGTAGCCCTCGAGCGGCTTCATCGATACCTGGAGGTCCTCGGCGGACAGCTCGTGGTCCTGGCCGTTGATCGACACGGCCACGAGTCCCCCGGCGCGGAGCGCGGCGGCGGCATGGGCGGCGTCGAGCCCGGCGACCGCCGCCGCCATCAAAGGCATGTTCTTGCCGAACCTG
>Ga0335072_10008052_pt1 | contig 15300 bp, 14 predicted proteins | sample Lox_Sample_21_FD_206725 | JGI IMG/M metagenome (GOLD analysis project Ga0335072, IMG submission 206725) | Soil microbial communities from Loxahatchee National Wildlife Refuge, Florida, United States - Lox_Sample_2.1 | ecosystem: Environmental > Terrestrial > Soil > Wetlands | place: USA... | reverse complement strand
GCCCGAAGCACGGCTTCCAAGGTCGGGCTGATATCCACGTCCTGCTGCGTCGCCGTCCCGGCCTCGAACGCGACGTCGAGCGTGCGCGCCGGCAGCGCGGCGAGCGAGTCGCGAGTACTTAGCCGCTGTGGCGACCGCTCCGCCGACCGTGGGAGTGGGCACCGGCTCGTGCCACGTCCAGGCCGCCGATGCGACCGGAGCCACGACGACTGACACCAGCCTCCTGCGGCTCATCCCACACCCGAATCAGATCGGGTACTGGCGCGGCAGTTCCTGAACGGTGATCCACCGCAGCTCGGTGAACTCCTCGAGCGCGGCGCGCCCGCCGAAACGCCCGAAGCCGCTGGCCTTCACGCCGCCGAACGGCATCTGCGGCTCGTCCTGGACGGTCGTGTCGTTGACGTGGCAGATGCCGGACTCGATGCGCTGGGCGAGCTCGAGTGCGGCGGGAACGTTCTCGCTGAAGACCGCCGCAGACAGGCCGTACTCGGTGTCGTTGGCCACGCGCACGGCCTCATCGACCCCATCCACCGGCATCACCGCGACGACCGGACCGAACGACTCCTCCGAGTAGAGACGCATGTCGGGTGTGACGCCCGAGAGCACGGTCGGGGGGAAGCAGGGCCCGTCGGGCTGGCCTCCGCTCAGCGCGTTGGCGCCCTTGGAAACGGCGTCGCGCACGAGCTCGCTCACGCGCTCGACCGCAGCCTGATTGATCAACGGCCCGATCGCCGTGCTCGACTCGCGCGGATCGCCGACGGGCAGCGCCCGTGCCCGCTCGGCGAGCTTGTCGGCCAAGGCAGGCGCCACTGCCCGGTCGACGACGATTCGCTCGGTGGACATGCAGATCTGTCCCTGGTGGAAGAACGCCCCGAAGCTGGCTGCCGCAGCGGCGCGATCGAGGTCGGCGTCGGCCAGCACGACCATCGGGGCCTTGCCGCCCAGCTCGAGCAGCACCCGCTTCAGATGCTTGCCGGCCTTCTCCGCGATGATCCGCCCGACCTTCGTCGAGCCGGTGAAGTTGATCCTTCGCGTGCCCGGGTGCGCGATCAACTCGTCGACGACGTCGGCGGCGTCCTCCGGGCGGTTGGTGACCAGATTGATCACGCCCGGCGGGAGGCCGGCGTCGACCAGCGCCTGGACGATCGTCGCGTGCGTACGCGGGCAGATCTCGGATGCCTTCAGAACGACCGTGTTGGCGTAGGCCAGCGGCGTGGCCACGGCGCGCGTGCCCAGGATCACGGGCGCGTTCCAGGGCGCGATCCCAACCACGACCCCGGCCGGCGCTCGCACGCCCATGGCCAGCTTCCCCGGCACATCCGACGGGATCACCTCGCCGACCAGGCCGTAGGCCTGCGCGGCCGCTTCGCGCAGCATGCCGGCCGCCAGCTGCACGTTGAACATGCCCCAGCCGAACACGCCGCCCGTCTCCTCGGTGACGATCCCGGCGATCTCCTGCTGGCGTTCCATCAGCAGATCCGCCGCCTTGCCAAGGATCTCGCGTCGCATCGCCGGCGCGCTGCGCGACCACTCGCCGAACGCCTCCGAGGCCGCGTCGACCGCCGCGCGCGCATCCGCCCGACCGGCCGCGGCGGCAATGCCAACCTGCTCGCCGGTGAATGGGAACGCTTGGCTATAGGTGTGGCCCGAGTCCGCGTCGGTCCAATCGCCGCCGATCAACAGCTGCTGCCGAGGTACCTCGGTCGTGCTCATCTCTCTCCGTTCAGTTAGGAACCGGGCCAAGCCTTGCCCACGCCTGCGCGAGGCTTCCATACCGACGGCGCAGCGTACGCGGAGTCGGACCGCGCCAGCTCGTCGTACCCAGGTCAGGGGGTCCCGGCGCTCGGCCCGTGCGCGCCCAGAACTCGGCGAGCGCAGCGCGGATCGCATCATCGCTCCAGCGCTGGAAGCGAATCGGGGCGCCGGCATCGACGAGCGCGGCGTTCCAGGGACTGACGTAGTCGGCGTACACGTCACAAACGACCGCGGCGCTCGGCCAGCGCGGGCTTTCGGCCTCCCACACGCCCGGGAACGAACGGCATGGCGTCCACTCGTGGTAACTCGGAGCGCGCCCGCGTTCAACCGTCCAAGCACGGATGGCCTCGCGCACCGTCTCCCGGGTCCATCCCCGCCGGATCGTCGGCTCGTGCGCCGTGCAGGAGAGACAGCGCTCGGCGCGCGGGCTGGCCACCGGCCCCCCGCATTGGGCGCAGCTGCCGGCATTGAGGTAGTTGTGCACGGTCGAGGTAGAAACGCCAATGTGCTGCGCGATCGCCCGAATCCCGTGCCCTTCGGCGCGCATCCGCGATGCCGTCTGGATACGTTCGGCGACGGCGTCGTCGAAGGTCAGCCTGCGGGCGGGGAGATCCGCCGTCTGGAGCGCTCTGCTCCACGACCCGAAGTGCGACGCGACGCACGAGCTGCTCGGCCAGTAGGGATGCTCGCGCATCCACTTGCGCTGGGCGGCCGATGCTTGGGGAGGGTTTTCGCCACACCAATCCTGGCGCCGAGGCGGGCTGCCTACCTCGGCGGTCCAATCGCGGAGCGCCCGCAGGATGGCCTCGTCGGTCCAGCGCCCCGGGGTGCCCGGGTGCGTGACGGGCCGGTACGGCGCCGGCGCCGCGACCGTCCCCGTCCGGCCCGTGCCTGGGGCGGGAGCCGGACGGGTGGTCGCCATCGTTGAGTCGCCTCGGCTAGAGAGCCGTGACGACGGACTTCGTCTCGAGGTAGTTGTTCAGGACCTGGTGGCCCATCTCTCGACCCCAGCCGGACTCCTTGTAGCCGCCGAACGGCATCGCGGCATCGAACACGTGGTAGGTGTTGATCCACACGGTGCCGGCCCGCAGCCGCTTCGCAGTGCGATGCGCCTTGGAGATGTCGCGCGTGAACACCCCGGCGGCCAGGCCGTAATTGGTCTCGTTCGCGACCGGAACGATTTCGTTCGGGTCGTCGAACGGGATCGCGCACACGACCGGCCCGAAGATCTCCTCACGTTCGACCTTCATGCCCGGGTTGGTGTTGGTGAGGATCGTCGGCTGAACGAAGTAGCCGCGATCCGCCGCCTTACCCCCGCCCACGACGGCCTCGGCGCCGTCGCTGCGACCGGAGTCCAGGTAGCCCAGGACCTTCTCGAACTGCTCATCGGAGATGAGCGGACCCATCTGCGCCTCGGGGTCGGTCCCCGGAGCGACCTTGATGCTCTTGGCCGCCTCGGCCACGCCGGCCACGACGTCGTCGAAGGCACCCTTCTGCACGTACAGCCGAGACCCCGCGTTGCAGCACTGGCCGTGGTTGAAGAAGATCGCGTTGGCCGCGCCGGGAATCGCCGCGTCGAGGTCGGCGTCGGCGAACACCACGTTCGGCGACTTACCGCCGAGCTCGAGCGTGACCTTCTTCAGGTTGCCCGCGGCCGCTTGGACGATCAGCTTGCCGACTTCGGTCGAGCCGGTGAACGCGACCTTGTCGACGTCGTCGTGCGCCGCCAGCGCCGCGCCGGCATCGCCGAAGCCGGTCACGATGTTGACCACGCCGTCGGGCAGACCCGCCTCCTGGAGCAGCTCGCCGAGCCGCAACGCGGACAGCGGCGTCTGCTCGGCCGGCTTGAGCACCACTGTGCAAGCGCAGGCGAGCACGGGCCCGAGCTTCCACGCCGCCATCAGCAGCGGGAAGTTCCACGGGATGATCTGCCCGACGACGCCGACCGGTTCGCGCAACGTATAGGCGAGGTACTCGCCGGGTGCGGGCAGGGCCGAGATCGGCACGGTCGTGCCCTCGATCTTGGTCGTCCAGCCCGCCATGTAGCGGAACAGGTCCGCCGCCAGGCGCACATCGGCCGCCTTGGCGATCTGGTACGGCTTGCCGTTGTCGAGCGACTCGAGCATGGCCAGCTCATCCGCGTTCTCCTCGATCAGCTCGGAGATCCGCCAGATGAGTCGGCCGCGGTCGGACGCGTTCATCCGCCGCCACTCTGAGTCGTCGGCGAACGCCTTGCGCGCCGCCCGCACGGCCCGCTCGATGTCCTCCGCCTGCCCGTATGCGACCTCGGCGAGGACCTCCTCCGTCGCCGGGTTGAGCGTCTCGAACGTCTTTCCCGACGCTGCCTCGACCCAGTCGCCGTCGATCAGCAGCTTGTGCGGTGAGCGAACGAAGCTGTCGGCCTGCTGCTCTACCGATTCGAGAACCGCCATGACCATCTCCTCTCCGCGCGAGCCGCGCCCGCGCGTCTCGATTTTGATCCGTGATCGCGGTCTGCCAACGCTAGTCCAATCCTGACTACCTGGCAAGCGATTTTCCCACCGCTTCGGCGCACCGAGGCGCCGACGGCCGTCTGGAGTTAGCGTTCCCTGGCAAGGTGCCGGGCACGGGCGAGCAGATGACCCCGAGCGAATGGGCGGTCCTGGCCCTGCTCGACGAAGGCCCGACCCACGGCTTCGCGATCGCCCGCGCCATGGGCGAAGACGGCGAGATCGGGAGGGTGTGGTCGATGCGCCGGCCGCGGGTGTACTACTCGATCGAGGCGCTGATCCGCCAAGGCCTCGCGCACCCCGCCAAGACCGAGGCAAGCCGCGCCGGCCCGCACCGGACAGTTCTACGGATCACCCCCGCCGGGCACCGCGCAGTCACCACCTGGCTGGGCACGCCGGTCGACCACATCCGCGACGCGCGCTCGCTCCTGCTGCTGAAGCTCCTCTTCCTCGACCGCCGCGCGGCCGACCCGCGACCGCTGCTGAGCGCTCAACAAGAGCGATTCGAGAGCATCGCGCAACGCCTCCAGACCGCGGTAAGCGAGGCCTGCGGGTTTGACCGGACACTGCTGCGGTGGCGACTCGAGAACGCGACCGCCGCGCTGCGGTTCATCGAGACGATCGGCGTAGATCTCACATCGCCATCGGTGGCATCAGCCCGGGCACCGATCCCGGGGACACGATCACCAGCACGCCGAACGCGATGAGCGCGAGCGCCAGCGGAATGTCGATGGCCGCGCGAGCCGGAACGAGCTTCTGGCCGATCACGACGACGGCGACCACCGACATCCACGTCACGCTCATGACGCCGAGCACGACCATGACCGCCATCAGCCCGGCACTCGAGCCCACGCAACAAAGCCCGAATCCGAGCCCGGAGTCGAGGCGCTCGCGACAGCGCGCACGGAAGTGGCGCTTTAGCGGCGTCAGCTCGTAGACCCCGGCCGCGATCACCACCGCGCCGGCGAGCGACGTTCCGTGCGGCCGGTAGACCGCGTAGACGAAGACGCCGAGCAGCGTCCAGACGGCGAGGTAGGACCCCACGAACACCGGCGCGGCGTAGGCATGGGCGCCGGCCCGCGCCTGCCTGACCACGGCCGGAGCCGCTCCGGGCAGCATCATCGCGGCCATCATCAACGCCCACACGCCGATGAAGAATCCGAACGAACCGAGTCCGGTCGCGACCCCCATGTCCATGCCGTTCATCTCGCGGATCGCCAAGACCCAGCACGCGGTGGCGAGCCCGAGCGTCGCGGCCACCGCAACCGACCCTTGCGACCCAGTCGAGCGCGCCACACCTGAAGACTCCATCGCTCCCTCCTATCCAGTTCGCTCCGCCGTCCACGCTACCGCGTGCTCGGCCTATATTGTTAGCAAAATGGCTAATGATGTCTTCAGCGCGCTCGCCCATCCCCTGCGCCGGGAGATCGTCGAGCGCCTGAGCACGGGACCGGCGAACGTGGGCGACGTGACTCGCGACTTCGGCGTTTCGAAGCCGACGATCTCGCGTCACCTGCGGTTGCTCGAGGAGGCGGGCGTCGTCTCGCGCGTGGTCGTCGGGCGCAACCATCGGCTCGCCCTACAGGGGCGGGCGCTGGCCGACGCCGAGAACTGGATCGAGGATCAGCGCACTCGCTGGGAGCGACTGTTCGATGTCGTCGGCGAGTATCTCGAGGAGCACAAGGAGCCCACGTGACCGAGCCCGACCGCGAGGTGCGGCTCGAGCGGACGTTCCATGCGCCGATCGACGACGTATTCGAGGCCTGGACCAGCCCCGAGGTGATGCGCCGCTGGATGCACCCCGGGCCCGACTGGGGAACCCCCGAGGCGGAGGTCGATCTCCGCGTGGGCGGAAAAGTCCGGGTCGTGATGCGCCGGCCCGATGGCTCGCAGGCGCAAGCGGACGGTGAGTACACGGTGATCGAGCGACCGCACCGCCTCGTGATGACATGGGTCTTCAACGACGACCCCACCAACGAGCAGCTCCTCGAGCTGACGTTCACGCAGTCGGGCGCGACGACGACCGTGCACCTGCTCAACACCCGGGTCTCGACCGATGACCGCCGCGACGGTCAGGACTGGGGTTGGCGAGGGTGCCTGCTCGAGCTGGAGCGCCTGCTCGCCGGCTGGGGGTAGGCGGGCTGGCCGTGGGGTCTCCCGGATCGCTTGCCGCCGTCCGGCTCGAGTCAGCACGGCTCGTGCTCGAGCCACTCCGGCCCGAGCACGCGGACGAGCTCGCGCCAGTGTTGGACGACGTATCGCTGCACCGCTTCACCGGGGGTGCGCCGGAAAGCCTCGAAGAGCTGCGCGCGCGCTTGCAGCGCCAGTCTCGGGGGCGCTCGCCCGATGGGCGAAGTCGATGGCTGAACTGGGTCGTGCGCGAGCGTTCGACGGGCCGGGCGGTCGGCACGATCCAGGCCACGGTCAGCGAATCCGGCCCGGGACCCGTCGCCGAGCTCGCCTGGGTCATCGGGACCGCGTACCAGCGCCGGGGCCTGGCCAAGGAGGCGGTGGCGCTGATGTCGGCCTGGTTGCGCGAGCGCGGGGTGTCGCGGCTGCGCGCGAACATCCACCCGGATCACGCCGCTTCGATGGCGGTGGCTCGCTCCGTCGGGCTCGCTCCCACGGATGTCGTGGTCGACGGCGAGATTCGCTGGGAGTCCTCGCCCTAGCGTCGCCGGCCGACGATGACGGCCCGGTTGCCGACGCAGTGCAGGCAGGCGGCATCGAACCCGCTCTCGTCGAGCCACCGCAGTTCCGTCGCGAGGGAGACGGGCTGGTCGCCTTGCACGAGGAGCTTCTCGGCGTGCTCGGCGGGAGTGGCGCCCTCGTCCGCGCCGACGCGACTCCACACGGCCCGGAACGCGTCGAACAGCGCGGGCGGGACGGAGCACCGATCGGCGTCTATCAAGAGTGTGCCGGGCGCCAGCGCCTCGCCCGTCACGGCGAGCGCGCGGCGATGGGCGGACGGCTCGAGGTTGTGCAGCGTCTGGACGGAGATCACCACATCGACCGGGCGATCGAGACAGTCGGCCACTTTGACCGACCCGAGATCGGCCTCCACGAGCGCGACGCGACCGGGAAAGCGCGCGAGGCGCTCGTGGGCGAGCGCGAGCATCGCCGGCGAGGAATCGAGCCCGATCAGCCGCGCGTCCGGCAGCGCCTCGAGTACCAGCTCGGCCACGAGGCCGGATCCGACGCCGAGGTCGAGCACCACGCCGGGATGCTCAGCGCCCAGGAGCGCGATCAGCAGATCGAGCTGCTCGCGCCTCAGCGGGTTCCCGTCGTGGGCGATCGCCTCCCACTGGGCGGCAAAGCCGGAGTCCTTCCAGTCGTGGGCGGGCCATTGGCTCATCCGGGCCGACAGGCTAGCCGGACGGTGCCAAGCACCCACCCGGGTGGGACAAATCACCTGGGAAAACGACGAAAGCCCGCGCCCCGGCGGCTCCTTTGGCGATGTAAGCATTGTGACGATGCTTACATCGCCAAGCTGCGGTTCAGGGGATGGCTTTGGCGGGTTTTACCGGGGTGGCTAGGCTGAGAGGAGAGCTTTGCGCGGGCCATTGTCAGCCCCACCACCGCCCGCGCACAGCGCCCGCTCGATGGCCGCCACATTGGGCCCTTGAGCCGCTAAAATCTAAGTCAAACAGACTTAGATCTGCAATCCAGAGATTGGAACACGGAACAGTGGAATTCGAGAACCAGAACAACGAGAACGTGCGCCTGTGCGACCTCTGTGGCGAGCGCCCGGCGGCCGTGGACGTGATGTTCGTGGCCGGCGGGGAGCGGCGCCAGGGCGGACTGTGCGAGCAGTGCGCGCGCGACGCGATGACCCAGCAGCAGCTGGGGGGCGCCGGCCCGTTCGGCGCCGCGCCGGCCGGGGGCGCTTTCCCCGGGGCCGGCTCCTCGGTTCGCCAGCGTCAGAACACCCGTCAGCGCTCCGAGACGCCGGCGCTTGACCGCTTCGGCCGCGACCTCACCGACGAGGCGCGCAACGGGCGGATCGACCCGGTGATCGGGCGCGAGAGCGAAATCGAGCAGGTGGTCGAGGCGCTCAGCCGCCGGCGCAAGAACAACGCCGCGCTGATCGGCGAGGCCGGCGTCGGCAAGACCGCGATTGCGGAGGGTCTGGCCCTGCGCATCACTCAGCGTGATGTCCCCGAACCGCTCAGGAACGTGCGCGTGGTCGCGCTCGACCTGGCCGGAATGGTGGCCGGGACCCAGTTCCGGGGCGCCTTCGAGCAGCGGCTCAAGGCCCTCCTGGACGAGGTGTCCAAGTCCAACGGACGGGTGATCCTGTTCATCGACGAGCTGCACACCGTCCTCGGCGCCGGCGGGCCTGAGGGCGCGATGGACGCGGCCAACATCCTCAAGCCGATGCTGGCTCGCGGCGAGCTGCGCATGATCGGCGCGACGACGCTGGCCGAGTACCGCAAGATCGAGCGCGACGGCGCCCTGGCCCGGCGGTTCACGCCGGTGATGGTCGAGGAGCCCTCGATCCCGGACACGGTCGCGATCCTGCAGGGCCTGAAGCCGCAGTACGAGGCGCACCACCGGGTCCAGATCGCCGATCAGGCGATCGAGGCGGCGGCCCGGCTGTCGGACCGCTACATCAGCGAATACCGGCTGCCCGACAAGGCGATCGACCTGGTCGACCAGGCCGCCGCGCGCCTGCGTCTGCGCAACTCCGACAGCGAGTACGAGCGTTTGAGCGCGGAGATCCAGCGGATGAAGGCCGAGAAGCAGGCCGCGGTCGACGCCGAGGCGTACGAGGATGCGGCCGAGATCAAGCAGCGGATCGAGGAGCTCGAGGCCAGGTTGCGCGAGAGCGCCGAATCCGGCGAGGTCCAGACGATCGTGGGTGAGCAGGAGATCGCCGACATCGTCGCCGCGCGGACTGGGATTCCGGTCGGGCAACTGGTGGCCAGCGAAATCACACGGCTCGGGACGCTCGAGGACGACCTGCACCAGCGGGTGATCGGGCAGAACGAGGCGGTTCGGGCGGTCGCCGAGACGGTGCGCCACGCGCGCGCCGGCCTGGCCGAGCCGGGGCGGCCCCAGGGCAGCTTCCTGTTCATGGGCCCGACCGGGGTCGGCAAGACCGAGCTGGTCAAGGCACTAGCCGAGCGGCTGTTCGCGACCGAAAAGTCGCTCGTCCGGATCGACATGTCCGAGTACCGCGAGCCGCACACGGTGGCGCGGCTGATCGGCTCACCGCCGGGTTACGTCGGCTACGGCGACGGAGGCCAGCTGACCGAGCCCGTCAGGCGCCGGCCGTATTCGGTGATCCTGCTCGACGAGATCGAGAAGGCCCACCCCGAGGTCTGGAACGTCCTGCTCCAGGTGCTCGACGACGGCCGTCTGACCGACGGCGAGGGTCGCACGGTCGACTTCACCAACACGGTCGTGGTCATGACCTCGAACCTGGGCGCCGGCCAGGCCAAGCGCCGGCCGATCGGGTTCACCGGCGGCGAGGCCGCGGCCGAGGCGGCGGCGGACCAGATGCTGGCGGCGGCCAAGCGAGCGTTCCTGCCCGAGTTCCTGAACCGGATCGACGAGATCGTCGTGTTCGAGGCGCTCACCGAGGAGCAGGTCGGCCAGATCGGCGAGCTGCTGTGCGAGCGGATCGCCGAGCGGCTGCGCGACGAGCGCGGCATCGAGCTCGAGGTCGACCCGGCCCTGGTGGCACGCCTGTCCCGCGAGGGCTTCGACGCCGAGTTCGGCGCCCGGCCGCTCAAGCGGCACCTGCGCCGCACGCTCGAGCGCGAGCTCACGCGCGCGATCCTCGATGGACGGTTGGCGGATGGCGCCCGGGTGCAGGCCAGGGACGCCGACGGTGACGCCATCGAGCTGCTGGTGCCGGAGACCGTCACCGCTTGATGATGATTATGAGGACGCGCGTCGCGTAGGCGGCGCGCGTCGCCATTGCCCCGCCGCTGATTCGCCGAGCCACGTGATCGAGCAGGCCCGCGTGGTCGGGACCTACCAGCACTAGTCGGCCGAGACGCAAATCGGGCTAGGGTGCCCGGCATGGACACCTACGACGTCGTGGTCATCGGCGGGGGCCCGGCCGGCGAGAACGCCGCGCAGTACGCGATCAAGGGAAGCGATCGCACGGCCGTGATCGTCGAGGCCGAGCTGCTCGGCGGCGAATGCTCGTACTGGGCGTGCATGCCCAGCAAGGCCCTGCTGCGACCGGTCGAGGCGCTCGACGGCGGTCACGCCCTCCCGGGCGTCGCGCAGGCGCTCACCGGTGACCTCGACGTCGCGTCCGTGCTGGAGCGCCGCGACGGCTTCACCCACAACCACGACGACTCCGGACAGGTCGAGTGGGCCGGCGAGCACGGCATCGAGGTCGCGCGCGGGCGCGGCCGGCTGGTCGGCGCGAAGACCGTCGAGGTGACGGGGCCTGGCGGAGACGCCCGTACGCTTCGGGCGCGCCGGGCGGTGGTGATCGCCACCGGCACGACGGCGTTCATCCCGCCCGTGGCGGGCCTGCGCGAAGCCAAGCCGTGGACCTCGCGCGAGGTCACCAACCTGCGCGAGGTGCCGGACCGGGTTGCCGTGATCGGTGGCGGGGTGGTGGCCTGCGAGGCGACGACCTGGTTGACCGGACTGGGGTCGCGCGAGGTCACGCTGATCGAGCCCGAATCGCGGCTGCTCGCTCATCTGGAGCCGTTCGCGGGCGAGCTGATGGCCGAGCAGCTGGGCCGGCGCGGCGCCAGGCTTCTACTCGGAACGGCGGTGGAAACGGTGCACCGCGCGGGCGTCGAGGACCGTGGCGTGGGCAGGATCCGCGGCGGCGCGGCCACGGTCACCGCCGGCGGATCGACGTTCGAAGTGGACGAGATCGTGGTCGCGGCCGGACGCACGCCGGCCACAGCGGACCTCGGCTTGGACAGCGTCGGCGTGCGTCCGGGCGGGCACGGCTACCTCGACGCCGACGACCACATGGCCGTGTCCGGAGCGGATCAGTGGCTGTACGCTGTGGGCGACGTTTGCGGCCGCGCGCTGCTGACCCACATGGGCAAATACCAGGGGCGGATAGCCGGGGACGTGATCGCCGCGCGCGCGGAGGGACGCTCGATCGACGCGCCGCGCTACCGCGACGTGGCCGATCACGGCATCGTGCCGGCGGTCGTCTTCGCCGAGCCCCAGGTGGCGTCGGTCGGCCTCACCGAATCGCAGGCGCGCGAGGCGGGGGTCGACGTGCAGGCGCTCGAGTACGACCTCGGCGCGATCGCGGGCGCCCGGCTCCTGCGCGACGACTTCGCCGGGCGAGCCAAGCTGGTCGTCGACCGGGACACCGACGTGCTGATCGGCGCCACGTTCGTCGCCCCCGACGTGGCCGAGCTGCTCCACGCGGCGACGATCGCGATCGCCGGCAAGGTGCCGCTCGACACCCTGTGGCACGCGGTGCCGTCGTATCCGACGGTCAGCGAGATCTGGTTGCGTCTGCTCGAGTCGCGCTGACCCGAGGTGGTCAGGCGACAAGCGACAGATCCGGCCCGTCGAAGGCGACAGTCCTGTCGCGCCCGCCGCGCTTGGCGGCATACAGCGCGTGGTCGACGCGCTCGAGCATGGTCTGGACGTCGAGCGGTGCGACGGTTGTCGCGATCCCGGCGCTCACGCGAACATCGGGTACGTCGGAGCACTCGGTGGCGGCGAGCGCGCGGCGAACGCGCTCGGCGAATGCCGAGGCGCCGGCCTGATCACCGCCGGGCATGAGAACGGCGAACTCCTCGCCACCCAGCCGCGCGGCCACGTCGAGCGGCCGCGACTCGGTGGCCAGGACGCGGGCGACGTGGACCAGGACGCGGTCGCCCATCACGTGCCCCCACTGATCGTTGATGGCCTTGAAGTGATCGATGTCGAAGGTCACGAGCGCGACCGAGCGCCCGTCGCGGCCGAGGTGGGCCAGCTCCCGCGTCGCGTGTTCGCCGAAGCCGCGACGGTTGAGCAGTCCGGTCAGCGGATCGGTCCGCGCCTCGCCGGCCAGCCTGGCCATCAGCAGCTCGTTGCGGCGTTCGAGCACGAGTACGACGAGCGCGACGCCGCTGACCGAGACCATCACGTCCAGCCACCGCCCCGGGTAGGAGTCGGCGGCCGGCAGCGCGAGCAGCGTGATCGCGTGCCCCACCGCGACGCACGCGAGGATGCTCACCGCGCCTCGCCGACCGAAGAAGAACGTGGTCCAGAACACCGGCAGCGCGTACAGCACCGCACCGTCTCCCGGCCCCGGGCTGGTTGACAGCGCGTACGCGATGAGCGCGACCCCGAGCGGCCCGAGCAGCGCGAGCGCCCGGCGGGGCAGCCGCGGCCCGACCGCCATGAGCAGGAAAAACAGGACGAACACGACCACGACGGGCAGCATCGAGAACGGCGGGTCGCCCGGCAGGAAGCCTTCGATCGCGCCGTCCAGGCCGGCGATTCCGTAGATCGCCGCCGCCGTGTAGGCCATGACCCGCCGGTTGGACCGTATGTCCTCGAGTGATGAGACCATCGCGCGTGCTATCGGCCCGGCGGGTCCGAGGCTCTAGAGACAGAGCGTTTCCTAGGCGGACGTCGGCGGGCGCTGGCTGTACCGTAGGGGCGTGCGGATCGCCATGCTGGCCGACATCCACGGCAATCTCCCGGCGCTCCGGGCGATCTTGGCCGAGCTCGATCGCGAGCCCGTGGACGCGATCGTGGTCGGCGGCGACGTGGCTAACGGTCCGCTCGTCCGTGAGGCGCTCGAGCTGCTCGCCGCCCGGCCCGAGCCGGTCCACTGGGTGAGCGGGAACGCCGAGCGAGAGGCGGTGGCCGCCTACGACGGCGCGACGTCTTCGGACCATCCAACCGGGCGATCGGCCCAGTGGAGCGCCCGCGCGCTCGACGACCGGTGGCGCGCCGAGGTCGGGACATGGCCGATCAGCCTCGTCCTCGACGGCGTCCGCTTCTGCCACGGATCGCCGCGCCGCGACGACGAGACCCTCACTCGTGTCACTCCCGCGAATGTGCTCGCCGAGGCTCTCAGCGGCACGTCCGAGCGGCTGGTCGTCGGTGGCCACACCCACCAGCAGATGGTGCGCGACCTCCCGGACGGCCGAACCTACGCCAACGCGGGAAGCGTGGGAGTGCCGTACGAGGGACGCGCGGGCGCGTTCTGGATGCTCGTCGAGGACGGGACTGCGCTGCCGCGCGCCACGAGCTACGACCTCGAAGCCGCGCTGGCCGAGCTGCGCGCCTCGGGCTTCCCGGGTGTCGAGGAGCACGTCACCGAATCGCTCGTCGAGCCCGTCGACCCCGATTGGGTGTCGGCCTTCTTCGAGCACCAAGCCGGGCGGGGCGAGGATCCGGGGCAGCCTCGACCGGCTGGCGCGAGCCGGTGAGTGCACAAACCTCACCTCTGCTCATTAAACCGCTTCAATTGCTGCGACGAATTGACCATCAGTAACCGTCATCCCGTTTAGGCATTCCTTACCAGGGGCATCGCTCTGACCTGAGACAGAAGAAGCCGGTGCGGAGGCAGGGCCGCGCAGGCAGCTGTAAGCAGCTTCCTATATGGGCGCCACTCCCTGGCCGATCTGGGGATGGTCCTGAGCATCGACGCTCGAGTCTCGCTTGTCCACGGTTTCTTGAAAGGGCTGGTTCATGTCTTCTTCTCGCTGCCGCTGCTTGGGGATCGGAGCGCTGTGCTCGCTCGCGCTGCTCTCGGCGGCCACCGCTTTTGCCGCAACGTCCGCAGGTAGCTCCCCGTCCGCCACACTCACGCTCTCCGCGAAGGCCAAGAGCTCGCTTTCAAAACGGCATGCGACGCTGCGCGCGCCGTGGCCCGGTGTGCGCAAGAAGTCAAGCTACGCGCTCCCGGAGAGCTCGGGCACATGGAACTTCGTCAGCGCGACGGGGACGCTCAACTTCAAGGGCGTGCTCGCCCTCAAGGCCGGCAAGCGCTCGTTCAAGATCAAGTCGGTCACTTTCACCCGCCCGGCCAAGGGCAACGGTCAGCTGACAGTGAAGCTGGCGGGTAAGAAGGTGAAGCTGTTCACGATCACCGGACGTCCGAAGGTGAATAATGCCGCGACGAGTCAGACGCTCACCGGAATGACGGCCAAGCTGGCCAAGCCCGGGGCGACCCGGCTCAACAAGGAGCTGGGCGGGTCCGCGTTCAAGACTAATCAGAAATTCGGATCCTTCAGCGTCGTCGTCACCACGTCGCCGATCACCACCGCGACGTCATCCCCCACGTCCGCGGCGCCAGTGACCGGAGCCTCGAGCACCGGGGTCGGCGTCGACTTCACTCCCGCCTTCCGATCGCTGCTCGATACCGCGGGCCTGTCGACCGTGCCGCTCGTGCCGGGCTCCAACGGGCTACCGGCGCCGTTGGGCACCACGACCGTTCCGGGCGCCGACGGCACCAGCGTGACGCTCCCACTGGACGGCTCGAGCGCTGGGGCCGGCTTCGATGACGGGACCTTGACCGGGAACATTCCGCTGAGCGGCGGCCTCCAGCTCGACAACGGGCAGGTCTCGGCCTCGCTGACCAATCCGGATCTCACGCTGGGCACGGGCACCGAGGGCTCGTCCCTGAGCTTCTCGGTCAACGGCCAACCCGACGTGAAGCTGTTCGACATCGACACCGACCAGCTCGAGGAGTCGGCGTTGCCGAACGGCACGCTCGACCTGCAGAACCTGCTCGCCACGGTCTCGAGTGAGGGCGCGTCGACGCTCAACACGGTCCTCGGGACGGACGCGTTCACGACAGGTCAGCCGGTCGGCGGCCTGACCGTCATCGTGCCCAACTCGCAGGGATAGGGATAAGGCGCCGGCGGCGCCGGCGCCCTGGCAAGGGCTTCAAGCTGACCCACCGCAGGGTCGCGAGCGGCCCGGGGCAATCCTCCCGCTCCGGGCCGCTCGCATTTTTCCCCACGAGAGCTCGGCAAAATGACGCCGATGGGACTGCCCGATCCCGACGACGTCGCTGCCTACGACGAGCTCATGGCCGAGATCACGATCGGAGAGCCCGAGGCGCTCTCGGGCTCGATCGTCGTTCAGGACTACGACCCCGCTTGGCCCG
>Ga0335072_10008051_pt1 | contig 15301 bp, 12 predicted proteins | sample Lox_Sample_21_FD_206725 | JGI IMG/M metagenome (GOLD analysis project Ga0335072, IMG submission 206725) | Soil microbial communities from Loxahatchee National Wildlife Refuge, Florida, United States - Lox_Sample_2.1 | ecosystem: Environmental > Terrestrial > Soil > Wetlands | place: USA... | reverse complement strand
GGTGTGTCAGTGGGTTGATGGCAATGGCGCGAGGATTGATCAGCGCCGTGCGGGGAGGATCAATTCCCTGCTCCGCAGCGGAGGCAGCGAGGAGCGCGCCGCAGACAAAAACTGCTCCGGCACAGCGGCCGAGGAACAGCGCAGCCGCCCGGTGGCGTTCATGCCAAAGCGAGGAAGTTGTCGGGCAGAGTTGTTGAGATTGAGTCTGCATGGTCTGGTACACGCTGCTATCCTCGGGACGATCCTTTTTCGAAATCACGCGCAACGATGCGATCGCCGGCCTGGCCTGGTAAGCTTTAACCGACTATGGAGAGCGCACGGCAAATCGCAAATGTATCAGCGCGGAAAGATAACGTCGAGTCCTGGACCGATGCGGAATGGAGGAGATCTAGGTGCAGCCGCGAATGAATCGGTCAGGATGCCTGGCGCGTCTTGCGATCTTTGGAGTTCTGCTGGTCTGGACCGGGTTTGCGGCGGCGGGCCAGGAGCGCCGGCCAGAGCCGCGGTTTCACGTCATCGCGCTGGCGGAGAAAGGCGGTATTCATAAGCCTTACGTTGATGCTGCGAAGACCTGGCTGCAGAGGGAAGCGCTTCTCGATCATTTCTCCATTGAATGCATCGAGGACACCAGCAGCATCGATGATGCTTTTCTCTCCCGTTATCAGTTGTTCATCCAGCTGAATTATCCGCCGTATGGCTGGACGCCAACAGCGGCCAGCGCTTTTGAAAAGTACATCGACGAGGGCCGCGGCGGCTGGATCGGATTCCATCACGCCACCCTTCTTGGGCACTTCGACGGGTATGGCCTCTGGGACTGGTTTTCTAATTTTATGGGCGGCATACAGTTCACCAATTACATTGCGACTTTTGCCACTGCGACGGTCGACGTTGAAGACCGCTCGAGCCCGGTGATGAAGGGTCTGGGTCGGTCGTTCCGCATTGAGAATGAGGAGTGGTACACCTACGACAAGAGCCCTCGCCCCAACGTCCATGTGCTGGCCAGCGTGGATGAGAATACCTACCAGCCGGACTCGAAGCTGAAGATGGGCAACCACCCCGTAGTGTGGACAAACGAGCACGTGAAAGCGCGGAACGTCTACATTTTTATGGGGCATCACCCCGAACTCTTCGAAAACCAGGCGTACACGCGCCTCTTTCACAATGCGATTCTCTGGGCGGCAGGCCAATGAGACTTTTGATTTGCAGTTTGCTTTTGTTCGTTGCCAGCGCGGCGATGGGCCAGGCGCAACAACCACGATTCAGAGTTCTCGCTTTCTACTCCGAGCACACTGAGCCCGATCACGTGGAGTTTGGAGAACAGGCCATTCGTTTTCTGAGCAGCCTTGCCAGAAGAGACGATTTTGCCCTGACGGCAACCACGAATTTCGAAGAAATGAACCTGGCGATGCTGAAGCAATACCAGCTGGTGCTCTGGCTGAACGATCTGCCCTCCAGCTCACCGGAACGCGACGCGTTCGTCCAGTACATGGATGCAGGCGGCGGATGGCTGGGATTTCACATTGCGGGGTATAACGACACCTCGACAAACTGGCCATGGTTTGTCAGCTTTCTGGGAGGCGCGGTTTTTGACAGTAACAGCTGGCCTCCTCTGCCAGCCACACTGCGCGTGGAGGATCGGACCTCGCCCGTGACCCAAGGTGTGCCTCCTGCTTTCGTCTCGCCGGCCAACGAGTGGTATGTTTGGGAGCCCGATCCGCGCCGTAATGAAAATGTCAGGGTCCTGCTTTCGCTGGATGCCTCGAACTATCCCATAGGCTGGAAAGATACGCTGGTGGGCGGCGATTTGCCGGTGGTATGGACCAATACGCGTTATCGGATGCTTTACATCAACATGGGACATGGCGACAAGATCTTCACCAGTCCGATACAGAATCGCCTGTTCGAGAACGCAATCCTTTGGTTGGGCACACGCTCTCTGACGAAAGACGAGACCCATCCTTCGCAGTGACTGTCCCCGGGGCTTCGTGATGGAGAATGCCAGGCCCCGGGAAGTCATGGCTTAGAGACAGCCGAAGAACGGGTAATCGGGCTCCTCCGGCGGATCGACGCGGGAAAGAAAAACGCATTGCGCTCCGGTCAGATCTTTGTGTTACAGTCAGTAACACTATGCCGGGTAACGGTCAGACAAACCGGAATCCCTTTTGCGCAGGCCACCGGCCGCGATCCGGATGGCCGCTGCAGAGAGAGCCCGGGTTTTCGTCCAATCCAGGTCGAGCGTGTGCAGAGGTTAAGCGATGAGAGTTCTGCTGCAGGATCTTGGTTATGCATTCCGTCAATTGCGAAGGACGCCGGCATTCGCCGCTACCGTGCTGCTAACGCTCGCGCTCGGCATCGGCGCCAACTCGGCTATCTTTACGCTGGTCAATGCCATCCTGCTCCACAACCTGCCGGTCGCAGATCCCAAAACTCTGATACGGATCGGCGACGAAAACGACTGCTGCGTGAATGGTGGCTGGAGCGACAACGGAGACTACTCCCTCTTTGCCACAGACACCTATTCCATGTTCAGGAAAAACCTGCCGGAGTTCGAAGAACTGGCCGCGATGGAATCCGGCTACGCCTGGCGGCCCATTACCGTCCGCCGCGCCGGACCTCAGACCCAGGCGAAATCGGTTATGGGAACCTTTGTGTCCGGCAACTACTTCCGTGTCTTTGGACTCTCGCCAGCGGCCGGCCGGCTGTTTGTGGACGCGGACGACCAAAAGGGAGCACCCATTACCGCCGTGATGAGCTACGACGCGTGGGAGCAGGATTACGCAGGCGATCCCAACGTGGTGGGAAGCGCGTTTTTCATCAATACAAAACCGGCCACGATCATCGGCGTTGCGCCAAAGGGATTTTACGGTGACCGCATCGATACCAATCCGCCCAAATACTTCCTCCCCATGTATTCAATGGATGACGTCATCGGCGCACCATACTTCACCGACCCTGACACGCAGTGGGCCTACATCATCGGTCGCGTCAAGCCGGGAACCTCACTGCCCGCCCTGCAGGCCCGGGCCAGCGCGATGCTCAAGCAGCAGTTTGCACCGCTTAAGACATTTACCGATTCGCGTGCAAAGAAGGTTCTTCCCCGCACGCATGTGGTGCTCACTCCAGGTGGCGGCGGCATTCAGAACATGCAGGACGATTACAAGGACCACCTGAAACTGCTGCAATGGATCGCGGCGCTGGTTCTGCTGGTTGCCTGCGCCAATATCGCAAACCTGCTGCTGGTGCGGGGCATGAGCCGCCGCGCGGAGCTCTCCATCCGCACAGCACTCGGTGCGCAGCGTACCCGAATCGTGCGCCAGCTTCTAACGGAAAGCGTTCTTCTCGCGGGGATGGGCGGCTTGCTCGGCCTCGTGGTTTCCTATCTCGGCGCACACGCGCTGCTGGCACTCGCATTTCCGAATCAGCACGACATGCCGGTCAGCGCTTCGCCCTCACCACTGGTTATTGGCTTTGCCTTTGCGCTTTCGCTCATTACCGGCATCGTCTTTGGTCTCGCGCCGGCGCTGATGGCCGCACGTACTCACCCCGCTGAAGCCCTGCGCTCCAACGCGCGCACCACCGCCCATGGAGCATCCTTCCTGCAGCGCGCACTCGTGGTCCTGCAGGCCGCGCTCTCCCTTGTGTTGCTGGTCGCCGCAGGGCTCTTTGCACAGAGCCTCAACAAGGCCGAGAACGTGGACATGAAGCTCGATGCTCGAAACCGCTACATCGCCCACATCAATCCGCAGGCGGCGGGTTACAAAAACACTGAGGTGGAGCCCCTCTACCAGACCATCGTGGATCGATTCCACGCGATTCCGGGCGTTCTCAAAGTCGGCCTCGCTACGTACACGCCGATGGAAGCGAACAACTGGGGATCCGGCGTCAAGGTTCAGGGCGAGCCGGACCTGAATAAGGGCGCATCCTGGGTAAAAGGCACAGCCGAGTACTTCGACTCCGTTGGCACCCATGTAGTCATGGGGCGCGGCTTCACGCTGCAGGACACGCTGGATGCACCGCCGGTTGCCGTCGTCAACCAGGAATTCGTCAAACAGTTCTTCGGCAAACGTAACCCCATCGGCCATCACTTCGGCTTCTCCGGGCCGAGCTCAGCGGGTCAGGATGGAGCGCATGAGATTGTCGGTGTGGTGGAGGATACGACCTATACCAGCGTCTACTGGAAAAACCACGCTATGTATTTTCTGCCCCTGACACAGCGCTCCGGCAGCGCAACCGCCCCCAACTATCACCTTGAAAAAGATCAATCTATGTATGCCGGAGCCATCGTTATCCAGACCGGTCGGCCTGTTCCCGGCTTCGAAAAAATCGCGAGCGACACTTTGTCGAACATCAACCCCAATCTCACCCTCGTAAAGTTTCAGACCTTCCAGCAGCAGATTGACGATCGATTCATCGAGGAGCGGCTCATCGCGCGCCTGACTTCTCTCTTCGGACTGCTGGCGCTTTTGCTCTCGGCCATCGGACTCTATGGCGTAACTGCTTACACGGTTGCCCGCCACACGCAGGAGATTGGCATTCGCATGGCGCTGGGAGCGGCGCGGAGCCGCGTAATCGGAGCAGTTATGCGAGGAGCCATGCTCCAGGCCGTCGCCGGCCTTGCCATCGGAATCCCGGTCGCAGTTTTCTGCGTGCGTTACGTAAAGTCGCAGCTGTACGACATCACCCGCGTGAATATCCCGGTCATGGCTATCGCCATCGGAGTGCTTGTGCTTGCGGCTGCCGTTGCGGCGATTATTCCGGCGCGGCGCGCGGCCTCCATCGATCCGGCTCGAGCCCTGCGCATTGAATAAGGTGTGCTCTTAAGTGACCCTCTGGTCCCCGCAGGTCGTCGGATAGCCCAGCGTCATGACGGAGCACGAGGGTTACAAAGGCTGAACTCAGCGGGTAAGCTCATTCAGAGAACAACCTGGCAGACTCTCAGAGACGACATGTATTACACAGGCCTGGATGTGCACAAGAAGACGATCAGCTACCGCTCCACAAGGTGTGACTTTTGAAATCCTGTTTGTTGCCGAGGCCATTCTTACCTGTTCAGGTGACGGTGATGGTGAAGATTTGGCCTGCGCTGGTGGACTGTCGCAGAGAAAACGTTACGAGCCAAAGGAACAGCAGGTCCCTCGCTCGCCTGCCCCATCTTCGATGCGGCCCCACAGCGCTCGCTTCGGGATGACAATCAACGGAATCTCAAAGAAAGAAACCACTAACGCTTTGACCGCGACAGGCAACTAGTGATTCCATCTGCATTGGTGTAGGTCAGAGTGTAGACATTGGTGCCGGAGGTTAGGGGACAGCGTCGATTTCACGCGAAGCTGAGCTAAAACTATTCGGTCCGGTCCAGTTCCACGAGCCGCCGTTGCGCTGCAGCCCGGCCAGGTTCACTCTGGCTCCCGCGCTCACTGATGAGTGGTGTCTCAGGCCCGCCTGCGATTTCGCCGGATGGACGGCGGGTGGCCTTCGTTCGCAGCACACTTTCGACACATGGGCGGGACAGCATCGTCGTCGCCTCACTGGATGGATCAGGCGAGCAAGTCCTGGCCTCTTACGCTCCCCCTGGAATTCACCTCCATCGCCTGGCCTGGACGGCGGATGGCAAATCTCTGATCTATCCAATGCAATCGGGATTGATGGGCATCCCCGCCGACGGTGGAATCGGTCACAAAGTTCCCGGGGCCGAATGGGCTGAGATCGACGATGTGCGGCAATTGCCCCGTAGCAGAGATCTGATCGTGCTGGGCCGGCTCACCGATCCTGCCAGCTCGCAGATTTTCGACCGCAGTGGCTATTCTCGGGCTGGAAATGGCCAACGTCTTCCGACATGTGGGTTCAGAACTAAAATGGAATTTCCGGGCAAATAATCGGACTAGTTTCCTGACGTGGACGACCCTCGTCAACCTAAGTGCACATAAATCGGAAGTGCCAATCCTCGCCGCCTGCCGGCCAAAAGGAGAATCGAGATGCCTGACATTCGGAAAGAAACCGACAGCCTCGGTGAAGTCGATGTTCCCGCCGACAAGCTCTGGGGAGCACAGACGCAGCGTTCGCTTGAGCACTTCGCCATCGGCAAGGACCTGATTCCCCGCGAGATGATTACTGCTTACGCCATCCTCAAGAAGGGGGCCGCCAACGCGAATTATGCCGGCAAGCGCCTCGATCAGAAATGCCACGACCTGATTCTTCAGGTCTGCGACGAGATTCTGGATGGTCAGCACCACGATATGTTCCCGCTGCATGTATGGATGACCGGCAGCGGCACGCAATTCAACATGAACGTGAACGAGGTGATCTCCAACCGGTGTTCTCAAATTGCAGGTACACCACTGGGCAGCAAGACGCCGGTTCACCCGAACGACCATGTCAACATGTCGCAGTCGTCGAACGACTCCTTTCCTTCGGCCATGAATATTGCAGCGGCCGTCAATGTGAAGCAACGGCTTCTGCCCGCGGTAAAACAACTGCACGATGCGATAGCCGCAAAAGCTGCCGAGTGGGACGACATCGTCAAGATTGGCCGCACGCACATGCAGGACGCTACTCCGCTGACTCTGGGTCAGGAATGGTCAGGTTATGCGGGGGCGCTGGCGGACAATCTCGATCGGATTGAAGACGCGCTGAAGGGTGTCTATCGTCTCGCTCTCGGCGGTACAGCAGTGGGCACGGGCATCAACGCAGCGCCCGGTTTTGCCGAGGCGGTCGCAGCCGAGATCGGCAAGCTCACGAACCTTCCCTTCATTACAGCGCCCAACAAATTCACGGTTCAGGGGGCTCACGATGCACAGGTGCAACTCTCCGGCACACTTCGCACGCTGGCCGTCTCGCTGTACAAAATTGCAAACGACATCCGGCTCATGTCGTGCGGTCCCCGGGCAGGCTTTGCTGAGCTGAATATTCCGGAGAACGAACCAGGCTCCTCGATCATGCCGGGGAAGGTAAATCCCACGCAGGCCGAAGCTCTCGCGATGGTTGCTGTCCAGGTGATGGCGAACGATACCGCCGTTGGTTTTGGTGGCGCAGGTGGTTATCTGGAGATGAATGTGTATAAGCCGCTCATCATCTTTAACGTGACTCATTCCATCACCATCATGACCGACTCCTGCACCAACTTCCGGAGGTTCCTGGTAGAGGGAACCAGGCCGAATCTGAAGAAGATCAACAAGTATGTCGAGGAGTCGCTCATGCTTGTAACTGCGCTTTCGCCGGTGATCGGTTACGACAAGGCCTCGAAGATTGCTCACTATGCGATGGACAATGACCTGACCCTGAAGGCTGCGGCGCTCACACTCGGCTTCGTGACAGAGGCTGAATTCGATCGCGTTGTCGATCCAAAGAAAATGGTCCGGCCAAACATAGCAGAATCTGTCGCTGCCTAGGTACGGGTATTCACCGGATCCCGTACTTTTCCATGGCCGCTGTTGTCGTTGCTCTTCGTGCGCGATATAAGTCCTCCGAATCAGCAACGGCACCTATGCTTCTCGCCCTTCAGCCATAGAATTCACCGGGTATCCCCATCCCGGTTCGATTCGGTTTTCTCAGCCACCGGCCGCAGAAGCAGGCTCAGTACGACCGCAGCGAAAGCTACTCCCGCGAGGTACACAATAAAGCGCGGCTGGTAGAAGCCTGCCCGATCGTACAAATGCCCGATCCACAGTGGTCCGGTGGCTCCTCCAATTGCATAAGCAGTCCAGGTGAGACCATAAAGCACGGAGAAGTGGCGGCGCCCGAAGTAACGAGCGAGCAGGTAGGGTCCCACATCGGCTTCACTGCCAAGCCCGATACCAAGAATCGCGGCGCCCACGATCGACATTGCACCGGACCCGGCGAAGGCAAGAATGAGCGTACCGGCGGACGCCAGCGCCAGAACAAATGTTTGTATTCGCTGCGGCGAGATGCGGTCGATCATCAGGCCGATGCCGAGTCTCCCGATGATGCCCGCTCCTCCGCGCACCGAAAGGGCTACCGCTGCGCTGGAAGCAGCGATGCCGTGCTGCGTGAGGACAGAAGCCAGGTTCGTGACCAGTCCGTTCTCGCTGAATGCGGAAAAGATCGTGATCCATGCGAGGATCCAGAACGGTGCGGTTCGCAGTGCAGCCCCAACCGTCATCCCCGGAGTCCGATGGTCCGCGCGGACGACGGCAGCCTCAGACCGGTTGCGCACCAGCAGGGCTGTCAGGGGCAGGCCCAGAAGGGCAATGCCCCCCAGCATCAGGAAGGCAGGGCGCCAGCCATGGTGTTCGATCATCCACTGGGTCAGCGGCGGGTACAAAATAGAGCCGACGCCGCTGCCGGTGAGCAGCAGCGCGAGCGCGAACCCTCTGTGCCTGGAGAACCAGGTCAGGATCGTTCGCGTGTATGCGAATTGCGCGGTTCCGTTCGCCACCAGCCCGAGCACGAAGAACCCGAAGTAGAACTGCCCGATGTGCGAAGTCAGCCGACTGAGAGACGCGAGAGCGATCGCAAAAATCACGATCGCCGGCAGGATGATGCGGCGCGGCGGGAAGCGATCGAGCAGGAAACCGATGCCCGGAGAGACGAGAGCGACTGTGATGGCAGCCAGCCCGAACGCGCCACCCATGGCCTCGCGCTTCCACCCGAATGAGGCATGGAGAGGGTCGAGAAAGAGGCTAAACGTGTACGGCACGATGGGAGCAAAGCTCACCATCACGCCTGTGAAAGCAGCGGCGAGAACGCCCCACCCGGCATAGCGGATCGAGCTTTCGCGGACTTGCGGAGCGGAGATCGTATTCATCCGTGGCCGAGCCATTTGCCGACGTGCGACTTCATCGAACGACCTCCATCGTTTCGAACTGGTCAGAGGCAGCCCCGCAGTGCTCTCTGATCGCTGCGGACCTCGGACAGAACATTAATATTGCACGGTCAGGCCTGTCTTCACTAACCGGGTGGGTGTCCTGGTCCACCCTTCGATTGAGACTACGAAGACGCCCGTTTGATTCGCCGAGTTGCGCAGCACCCGAAACACTTCGACCTTTTCGGCCGCCAGGAAACTGGAACTCGCCCCGTTCGCTCCAAACACAAAAGCCGCCTCCGAAGAGGCGGCTTTTGTGTTTGTTCCCGTCACTGTTACGGATAGATCCCGCGAATCTTCACCGCCTCAGCAACCCGGCCGATGCCCAGCATATTCGCCGCGATCCGCATCGGTACTTTGTGGTCCACGTGGATCTTCAGCACGTCCCGGAACGACGTATGCATCACCCTCTCCAGGCGGTTGTACACATCCTGCGCCTCCCAGAAAAGATGCTGCTCGTCCTGCACCCACTCGAAGTAGGAAACCGTCACTCCGCCCGCGTTGCACAGAATATCCGGAATCAAAAACACCCCACGGTTCTCCAGAATCCTGTCCGCTTCCGGCGTCACCGGCCCGTTCGCAGCCTCGCCGATGATCTTCGTATCGACCGCGCCTGCATTGCGAGCGTGAATCACATTCTCCAGCGCAGCCGGCACAAGAATGTCGCACTTCAGCCGCAGCAGTTCTTCCGGCCCAATGGGCTCGCTGTCCGGGAATCCCTCCACCTTGCCGGTGAGCGTCTTCAGATGAATCAGACTCGGAATGTCCAGCCCCTTTGGGTTGTAGACACCGCTCGAGGAATCGTTCACGGCGATCACAATCGCTCCGGCGTCGTGCAACAGTTGCGCCGCAACCGATCCCGCGTTGCCGAATCCCTGCACCACGACCTTCGCACCCTTCAGCGGAATTCCCAGATGCTCGCAGGCGCTCTGAATCGTGTAGAAGACTCCGCGGCCGGTGGCTTCGTTGCGTCCCAGCGATCCGCCCAGGCTGATCGGCTTCCCTGTCACCACGCCCGGAATCGGATAGCCCTTCGTCATCGAATAGGTGTCCATGATCCAGGCCATCGTTTGCGGATTCGTGTAAACGTCGGGCGCCGGAATATCCTGGTCCGGTCCAATCAGCGGCAGGATCGCGCTCGCATATCGCCGCGTCATCCTCTCCAACTCGCCCTGCGACATGTGTTTCGGATCGCACGTCACGCCGCCCTTGGCGCCGCCAAACGGAATATTCACCACCGCGCACTTCCACGTCATCCACGTCGCCAGCGCCTTCACTTCATCCAGCGTCACCTGCGGATGGTAGCGAATGCCGCCCTTCGCCGGTCCGCGCACCGTGCTGTGCTGCACCCGATACGCCTCGAAGCGATGAATGCGCCCGTTATCCATGCGAATCGGCACTGAGACGGTCAGCACCCTCTCCGGATACCTGATCATCTCCCGAATGTCCTGGCTTAGTTCCATTGCGTCGGCCGCGGAATCAAAATTGGCCAATGCAACGTCGTACGCGTTTTCCTGAACTGTCGTTGTCAGCATTCTCCTTCCCCTTTCCTGCCGGAAGCAGACTGCCGCTTCACCGCGCGCCGCGGCTTCACCAGCTCAACGATTCTTTCCCGGCGAGCGCCACTGCCTGCGGCTCTGCTTCCTGCTGTGATGGGAGCGCCGGAACCAGCCATTTCCGGTACTCCCGCAAATGTCCGCGCACCGCCTCGAAGTACAACCGCCGCACTTCGCGGGTGATTGCGCCAATTGCCCCATCGTTCACTGGCCGATGATCCACACGAACCACCGGCGCAATGCCCACCGCGGTCCCGGTCAGAAATAACTCATCGCACACATACAATTCGCTGCGGTCGATCGCCCGCTCATCTGTCGTCAGCCCCATCTCCCGCAGCGCCAGCTCCATCACCGAATCTCGTGTGATCCCCTCCAGCACGTTCTCCGTCACCGGCGGCGTCACAAGCCTGTCCCTACGCACCATAAATATGTTGCACGTCGCACCTTCTGCTACCTGACCGTTCTCGTTCAGCAACAGCGCCTCATCGAAACCGGCACGCCGTGCATCGTCGCTGGCCAGTGCGCTGTTCACATACGCTCCGCAGATCTTGGCCCGGGCCGGAATCGAATTGTCTTCGATTCGCCGCCAGGAGCTTACTCCTGCGTGCAGTCCCTTGTCACTTTGCAGATATTCACCAAACGGCAATGCGATCAGCGCGAATGCATCCTGATCGTCGGTCGCCACACCCACTCGTTCCGCGCACTTGTACGCCAGCGGCCGAACATAAACATCGCTGTGCAGCGAGTTTCGCCGCACCAGCTCTCTGGTGATCTCCGCCAATCGCCCCGCCGACAACGGCACATCGATGCGCAGAATCCCGCAGTTCTGCTTCCACCGTTCGTAGTGCTCCACCGGCCGCACCAGAAACAGTTGCCGCTCCGCGTGATCCCAGTACCCGCGAATCCCCTCGAACACCCCCGTCCCATAATGCAGCGCATGCGTCAGGATCCCCACCCGCGCCTCGCGCAGCGGCACATACTCCCCGCCGAAATACACAATCAGATTCGGATCCGCCTCAGCCTTCATGACCCACCTCGTCCAGCGACTCCCGCAGTAGTTCTCGTCCCCGCCCCAGCGCCTTCTCATCCAGCTCCAGCCATTTCGCGCTCTTCACCAGGCGGCGCAGTGCCTCATCCACACTCTCCTGCGGCAGCGTGCCCGTGCACTCCAGCAGCGCACCCAGCATCACCATATTTCCCACCCGCTTGTCGCCCAGCTTGTCGGCGATCTCGATAAACGGCCTCGCCAGCACGCGAACATCGCTCCGCTCGCAACCCTCCGGCAGCGCCTGGCCGTTGTAGAGCACCCATCCGCCTGGCCGCACGCTCTCGTAGAACTTGTGCAGCGACGGCTCATTCATCGCCACCAGCACATCCGGCTTCATCACCAGTGGCGAATCGATCGGCTCTGCCGACAGCCGCACGTGGCAATTCGAAGTCCCCGACCGCATCTCTGGCCCATACGACGGCAGCCACGAAACCTCGAGACCCGCATCGAGCCCCGCCTCCGCCAGCACCTCACCCAACAGCAACACGCCTTGCCCGCCAAAACCCGCCACCCGCACCTGCAGATTGGTCGGCGGAGGCTTCACTCCCGGAGCCGCATGCCACTCCGCCATCGCATCGTCCGCGACTCCGACAATCTTCGGCACCTCTCCCAGCTCTGCGGCCGGCTCCGGCGCATTCCGTGCTTGCGCTTCCTTCGTCCGATCGCGCACCACGCCCAGCGGATACGTCTTCTCCATCACATCGCGCACCCAGTGCTGCGCGTCCACCGCCGACATCTTCCAGATCGTCGGACACGGTGACAGCACCTCGACCAGAGAAAATCCCAGACCCTTCACCTGGTTCTCCAGCGCCTTGCGCACCGCGCGATACGCCTGCGCCACCTGCTTGTTGTCTCCCAGCCCAACGCGCTCGATGTATACCGGCGCTTCCAGCGTCCCCAGCAGTTCGCTCACATGCAGCGGATAGCCCTCGTTCCCAGGATTCCTCCCGCCCGGTGTCGTCGTGCTCCGCTGTCCTACCAGCGTCGTCGGCGCCACCTGTCCGCCCGTCATGCTGTAGATCGCATTGTTCACAAAGATCACGCTGATGCTCTCGCCGCGATTCGCCGCATGCAGAATCTCTGCCGAGCCAATAGCCGACAAATCCCCGTCGCCCTGGTAGCTCAGCACAATGCTGTCGGGCCGGCTGCGTTTCACTGCCGTCGCCACCGCCGGCGCGCGCCCGTGCGCCGCCTGCACATTGCCCACGTCGAAGTAGTAGTAGGCGAACACCGAGCATCCGACCGGGCTGATCAGGATCGTCCGGTTCTGAATCCCCAACTCATCGATCGCCTGCGCCACCATCTTGTGGATCGTGCCGTGCCCGCACCCCGGGCAATAATGCGTCTGGTGCTGCATCTCGTCCTTGCGCTCGAAATTCTCGTAGAACGCTTTGGGTCGCGATTGCGCTATCTCATACAGTGTTTCCGTCTCGCTAGACATGGGCCACCACCCTGCTTTCCCTCAGACGTCGCGCCTCTGCCTGCACAAAGGCCAGCACCTCTTCGTGCGTTGGAACATTCCCGCCCACCCGGCTCAGAAACTCCACCGGCCGCGCTCCATTCAGCGCCAGTCGCACATCCTCGAGCATCTGCCCGTTGCTCATCTCCACCACCACAAACACCTTCGCCCGCTTCGCAACCTTCTCGAAATTCGCTGTCGGAAACGGAAACAGCGTGATCGGCCGCAGCACGCCAACGCTGTATCCCGCCGCACGCGCCTCCGCCGCCACCGCCTTCAGAATCCTCGCCACAATTCCGTAGCCCACCAGCACCACATCGGCATCGTCGGTGTACAACTCCTCCGCCCGCGCCTCCAGCCGCTGCGCCACGCAGTACTTCGCCTCCAGCTGCCGCACATGCGCCTCAAGCTTGTCGCTGTCCAGATAGATCGAGCTGATCAGATTCCCCCGCGTCTCTTCCGTCCCCGCCACCGCCCACTTCGGCAGCGCCAGCTCGGTCGCCGTCTGCGGAAAGTCCACCGGCTCCATCATCTGTCCGATAAACCCATCGGCCATCAGCACCACCGGATTCCGGTACCGGTCCGCCAGCTCAAACGCCAGCGCCGTCAGGTCCGCCATCTCCTGCACCGAATGCGGCGCCAGCACCAGCGTTCGATAGTTTCCATGGCCGCCGCCCTTCACCACCTGGTGATAATCGCTCTGCTCCGACGCGATATTCCCCAGCCCCGGACCCGCGCGCGTAATATCGGCGATCACGCACGGCAGCTCCGCGCCCGCCATGTAGCTGATCCCTTCCTGCATCAGGCTGATCCCCGGCCCGCTCGACGCGGTCATCACCCGCACCCCCGCGGCCGACGCGCCGTACAGCATATTGATCGCCGCGACTTCGCTCTCCGCCTGCAGAAAGATCCCGCCCACCTTCGGCAGATACTCTGCAGCAGACTCGGTGATCTCGCTCGCCGGTGTGATCGGATACCCGTAGAACCCACGGCACCCCGCCAGCACCGCGGCCTTCACAATCGCCTCGTTCCCCTTCATCAGTTGCCGGCTCATGGCGTCACTCTTTCGTCCGCAAACTTACCAGCGGCCAGTCCTCGCGCCAGCCGCAGCACCGTAATCGCTCCCGGCTCCGGGCAAATCAGAAAGCACATCCCGCAACCGGTGCAGCCCGCCCCCGCATACGCCGCCGTGCGATAGCCGTACGGATTCAGGTGATCGCTCAGATGAATCACCTTCGGCGGACACGCCTCGATGCAAAGCCCGCAGCCCTTGCACTCATCCGTGTCGATTCGCAGTGACCCTCGATCCCGCTTCGCAGTCTCCGCCATCGCAGCCTCCTCCCTAAGCCCGCTCCACCAGCACACCCGCCGGCTTGCGTTCCAGATAATGCGCGCGCACCGCAAAGTCCTCCAGTTCCGCCTGGAACCGCGGATCGGCAATCTTTATCAGCGCTTCGGCCCTCTCCCGCAGCGTCTTGCCATGCAGATAAGCGATGCCATGCTCGGTCACCACGTAGTGCACATCTGCGCGCGACGTCACCACGCCCCCGCCCGGCTCCAGCATCGGCACAATACGCGACAGCTTTCCCTCGCGCGCCGTCGACAGCAACGCGATAATCGGCACTCCGCCCTTCGACCGCGCCGCGCCGCGAATGAAATCCACCTGCCCGCCGAACCCGCTGTAGGGCTTCGTCCCCAGCGAATCCGCACACACCTGCCCGGTCAGATCCACCTGCAGTGCCGAATTGATCGCCACCATCCGGTCGTTCCGCGCCACTACAAAGGGATCGTTGGTGTAGGAGATCGACCGGAACTCGAAGCTCGGATTCTGATCGATAAAATCGAACAGCCGCTTGGTCCCCAGCACAAACGCCGCCACCGCCTTCCCCCTGTGCAGCGACTTCCGCTCCCCGTTGATAATCCCCGCCTCCATCAGCTCGATCACGCTGTCGGAGAACATCTCCGTGTGGATCCCCAGGTCTCGCTTGTCATCCAGGCACGTCAGCACTGCCTCTGGAATCCCTCCGATCCCCGTCTGCAGAGTCGCCCCATCCGGAATCAGCGACGCCACATTCCGCGCCACTCTCAGGTGCACATCGGTGAACGGCTCGCTCTTCAGCTCCAGCAGCGGGCGCGACGTCTCCACCAGCGCCGTGATGCGGCTCACGTGGATGAACGTGTCCCCATGCGTGCGCGGCATCTGCTCGTTCACTTCAGCGATCACGATGCCGGCGCAACGCGACGCCGTCAGCGTGCAGTCCACCGTCGTCCCCAGGCTCACATATCCGTGCTCATCCGGCGGCGACACCTGCATCAGCACCACATCGAGCGGCAACTGCCCGCTCAGAAACAGCCCTTCAATTTCGCTCAGAAAAATCGGCGTGTAGTCCGCGCGCCCCGCACACACCGCCTCCCGGACG
>Ga0335072_10008050_pt1 | contig 15301 bp, 12 predicted proteins | sample Lox_Sample_21_FD_206725 | JGI IMG/M metagenome (GOLD analysis project Ga0335072, IMG submission 206725) | Soil microbial communities from Loxahatchee National Wildlife Refuge, Florida, United States - Lox_Sample_2.1 | ecosystem: Environmental > Terrestrial > Soil > Wetlands | place: USA... | reverse complement strand
CGGCGCCCCGCGGATCTCGATCGTCGCGCATTCCTGGGGCACGATTGCGACCGCCCGTTTCGCGGCACGTTGTCCCGGCCTGGTCGATCGGCTGGTGCTCTTCGGCGCCATCGCACGGCGCGAACCCGCCGCCGATCCGCCGTCTTACCCCGCCTGGCGCACCGTCACGTTACGCGAGCAATGGGAACGGTTCACCGCCGAGGTGCCGCCGGGCGAACCACCGGTGCTGTCGCGCCGGCATTTCGAAGACTGGAGCGAGCGCTACCTCGACAGCGACCCGCAGGGCCGCCGCATGCAGCCAGCCGGCGTGCGTACCCCAAGCGGCCCGTGGTACGATATCGGCCGCGCGCTGCACGGCGATCTCGCCTATGATCCACAGCAGGTGCGGGCACCGGTCGCGATCATCCGCGGCGAATGGGACAGCTTGTGCACCGACGCGGACGCTGCCTGGCTGATGGGCGCGCTGCGGTCATCGTCGCTGCGGCGCGACGTGAAGATCGCGCGTGCCACGCATCTGATGCACCTGGAAACCAGCCGCTACGCTTTGTATCGCGAGACCGAGACGTTCTTGCTAGGCCGCGATCCTCCGCCCAACGAACATCATTAAGGAGGCACCGATGTTTGCCGTGATCTTCGAAGTGCAGCCGAAGGCCGACCGCTGGCAGGACTACCTGGATCTCGCCGCCGAACTGCGGCCAGAGTTGCTGCAAGTGGAAGGCTTCATCGATAACGAACGGTTCCGCAGCGTGCAGACCGAGGGCCGCGTGCTGTCGCTCTCGATCTGGCAGGACGAGAAGGCGCTGGTCCGGTGGCGCACCCATGCCGGCCATCATGTGGTGCAGGAGAAAGGCCGGTTCGCAGTGTTTCAGGACTATCATCTGCGGGTGGGCGAGATCGCCGCCGATAGCAGCGCGGCGCCGGACGTTCCTCTGCCCAAGCAGCGGTTCGACACAACGGTGGTGGGGATTGCGAAGACGGTGACGATATCGGAAGCGGAGCCGCCGGAGGCAGGGCAGGGGGGAGTGCGCGATGCAAACGCAATCCGTCAGCGCCTTTGTGTGCCGGCAATTGGCCACACCGGCGTTGTGGCAACCCAGGCGTATTCGGGCATTACCAAGCCCGGCAAGATCCTGCTGCTGGTGTCCTGGCGCGATGCGGATGCGGCGCGCGCATGGCAGCCGCCGGCATCGCCTGAAGGTATCGGCCCGCTACGCCATCGCCATGTACGAGTGATTCGCGATTACAGCCTTGCGGACCGGCGGGAGGCGCCGCAATACTTTCCACCGGTTCCGCGATGATCGCGGCGTTCCGGTTCGTCGGGTTCCGATAGCACCGGATTTGGCTTCGTGTTCGCTGACTGCGGAACGTTCGCGCCAGTTGGGCCAGGGTATTGGCGGAGGGATAGTGGCATGTATATCACGCGAACTCAGATGACGGGAGGCGGTGTGATCTGATCATGCCGAACGCCGCAACCTCGCCGCTCGCGACCTATATCGAATATCTCGAAAACGGTGAGCTGGCGTATCAGTTCAGCCCATCCGCCAATGCTGCGGTGTTCCATCCGCGTGTCATCGCGCCGAAGACCGGCGCGGCCGACCTGGAATGGCGCGTCAGCCAAGGCCAGGGCACGGTCTATGCCACCACCGTGGTGCATCCGCAGCAAGGCGCGTCCTACAACGTCGCTCTGATCGACATGGATGAAGGCTTCCGCCTGATGAGCCGCGTCGAAGACATCGCGCCCATGGCCGTAAGGATCGGCATGCGGGTGAAGTTCCGCGTGCATCCGAAGGAAGGCGACGAACCGCCGTACCCCGTCTTCACCCCGGCGGAGGGCGTCTGACATGTTGCGGCGAGGCAGCGTCGCCATTGTTGGCGCGGCGGAATCCGATCTCGGGGCGGTTGCGGCGTTGATGAGCCCTATCGACCTGATGGCGCAGGGCATCCATCGCGCGTTGGAAGATGCCGCTCTGACGTTGCAGGACGTAGACGGCGTGTTCTGCGCCACCACCCAGGCGCGCACCTCCGTAATGTCCCTGGTGGAGTATCTTGGCCTGCCCGACGCTTATACCGATTCCACCATTGTTGGCGGCTCGTCTTTCGAAATCCACGTGGCACATGCCCATGCCGCGTTGGAAGCCGGGCTGTGCAATGTCGCGGTGGTTGCCTATGGCAGCACGCAGCGCACAGTCGGCCGCCGCGCCGCCAGCGTGCGCGAATACAATCCATACGAAACCCCGTTCCGCCCGTTCCTGCCTGCCAGCGCCTACGCGCTCGCCGCCTCGCGCCACATGCATGAATTCGGGACCACGCGCGAACAATTGGCCGAAGTCGCGGTGGCGGCGCGCGAATGGGCGCTGCTGAATCCCGCGGCGTGGGAGAAGAAGCCGCTCACCATCGCCGATGTGCTGAACGCGCGCCCGGTCAGCGACCCCTTCACCGTGCGCGACTGCTGCCTGGTGACCGATGGCGGCGGTGCCATCGTCATGACCCGCATCGATCGCGCGCGCGGCATGGCCAAGCTGCCGGTGCCCGTGCTGGGCTGGGGGCAGTGCATCACGCATGCGACGATTTCCTCCATGCCGGACCTGACGCACACGGGTGCGATCCAGTCCGGCGCCGCGGCTTATGCGATGGCGGGGATGCGGCCGGCCGATATCGACGTGATTGCGCTGTACGATGCCTTCACCATCAACACGATCCTGTTCCTGGAAGACCTCGGCTTCTGCCCGAAAGGCGAAGGCGGCCGCTTCGTGGAGAACGGCCGCATCGGCCCAACCGGTGACGTCGCGGTGAACACCAACGGCGGTGGGCTTTCCTACTGCCATCCCGGCATGTACGGCTTGTTCCTGCTGATCGAGGCGGTGCGGCAGTTGCGTATCGAATGCGGTCCGCGCCAGGTGGCCGGTGCGGAGGCCGCTTTGGTGCACGGCAATGGCGGCGTGCTGTCGGCACAAGCGACGGTGATTCTCGGGGGACCGTCCACGGTGTAGGCGCAGGCGATTTATCTGCGCCCGGGGATGGATGCTGATGCGACCCATGAAAGCGAAACGCATCTTATTCGCGGGTGCTGCTATTACTGCCAAATTGGCGGCTGCTCCCTGCCGTCGCAGGCAAGAGATCGGAGCATCGAGGTTGTCGTGCTGGATGGGATCGATCCGCAAAGTGACGCGTTCATGCCCATTCAAGAAGCCATGAAGTCTATTCACGATCACTCGCCACTGTCACTTACGGCAGATGTGATCGATTCAACTGCCTCGCATACTTACACCTATTGGTCTTGCCATGAGGTGCCCGGCATCGGCTGCTCGTGGTAGGAATCCAGCACCATCCATGCAACTCCGCACTCCACGCCCAACCGCTGCCCCACCCCCGAGGCCCCAATGAAAGTCTTCGTCTTCGACCTCCTCGCCTACGGCGAGCATCTCGACCACCTGAAGGTCAACAACGAACTTCCCTACCCCCTCTCGTCGCGCCATTTCAAACCCGAAATCGCAATCCGCACCTACGCAGAGCACCTCGACGCGTGGGAAGAAATCGACCGCCTGGGCTACGACGGCCTGGGCTTCAACGAGCACCATTGCTCGCCCTACGGCCTGATGAACTCCCCCAACCTGATGGCCGCCAGCGCCGCCCAGCGCACCAAGCGCGTCCGCCTGCTGATCTACGGCAACCTGCTCCCCCTGCACGAACCGCTGCGACTCGCCGAGGAACTGGCGATGCTGGACTGCCTCAGCCAGGGCCGGCTGATCTCCGGCTTCGCCCGCGGCATTCCGCGCGAATACCAGGTGCACAACATCGCCTTGTCGGACTCGCGCGCTCGGTTCGAGGAAGCCTACGAGATCATCACCCGCGCCTGGACCGACGACGTGTTCAGCTACCAGGGCCGCTTCTGGTCGTATCGCGACGTGGCGCTGTGGCCACGCCCGGTGCAGCGTCCGGGCCCGGAAATCTGGATGCCGATCGTCGGCAGCAAGGAATCGATCGAGTTCGCCGCCCGCCATAACATCCGCATCACGCCGGGCCTCGCGCCCGGCGGTTTGCAGGACGACATCATCCGCTATTACGCGACGTGCCTCGCACGCAACGGCCACACGATAACGCCGGAGCATCTGTCGCTGGGGCTTTCGGTCTATGTGGCCGACAGCAAGGCGCAAGCGGTGCGGGAATGCGGCCCCTACCTCCTCTATTTCAATCGCACCCTGTTCTCGCACGGCAACTTCACCGAAACGAGTTTACAGCGCCAGGCCGGCTATGCGTCGGATGCGTCGCTGGATTACGTGCGCCCGGAGAACCTGCACGCAGCAGAGCATGCGCGCGAGGATTTCCGTGGCATGACGATGGAGGGTGTGGCGCGCCTGGCCGAACGCGTGCCCTGGGGCACGCCGCAGGAGGTGGCCGAGCGTATCATCGCGTTGGGAAACCACACCGGCGCGAACACGGTGCAGATCGGCTTCAACCGCGGCGCCATGCCGCAGGAGATGTTCCTTGAGCAGATCAGGCGTTTCGCGAGGGACGTGCTGCCGATCGTGCAGGCGCATCAGGTGACGAAGGTGCCGGCGGCGGAGGAGATGGGGGTATAGGTTCTAACATGTCATTGCGAGGAGCGAAGCGACGAGGCAACCCGGGTCGTGTGGGTGTACGGATGGTCCGGAAACCTCCCCGAAACGAGGTTGCTTCGTCGCTACGCTCTTCGCAATGACATACTGTGGGCCGTGCGGCGCTTGTCTGAGTTCCGCGTACTATAGGTCGCCTATCACGATGGCCAGGCCGATCTCAAACAGGAACGAGTGATCTCCGGCGGGCGCTGCTGCTGCATACGAAGAGGAAGGAAACGCAATGACCATCGCTACCGACCTGGCCAGCCGCATCTGCAAACTGACCTTCGACTCCTTGCCGTCGGCGGCCGTGCACTGGGCGCGCGTCGGCATCATCGACACGGTGGGCGTGACTCTGGCCGGCGCCACGGAACCCTGCGCTGCTCTGGCGCGCCGCGTCTCCGCTCCTGCGCCAGGCGACGCATTATTGTTCGGCACTGCCACGCGCACGGCCCCGGCCGAAGCGGCCTGGGTCAATGGCACGGCCTCGCATGCGCTGGATTTCGACGATTGCAGCAACACGCTGGGTGGCCATCCCTCGGCGCCTGTTCTGCCGGCTTTGTTCGCCCTGGCCGACGGCACGTCGCTGAACGGCCGCGACGTGATAACCGCCTACATTGCCGGTTTCGAAACCGAAACCCGCATCGCCCGCGCGGTGAATTTCTATCATTACGAGAAAGGCTGGCACCCGACCGCGACTCTCGGCGTGTTCGGTGCTGCCGCGGCATGTTCGTCCCTGCTGCGACTGACTTCGGAGCAATCGGCGGCGGCGCTGGCGATTGCCGCGTCTTTTTCGTCCGGTCTGAAGGCGAATTTCGGCACTATGACCAAGCCGCTGCATGTCGGCCAGTCCGGCCGCAACGGGCTGGTGGCGGCGCTGCTGGCACGCGAAAACTTCACCGCCAGTTTCGACGCGATAGAGCATTCGCAAGGCTTCTTCCGCGTCTTCAATGGCGAGGGCAATTTCGACGCCGACGCCGTGCTGCGCGACTGGGGGGCGCCGCTGGACATCGTCACCCCGGGTATCGCGATCAAGCAATATCCCTGCTGCGGCAGCACGCATCCGGCGGTCGATGCCATGCTGCACCTGGTCTGCCAGCACGGCCTGAAGCCAGACCAAGTCGAGCGTGTCGTTTCCCGCACCCACCAGCGTCGGCTGCGCCACACCAACCGCCCGCACCTGCGCAGCAACCTGGACGCCAAGTTCAGCGTCCAATACTGCCTGGCACGGGCGTTGCTGGATGGGCGTGTGGTGCTGTCGCAGTTCGAAGGCACGGCGCACGAGGATCCGCGGATCGCGCCGCTGATGGCGCGCATCGAGGCCTATCCGCAGCCGGACGTCATCCCGGATGACGGCAAGCATTTCGGCGCCGATGTCGAGGTATTCACCAAGGATGGAAGCCGCTACGCGCATTCGGTGGAACAGCCGCTGGGCCGCACATCCGTCAATCCGTTGCCGCAGGTTCAGCTCGAAGCCAAATTCCTCGATTGCGCCCAGCGCAGCGTAACCCCGGATGCCGCAGAGCAAGCGCTGGACCTGCTGCGCCGGTTCGATTCGCTGCCCCGCGTTGCGGCGGTGACCGACATTCTCGCGGGCGGCGTTGCGCCAGGGGCGGCGCGGGACACCTAGCCGACCCTATGTCATTGCGAGGAGCGTAGCGACGAAGCAACTTCGGTCGTCGGGGCGCACGGATGATCCGGGCGATTCTCCGAACGAGGTTGCTTCGTCGCTGTGCTCCTGAGCAATGACATGATACGCCGCACTGACCTAATACCCGTGGAGACCAGTCCATGACCCCAGCCGAATTGCCGCAGCCTGATATACTCGTGGTGGGTGCGGGGAATGCTGCGGCCAATGCCGCGCTCGCCGCGCATGAGACAGGCGCGCGCGTCGCCATGATCGAGGCGGCCCCCGAAGACGCGCGCGCCGGCAATTCCGCGTTCACCGGCGGCGCCTTCCGCTTTGTGCACGAGGGCGTCAAGGACTTGCTCCGGATCGCACCGGACATCGAAAGCCTCGACCTCGATACGATCGATTTCGGTACCTACACCCGCGAGCAATATTTCGACGACATGGGGCGGCTGACCGAATATCGCTGCGATCCGGAGCTGACCGACATTCTCATCAGCGGCAGCACCGACGCTGCGATCTGGCTGCGCCGGCACGGCGTGCGTTTCCAACCGGCGCTCGGGCGTCAGGCCTTCAAGGTTGACGGGCGATTCAAGTTCTGGGGCGGGTTGGCCTGCCACATTTTGGGCGGCGGCCTGCATCTGACTCAAACGTTGCACGAGGCGCTGTCGCGCGCCGGCATCCCGGTGTTGTACCGCACGCAGGCGGTTGGATTGCTGCAGGATGATGCTCGGGTGAGCGGGGTTCGCGTGGTGCATGGCGGGCGCCGTTATGACCTGCGTGCCAAGGCGGTGGTGTTGGCCTGCGGCGGGTTCGAGTCCAATCCGGAGATGCGTGCGCGGTATCTGGGGCCGAACTGGGACCTCGCGAAGGTGCGCGGCACGCGGTACAATACCGGCTGGGGTCATCGCATGGCGATGGATATCGGCGCCGCAGTGACCGGCCATTGGTCGGGCGCGCATGCGGTGCAGTGGGACATGAACGCGCCGGAATTCGGCGACATCGCCATCGGCGACCGTTTTCAAAAACACAATTACCCGTTCGGCATCCTGGTCAACGCGCGCGGCGAGCGTTTTCTCGACGAGGGGCTGGATTTCCACAGCTACACCTATGCGAAATACGGCCACGAGGTGATGCGCCAGCCGGGATTGTTCGCCTGGCAGGTGTTCGACCAGAAGATCGTGCATCTGCTTCGCGACGAATATCGCATCGCGCGGATCACCAAGGAACAAGCCAACACGCTGGAGGAACTCGCCGGCAAGCTGACGGGCGTCGATCCGCGCGGCTTCCTGCGCACGGCAGAAGCGTACAATGCCGCCTCGCGTCCCGAAGTGCCGTTCAATCCCAATGTCCATGACGGGCTGCGCACCAACGGGTTGGCAATCGACAAGACGAACTGGGCGAACAAGCTGGATGCACCGCCCTACCACGCCTATGGCGTGACCGCGGGGGTTACTTTCACGTTCGGCGGGTTGAAAGTCTCGGCCAGATCCGAGGTGGTGGACGCGTCAGGCGCCCCGATCAGCGGTCTGTTCGCGGCCGGGGAGATTGTCGGCGGATTGTATTACCACAATTACGGTTCGGGTACGGGGCTGGTCGCCGGGGTGGTGTTCGGGCGTCTTGCGGGTGGGGGTGCCGCGCAAGCGGCCCGGTCGCCGTAACGTTGTGGAATCCAAGACCGGTTGTTATTGCGACCAGCGTAGCGACGACGCAATTCCGGTCATTTAGGGCACCAATAATTCGAGCAACTTCCGCAACGAGGTTGCTTCATCGCTACGCTCCGCGCAATGACATCCACTGATGTTCCAATAAAACCACTGCGTCATGCCACCTGACGGATACCCTCGTCGGGATAGCGCGCCGTGGCGGCAACCTCCAGCAGCACCTCGCAAGGTCCCGAGAGCCCTTCCAGGAATGCGGCTGGCATCGCGGCATCGCCATTCGTCCAGCGGTGCGCGCAATCCGGCTCGAATTCGTGAAAACCGTCGCGTAGCGATGCATCATCCGCTCGCAGCACGCAGAAGCGCGCACCCTCCCAGATTCCGATCTGCCTGAGCGCCACTCCCAGCATGCGCGGGTCGCGTGCCAATCCAAGCTCGGCCGGCGATGCGGCGCGCGAGACGATGCGCAAGCTGGCAGGCGGGTGCGGCACCAGGAATGCCTGCCAGCAGCCGCGCCGAACGCCGTCGCAGCGATTGCCGTCTGCAAGAAGATGCAGGTCGGGATCGTCAGTTAGCGGTATGCCCGGGCGCGGACCGGTTCGGTCGAGCAAGCGGCGCCAGATCGCATCAACCAGCGGACCGCCGGTCAGCACCGGCGCGCACACCGGCTTCGGCGGCAGGTCCCAGCCGCTATTGCCATTCTGAAACAACCAACGATTGCCGTCGTCGCGATATGTCTCCGCCGGGGCGCCATTCGAGACCAGTACGTCATGTTGCTCGGTTTCGATGTGATAGAATTCAACTTCCCGAGCGCGGTCGTCCCATGCGATTGACCGGTGGTTCACCAGGTATTCCGCCGGGATCAGGATGCCGTCCAGGAACAGAGAATGTCCCTTGGTGATGCGCAGGTCGTGGTATGGCACGTTGTCGGCCAGTGCACCCTTGCGCACCACGATCGGCGTCGCGGCGCAGCGCCGGCCGCGCGTGACCAGGACGCGGCCGGAGCCGATCCAGACGATCGGTTTGGCAGCGCCGGACAGCGTCAGAATAGGGTCGCCGACACGCAACGTTTCCACCAGCACTTCGCCGCGTGGCGTGCGGATCTGCGTGCCGCGCAGGAAGCAGGGCACGTTGTCGGTGACAACGATCCCGGTCCCGCCGCCGGTTTCCTGCGCCACGGTGAACGCCGCATTCTGAAGGCCATTGTTCTGGCCAAAGAACAGGGATGCGACAGTGCCGCCGCCGCTGGTTTCGATATCGAGCTCGCCGGTGGCGGCGTTGTAGTGCGGCGTATCGCCGGAGGCGTAGGCGATGCCGTTCAGGTCGATCTCGTCTCCCTGCACGAAGCGGGTGATGAGATTGGTCGGCGCGGTCGCGGTGTCGATCCGCAGCGCTCCGCTGGCGGAGGAGAAGTTGATCGTGCCGTTGCCGAATGCGCCATTGTCGCCGGCGGCGAGGGTGCCGCTGACGATGTCGTAGCCGGCGCCGCTGGCGGAATGGCCACCGTTGAACGTGACCGTATCGCCGCTGGTCAGGTCGATGGTTTGCGCTGAGGAGATCGAAAAGTTGTTGATGAAGTCGAAGACATAGGACGCGTTGGAAAAGGCGTCGCTGCCGCCGACATTGACCGACCCAAGGTCGTTCGTCAGGTCGGTGGCACTGGTAATGGTGAAGGTGGGATCGATGATGTCCGAGGCACCGCTCGAATCCTTCACGACCTCCAGCGAGGGCGCGGACGCCACGGTCAGGGTATCCGTCGCGCCGCCGCTGCTCACCTTCACGGTGGAGCCGCTCACCGTCAGGCTGGCACCGGTGGCGTAGCCCAATCCCGCCAGCTCGATGACATCGCCCAGGACGAAATTGTTGATCGTGTTGGCGAACGTTCCGCCGTTGCCAAGGTTGGACGACCCGATCAACAGCCGGTTGGAACCGCTGCCGAACGTGATCCCGCCGCTGCCGCCTGCGCCGCTGTGGTTGAGTTCCAGCGTGCCGCCGCCTTCCAGCGTCGTGCCGCCGCTGAAGGTGTTGCTGTTGCCCAGGACCAGCGTGCCGGCGCCGTTGAGGATGACCCGGCCGGTGTTGGAGCCGTTGCCGGCGCCCTTCTGGTCGATGATGACGTCGTCCACCGTCACCGACTTGCCCAGCACCGGATTGAACGTGGCAGCCTGGTTGGCGCCATAAAGGAAGATGCCGCTGCCGATTCCCTGGCCGGACGTGCCGTCGCTGCTGGACGCGTGGGTCGATGTCCCGCCGGCGCCGCCGGTTGCGGAGCCACCGGACAACGTGCCGCTACCGATGATCAGGCTGCCGCCCTTGTAAACAAAGATATCGCCCCCGGCGCCGAGGCCGCCGCCGCCGGCTCCGCCATAATTCGAGGCTTTGGGGCCGCCGGTACCGCCGCCGAACGTGGTGCCGCCACCGGTGTTGCCGGAACCGAATCCGCTACCGGCCCCGCCGCCGCCCCAGCCGCCGACGCCGCTGTAGCTGTATCCGCCGCCGCCGCCGCCGCCGAAACCGCCTTTGGCACCCTTTGTGTAGCCGCCGCCGCCACCGCCACCCCAACCACCTGCCCCGCCGTAGCCGTAGCCCTTCGTGGTGGTGTTCGCCCTGCCACTGGAGCCACCAATGCCGCCGCCGCCGCCGCCGCCGGCGTAGTCCGGCGCACTGCCGGTTTGTTGTACGCCGTAGCCGCCGCCGCCGCCGTTGCTACCGCCTGGATTGGTGGAAGTTGGGACGCTGGCGTCCTTCCCCGACGCACCAGTACCGCCTGCCGACGCCCCGATAAGGATGCCTGCGCCAGCAAAGATGGTCCCGGGGGAATAGTTGTTGGTTGAAATCCCTCCGTTAGCACCATTGCCAATACCCCCGCCGCCCCCATCGACGTCTGCCGATGGATTATCACTCCCGCCGCCAGCGCCGCCCAAGCCTCCGCCACCGCCGTAGGCGCCCCCGCCGCCCTCACCTGCCGACATCCCGCCGGCGCCGCCGATGGCCTGGTTGCCGGAGAAATAGACCTGGTTCAGCGTCACCGTGCCGGTAGGGCCGATGAACAATCCGCCGCCGAGCCCTGCCCCACCGCCGCCACTGCCATTAGAGCCGTCGCCGCCCTTGCCCCCGATCGCCGCCGTGTCGAGCAGCGTCAGGCCGTTGACGATGACGTCGCCACCGTAAACGAAAAGTCCGCGATAGAGGTCGTCGCCGTTGATGATGTTGCCGCCGCCATTGATGACCAGCGTCTCGTTGTTATGCAGGTTTATCGCGTCGAGGTCGGTGCTGAGGGTGATGTTGCCGGTAAGGTCGATCGTATAGGTGGTCGATGACGACGGCGTCGCGTTATCGGCGGTCGAGATGGCGTTGGACAGTTCGGCGCCGGTTGAGACGAGCGTGCTGCCTGACATGCCTTATGCTCCCTGCGCCGCTGGGTCGCCGTTGGCGCGCCTGTTCGCTCGCCCAATGGTGCCGTACCTGCTCGCCATCCCCATGCAATCGTCCCCCCCGCGCCCAACGAACGCAGTGAGGTGGGCCACCGCGGCCCGCAGATGAACGGGTGGGAAAGCGCGGGGGCGGCCCCTTGCCGTGATGCGTCGAACACCGCCGCCTGAACCGCCACTGCCGGCCGTCGCTCGCGCTGGGCACGGCGCCGCCCCTCGATCGCGCAATCTGTTCCGGTATCGTAGCATCGTTGCCTGACTCCCCGGTCGGATATACGGCAGACGCCCGAAATCGGGCCGCCGCTCTTCCGTCCCTATCGCTCTCGTGCCGATTTTCGGCATGGCAGAACGCACACGCCGGACGGTTTCGGACAGACGCCGAGCCATGCCTGCACCCGCATGCTCGAACGCTCTCAAACAATCGTCGCCGCCCCAAGAAGCGACTGTTCCCGCCGGGGCAATTTATTGGTCCGCCTGTCGGACGGCAATCAAATTATTTCCCGCACCCTAAATTAAGTATTCCCACGCTATTTTATACGATTTTCACGCCCCGGACATTCACCGCCGGATCGCGCCAGAACGAATCCTGCTCCACGCGGCGGAACAGATCGGGCGGCAGGATGGTGCGGCGCTCATTGGCGCGGACTATCCGCCCCACGCTATGCAACCCTGGCGTGCCGAGCCGCGCATCGAATTCGGTGGCATCATACGCGACATTCTTGAAATCATGCGCGAACAATACTTCTCCTATGAACGCATAAACCGCGGACAGCGCACGCTGTGGGTCGCTGGTCAGCGTTTCGTACGTCAGCAGCATGATGCGGTCGGCTTCGTCGCCGAAGAATGCCTCGCGCAACGCGTTCCAGGCGAAGCCGACCATGCCGGAGCCGGAGCCCAGACCCTCGACGCGCGAATAGACCGTGCCGCCCGGTTCAAAACTGAAGATCTTGGAAGGTTCGAATTTGTTGCGCCGGATCAGCCGCTCGATGCTGTCGAGAATCCACGGCACGTGGCGCACGCAGCAGATCACCTTCGCCTTGGGGAACAAGTCCGCCAGCGCGGGCAGCTTGGAACACCACAGCCGATTGGTATCGAACACCACCTTGCGCGGGTGCTCGCGGAAATAATACGCGTCGAACACCGCCGTCAGCACCGCCTTGCGCTGCTCGTCGTCGATGAACACGGCGGTCTCGTTGTCCTGGCTCATCTGTCGCAACAGGGCATTGAACAGGGAACCAACGGGGCTCGACATGCCGGCATGGAAATGCGGGTTCTGCCGCAGAATGGCCGCCAGCAGCGTGGAGCCGGACCGCGGCAGGCCGGATATGAAGTGGATACCGTGATTCATGGCGATGCTCGCGGGGACCCTGGCGGGGGTCAGTGTGCGAAAAGGGTCTGCGCGCGGCAAGTTCGTCGTGCGCCGCGTCCGGTCAAGCGGGGGGGCGCCATTCAAGTTCGACAAATGGCGGGATTTCCTGCCGCACCGTCATGCCGATCCGCCGGCACAGCCGCAGCGAGGCCGCATTGGTCGCCAGCACCTTCACGCGGCCCGGCAGGCCGAGCCGCCGCGGCTCCTCCAGCACGGCGATCATCAGCGCGGTCGCGATGCCGCCCCCCTGCCGGTCCGGCAGCAACGCGATATCCACGTAATAGACGCAGTCCGCCTGCACATCGGTGACCAGCCGGCCGGCGGGCGTGCCGTCGAGTTCGACGATCTCGAACCGCGCATTGGGAAACTCCCGCCGGTAGCTTGCCATCATCGAGCGGAATTGCACGTCCAGCAGGAACTGCTTGCCCGCGTCATCCAGCGGCATCATCGCGGTTTCGTCGCGCTTGCTGCCGGCGAACAACAGGAACAGGAAGTTCTTATCGTCGGCCGTTTCCGGCCGCATGGTCAGACGGCCATGCGCCGTCGCAACATCGACGCTTGACAGCGTCGCGACGGCCGGTGCGCAGTGTGGCTGCCGCTGCATGGCTGGCGGACCAGCGTCAACCGGCATTTGCTGCACAACCGATCCGAGGCGCCCCGACATGGCCGAAGAGCTTTCCGCGGACGATTTCATTCCCTTGATCGGCGAGATTTTCCAGTCCGAGGGCCAGAGGCAAACGCTGACGCTGGCAAGCGTGGACCAGCCGGCGCATGCGCGCTGGCCGCAGGGGCTGCGCAAGCCATTCTCCTTGATCCTGCGCGGCGTTCGCGACGATGTGCTGGCGGAAGGATCGTACCGCGTCACCGCCGGCGGCCGGCGGAACTTCGAACTCTACATCATCCCCATCGAGACCGCCGCGCGCGACTACCAGGAATACCAGATCGTATTCAACTGACCCGGCCACGGCCAGGTCAGCCGCGGCTCGGAAATATGCCCACCAGCGCGATGCAGTAGTTCAGCGTGAGATACGGCGCGAGGTTGTTGTGCGGCGCGCCGCCGCCGGCCGGCTGCACCGGAGCCATGGCGACGGTCGGCGCGGCGGAGCTGTAGATCGCCGTCATCGTGCCGTTGGTATCGATGCCGGTTGAGAGCACGACGTTGGCGCTGGGCACGTTGGTGCCGCCTGTTGTGCCCGGGTTCGCGATCACGTTATGCGAATGCAACGCGTTGTTCTGGATCGTGAGGCTGACGGTCTGGGTGCCGGTCACCTCGCCGAGGTTGTAATTGCTCAGGCCCTGACCCTGCCCAAACGCCACCGCGGCCCTGCCGCGCAGGTCCGGCAGTGCGAACGTGGTGGTGCCGTTGCCGCCGAACTGCGTGCCCAGCAGGGCGAACAGGGCAGTGTTCTGCTGAATCGACATGATCTGCCCATTGCATTGCGCCCAGCCTTTCGGCGCGAAGTTGAACGGGAAGAGTTCGACCTGGCTGAGGTAAGGAGTGGTCATGATCGCACCTACCTTGCGCTGGAGAAACGTGTCGGATCAGGAACGCGGCGGAAACACGCCTTGCATGGCGATGCACCAGTTCATTCCCAGCACCGGCTGGATGTTGTTATGCGGCAAGTTGCCGCCTGTCGCGGAAAGCTGGCCCGGGGCAAGGGTGACCGAGGCGGTAGCCGCGTTGTACAGGTTGAAAGCGACACCCTGTCCGTGGCGCCCGGTCGCGTCACCCTGGGCCGGCAAGGCACCCGCAGGATTGGGCGTGCCGCCCGCCCCCGTGTAGGCGGGGAAGCCGTGGTTGTGCGCAGGGAGGTTGGCGGTCAGCAGGGTAACGTTCTCCGTGCCGCCCATTTCGCCCACCAGGTAGGACGACAGGCCAGGGGCCGAACCAGCACCCACCGCCACGCGTCCGCGCAGGTCCGGCAGTTGGAAATTGCTGGTGCCGTTGCCGCCGAACTGCGTGCCCAGCAGCGCGAACAAAGCCGTGTACTGCGAAATCGGCAAAGTCTGGCCCTGGCAGAGCGCCCAGCCGTTCGGCGCGAAGTTGCATGCAAACATCGTGATCTGGCCGAGGTAGTTATCACTCATATGTGCTGCCCTCCCTGCGCGGCGTGGCCGCGTGCTGCATCCGGCAATCGAACGCGAACCTCGGTGGCACGGCGGCCATTACTGGGTCGGATAGATCCCGAACAGCGCAATGATGTAGTTGATGGCGAGGTATGGCTGGCGGTTTTCGTGCGCCTGACTGCTGCCGGTGAGCCCGATCTGCCGCGATGCCAGCGTCGTGGTCGTGCCGGACGTGAGGTAGATTTGCTCGGTGGCCGGCGTCCCAAGCGCCGAGCCGTTCGCCGGAATGGCCGCGGCGACGCTGGTGCCGGCCATCAGCACGTGGTTATGCGGCCCCATCTCCTGGCCGGTCAGGGTGTGCTGCTCCTCGCCGGCACGCTGTCCCAGGACATAGTTCGAAAGCCCGTTGCCCTGTCCCTGGTGGATGGCAAACCGACCGCGCAGGTCGGGAAGCGCGAAGGTCGAGACGCCGTCCCCGCCATAGGTGGTCCCGATCAGGTTGTAGAGCGCGCTGTACTGCGAGATCGCCAACAGGCTGCCGTCGCAGA
>Ga0335072_10008048_pt1 | contig 15304 bp, 17 predicted proteins | sample Lox_Sample_21_FD_206725 | JGI IMG/M metagenome (GOLD analysis project Ga0335072, IMG submission 206725) | Soil microbial communities from Loxahatchee National Wildlife Refuge, Florida, United States - Lox_Sample_2.1 | ecosystem: Environmental > Terrestrial > Soil > Wetlands | place: USA... | reverse complement strand
GGCAACAGAGGATGAAGGATCCATTGATCTTGCTGGCGTGTATTGGTGACAAGCCCTGCCCCCTCAAGTTTAACAACTACCGAATTCATCATCTCGTCGAAAAGTTTGTGTTTCTGAGAGCTTTCAGCTCCGTCCAAAGTGCTGCTCTCCATGGAACCTGGCAAACACTCCGTTAGGATCTCAAGCGCGGTCAAACGGCCAAAGTACTTGGATAAATCTCTAGGCACACAGTTTTTAAACGGCGATAGAAGCATCGTCATCATTTTAGATGGCCCATCTTCTAACTGACTTAGAAAATAGTCAACGTGTCGCTTAAGGCCTGGCGAATGCTCGTATATCTGGCCTGGAAACCCTTTAGTCCAGATGGAAAGAATCAGCTCCGATAATGGCTGAGTGAGTGACGGCTCCAGAGCTGAGAATACGAGTTTGAGGGCCAAAGGATTACCTTCAAGGCTCTGAGCCAACCTGCGACAAAATGCTCTTTCCTTGCTATTGTTGCGGACCGTTTCAAGTATCTTAGGTGACATCTCAAGCGCAAGATTGAGCGCATCGTCCTCTTCCAAGGGTTCCAATTCCATTTGATCTGTGTCATATTTAGTTCAAATAGTATACCATTGACACTTGGTCTGCTTACTGCTTAGGCCTTCCTCCCTATTACTGCTCGCAATGATCATCAAAGTTGGAAATTGTTGTTTGATATCGTCATGAAAATGACGAAGCGTCTCCCAAAAGATTGATTTTCCTTCATTGTCAAGAAGTCGAAGATAATCTTCTGCCTGATCGATAATGATGAGAATATTAGCATTCGTTAAGCCAGATACTTTACTATTACTTTCGGCTTTTGTTGGTGAAGGATCCGGGTTGCTGTATTGATCTATGCCTGAGAGGTCATTCACCTTACACCAGAGCCGGTTCATGACAGTTGCCAAGGGTTGATTCAAAAATTCCGATATGTCGATTGCAACGTAATTTCTTACGTATTTAATTGATAGCCACCACGAAACAACATCATTGAGGAGCGCAGTCTTCCCAACTCCGACATTGCCAAAGAGATGAATAAAACCATTGTGCCTTATGAGTTGATTTTCGAGAAGTAGCGTATCAAACTCTCTTCCTATAATAGTCGTACTCTCAATGTCATCGGAGCCCTTTGCACTATTCCATTCCGCTGGAGGGATCCTGGGTAGGTAATCAAGATCTAGTCCAGAGTTTGAACTTGCATTCTGCACCAGTGGGCGTTTGGTGTAAAAAACAGGAACTATCCAGTCTTGAACATCCACACTGAAACCAAAACGAGATTGTCGTGATCGTTCCTCTCTCAAAGCGCGCCGAGCCTGCCAAGTTGAGGTCAAGATGTCAGCTCCCTTAACGAGAAGCGATTCGTAGAAGTGCCGCATGAAAATATCGGCGGCCCGAGTCAGAAAAATGTATGACATGCCAATGACAGTAGATACCCCACATCGAAGGAGCTCTAATGCTAGGTTGGCTGCCATACCGGAATTACTCACGGCGGAGTCACATGCGTTCAGAACCACAACATGAATACCTGCTTTTGCCAAGACGTTTCCGACCTTTTCAGCGGCAACGGGTCGGCAACCTGATTGACCAAACTCGTCAGTTGCTGATGAGAAATAAAGCTGAGCCCTTTAAGTCATAGAACTTTCAGTGAATGGCCATTTCAGAGACAATTGTGGTAAGGAACTCACCGGCCGTCCTTGACTTGTCCATGGACATCAAAGTGAATCATATCATAATGTCCCTTACGTTGACTTAACCACAGTTTCAAGGCATCAAAAGTCCCTGGCCTGACTACATCAAAGTCAATTGGCATGGTAGAAGATGTCCCAGCTATGAATCGTAAAACTGGCTGCAAAATAAGACGTTAGTCCACATCTGCCTTTGATCTCTCCATTTTGCGCGCTGTCATAAAAAGCAAATTCAGTGATGTCTTTTTGTTGGGCAAGTCCTTTGAAGTCTCGACATTTATCTCTTCTTGGGTACGATAAACACAGATTTTGCACTGAAGTGTAGGGTTTTCAAGGGTCTCCCAATGCAGGCGATGAATTGATTTATCGCTGTTGCGGTCGCTAATAGCCAGGTAGATTTGTTTCGAGGCAACATCAAGGTTGACTTCGGTAAAGGCTGGTTTCAGCTGTTCGTAGAGATCTATTGCGTAGAATTCGAGGCTTCTTTCTACGATCGCGGCTTTTGCTTCTGCAAAAGGATCACCTTTTCGATCTTGAAGGTACCATTTCAGATCGGCTTCTTGCTCTCGTAAGAATGGGTCGGTGATGTGAATTTGGTGAGACAAAAGATTGTTCGTAACAACAACATTCCAGCCGCGCTCATTAGCATCGCAACTTATTGCCAGAATGCTGGCTTGAGCTACCAGGGGAGTGGCAGTTGCCATGACTTTGGATTGTTTTTAAAACGGTATCGATTCAAGAAATTAGTAATTCGCTTCCATGGACTTGCAACAGGGTAAGTGTTTCGAAGGCCTCCATAAAGTTCTCGATGAAAAGGGCACGGAAAGATCACGGTTGAGATATTTGTAGTGCTATCACCACTCACAGCCGAAAAACTGTCCAGAGCTGAAATATTATAAAGCGCTGAAACACCTGTGGCTTCTGCCACGCCGTGAGTCTAGACTAGAAGTGGAACGTGTAGCGAAGCAGCTGAAATGTTATGATAAGGTTACCTATTTCTTACGACCCTATCTTCTTCTTCCTTCTTTTCAGAAGAACACATTCCATAGCCGAACTCACTGTTGAATCAACTGAGCAGCCCATTATGTCTCGTACCTTTTGTGTCTTTGATACTGAATTAAAAGTGAGCGACAGCTTGCCTCTAATTGGCCGCCTCGTGGCAGATCCACGGCGTCCGCTTAATAACTATCGACCACGTCGGTCGCAACAACCGGATCAAAAGTCCCCAATACCGGACAACTTCAAGCTTAATGTTGTCTCGCAAAATTCAACGAGTGCGAGTACAGAGGCCATCAGAACCGCGAAGGCCGACGCTGGACTTGGGTCGATCTTCGAGCTGGCCTTCGCAACTGACACGAAAAGCACGTACGCCATTTCGGCAAACGAGCTCAAGACCTACGCCTTGGAACAGTATAACGATACTTGGGAGACTGTCAAACGGGAGTATGAAACAGAAATAAGGTCTTTCGTAGAAATGAACAATGGTAAAGCGTATTTCATGGTGTCTCTGAAGACTGCCACCACGTCCGTCATTGAGCGCGGAGAAGAGCACAAGAAATCTGGAGGAGGCGAAATCAGCATTCCGCTCACAGCAGTTACTGGAGGAGCGGTGCCACCATTTATCAGCGACCCGCATGCTAGGAGTGAGGGCATTTGGTCCAAGAGCACCACGAACAAAGGCGTGTTTGAGGCGGAAGTCGCCTTAGCAGCGGAATACCGCGTGATCAATCTGGTCTCAAAGTACAAGCTCTCCTCCACGAAACTCATTTCACGGAAGCAAATTCTAGAGGACAAAGGTCTTTTCGAGCAATCTAGGGAAGGTGGGCTGGCTTTTAGTGGGGAAGATGATTCTGATGCTGAAGAGGATAGCGACGGTGGCGAGAAGTTCATCTAAGGTCTTCTAATATTTGTTAGTATGCGAAATAGCAATATAGTATTTTTAATTTTGGTTTCTTACCCTTTACCTCCCCTATCACGACATCCTGAGAATTTGGTTGAGGTTGAGAAATTGTGGCATGCTATTTAACGAGCGATGGTTCCGATGTTCCTAAGGCCATAAGGCCACAATCCTCCGAAGACATACTGTCCTCGTAAAACTTAAAGGAAAGAGCAGGGCTAAGCCTGAATAGGAAATTAATGAAGCAGCTTCAATACAAGTGGTAAATAGAGCAAAAAAAAATCATACTAGTCTTGGTCTTCATTCGTGAGTATAAGAGCGGGGGCTAGAATAGGAACAGCTTGAACAGGACTAGGTCAATGGAGCTGCTTGAATAGAAGTGGAATTTTTTATTCTGGCCGACGCAGATTAATTCCAAAAAGGATCATATTCGTGATGTGATGTGATTGTACTTGTGATCAATGGTCCTCGCAAGTTCTCACCTGACGCTGTCGTTGCACTGTCCTTATCTAGCATAGCGTCAATGAGCAATCATTGAAGCTCTTATTATTCTCTTAGCCAACTAATCTATATTTAGCTACAGTGCCTTCACTACTCATTCAAATCAATATTCCTCTTTTCATGTGTGGTCTTTTCAATAGTGGACAGCTTATCAGCTGGATTTTCTTCATAAGTGATGATGACGAATTGTCGCTTGACAATCAGTTCGACTTCAGCACGCATTTAATAGCAGAGATTTCGAGCCAGAATCGGTGCATGCTCTCTCCTTACCAGTAGATGGACGGTTCCACCAGAAATTTGACCATAAAATCGACTTGAGCACGCATTCGCTAGCTTGCATCAACCTTACCCATCAATGACTGTCCAATTGTCAGGCGAATCATGCCTTTTGCAACCTCAACACAGTCATATAGCATCCTCTCCCCATATACGTTGTAGATGTTAGAAGTTTGGAGGAACTATTTGTTTGCTTTTCTATTGCTTAGTCGTCTCTGGAATATGGGAGATGCTTTCCGCTCAGCCATCGGGTGGGAAACGCAAACAATTTGAGGCCTGCTACAGAAAATGAGAAGGCTTTAGAAGCCGGAATTGCAATCACGGAGCTACCGAAGATGTTTTGTTAAGCAATATACTTTACTCAAGCGCCATCGTCGAGACACCTATGGATAGATTCGCTCTGCATCTTATAAGACTCTGCCGAAGAGTGGAGAGAGCAGAGTGCTTTGATAAGGGAGATCTATCGGCACAATTTTTGTAATTTTGCTGTTACTCTTTTATGCGATAATGATACTGGTATTTGTGTCACTTGAGAAGGCCTTCTTGTTAAACGGTTGAAGTAAGACTCAGAATGGCTTTGGCAGCAGCTTAGCTAATACGGGCTAATTAGCAAAGACTTTATAACAAATTTGCCCTTAAAAAGTATCTAACTAATAACAGTCCTAAGGCATTCAATTATAGTATACTATATTTCCACTTAAATTGCAATAATTGCTAATAGTGTATGTAGTACTACAAGCGTTAGCTATTACGCTAGAGCAGCCAATGCAGAACTAATCGTTATTCATGCAAATCACATAAACATAGTCAAATTCACATTGAAGGAGGATAGGACTATGTTAGGACATTTATAGATTATAGCTTAAAATGCAAGCGAAGTTATTAGGACGCAATGGGAAATGAAGACAATGGTCAATGTGGGTAATGTATAAAGTAACTTAATAATAATAATAATAATTTAACGCACAGCTTGTATTAAGGCTAGAGAGACGTTTTCAGTTAGTTTTAGCCTATCCAAAGTTTCTGAGACCAAACACTTTGTTGCAAGACAGGAGGAACTCGCTGGAATTCACAGTACACTTAGCGGCGATAGTTTTTGTTGGACTGTTGTTCTCTACAGTCTAAGTAGAATTAGTAAAACTCAAGTTGCAGTTGCATACGCTAAACGTTATATGGCCGACTATTTGGCTATATTTTGGCTAAATAGCAAGGATGAAGATTTGTTAAAACAAAGCTTTGCAAATGTTGCAAGGCGGGTCTTGCAGGACTATGCTTCGCCTAGCCAGATGAAAAAGGAGATCTCGATGAAGTGGTTATTACCGTTAAGCGGTAGCTGAGTCTTCCTAAGAACACACATTGGTTGATTGTATACAACTACACCAACCTAAAGCTACTAGGCAATACGGATTGAAAAGCCGTTGACATCCGCCAGTTTCTCCCTAAAGCACAATAAGGTTTATTACAATAAGGTTGTTACAAGTGAAAATCGATTATGGCATATAAGTGCAGATTCGTCAAACACGAACTCGCTGTCACCAATCTTATTCAGGACGGAAATGCAACTACTTGTGAATGCCAAACAAGGCAATTGGAAGGTTGAGTGTTAATTAGCGAAACTCCGTTATTAGGTAGATTAAAGCTTACCCCAACCTCTAGGAGGTCCCACTCCACAGCAGGCTGAAAAAGTCATTCTTTGTTGATTGCTCATCCAGGCAGTATTCACTAAGGTTTAGGATCGCTATTTGCTGTATTCGTGTATATGGTTTATCGCCACAATGTGTTGAGCAGTATGTGATGCGATCTCTTCGATCGGTTACAACGCTTGCCGTTAGTGTCTTAACAAAATTACGAACGTGTGACTTCATATGCATGGCAAATTATCCCTTTTACCTACTAGCGAATATTATGAACCTATCCATAGCATATCATACCTTCCAAGGTAGAGGATAAGAACTTATCTACCGCACAGAACTTTTATCACAAACCCCTAATTCTATCCCACCAGATTAATTCCCCTTTCATCGCGGGCTCAATTAATACCCCAACGCTCTGAGTGCGTCCATCTGGCCCCAACCTAAATTCCACCTTGGTCAGCGCCGGCATTCCGGTAAATTCCGCTCCAAGGGCCCAGAAATCCCCTGAGACATGCATGATTTCAACAGGAGTATAGTCGTTTAATCCTTCGTCGAAGAGAGATGTTACACACAACTTGACAGGTTTGGTGTGGTTACTCAATGGAGGCAGTAAGTCACCGGGGCAGTGATCGTCACCACTGGTGATATTCAGTGGTGGGTATGCAGGATGCGTATACACCCCCGTAAAGGCGGATAGATCAGCGGATGGAGGTAGCGGAGGATCTGGGATTGTCGGATACATTAGCTGAAGCACTTCTCTTGTAAAAGTAGAATTTATCATCCGCAAAGCCCAATCGGCCAAAGATACCCAGTCTATCCGCTCCTTGTCTGGAATCCGCAGGAGGTCATCGATGAGACCGTACGCCAAAGACTGAATCGCCAGGCTCCCTGCCATCATGTTGTTGGAGAACAGGACCAGTCCGAATTTGCGGCGAGGGAGGTAAAATACACCTGTGGCGTAGCCGGGCTGGGCGCCGCCGTGATCGATGAGCACTTCGCTATGGTAGGAGCGGATGGTCCAGCCGAAGCCGTATGTGATAGGTGCGGAATTTGGTCCGAGGACGTTAGGACTGACGATAGAATGGGCACTGACTAGCTGTGCGTGGCTCGCAGAAGAAATCGGTGGAGCACGGTCAATCATTACGCGCAGCCACTTAGCGTAGTCTGTCGCGGACGAGACCATATTTCCCGCACCACTAGACTGAGACCAATCGTAGTCTCCCACATCGACGGAGTTACCAGCTCGATCAGTGTAGTAGCCTCTAGAAATGTCGACGCGGGGGCGGGCGGCACGAGCCTCCGCAAAAGAGATGAAAGTTTCGTTCATGCCGATAGGTGCCCAGATGCGTTCTCGAAGAAAGTCCCCAAGTGTCTTTCCCGTTACGATCTCGATGAGATGCCCCATAGTCACAAACATCAAATTGCAGTACTGCCATTTGGTCCGGATCGGCTCCGTGAGCGGCAGATGGCGCAATTTACGCACCGCCTCACGCGGCGATACCGTGTTGAAGGCCCACGTGAAGTCATGGCGCGGCAGACCGGAGCGATGCGAAAGCGCATCCTCGATTGTGACATGCGTCGTGTACCAGTCATCGTAGAGCACAAAGTCATCCGGGATGATGCTGTGCACGGGCGTATCCCATTGGATGTGTGGGTATTCCTCGTTGTCCTCTACGAGGAACGAGACGCCAGCGGCGGTGAAAGCTTTGGTTGTGCTTCCCACAGCGAAGTGTGTATGTTCCGTCACTGATTTGTTAGTCGAGATGTCAGAGACTCCGAAGCCCTAGATTCAGCAAAATAGTGGCATCAGAATCAACGCCTCCTGTAGACTGAAATGTATGTGAGAAAGAAAAAGGTACTTTTAAAAAGGTATCATTCCCGGCCACCACTGCCATCGACAACCCCGGAACATGGAAATGATCCAAAATCCATTTTACTCTTTTCTCAAATTTATCATCAAAGGGATTCTGTGCTAACGTTGTTGAATGCTCCATATTGTCAAAGATAAGAGGCTGTTGATGCTGAGGCTGAGGCTGTGGCTGAGACGAGAAAGCTCGACCTGGAGGGACAATTGACGGGTACTGCCATGGCACGAGCAAGGGTAATGGAAGGAACGAAAAATGCATCTTTTGTTACTGATAAAGTTTTTTTTGTTTTTGGCGTCGATTGATGCAAAGGAGATATGTATCATTGTGATCTATGGAAGCCTAGATGGAGATGCGGGAAGAAAGTGGGGAGCTTATGTTGGTTAGGTACGGCTTCGGTCCAATATTACCCCCGCTCATAGAGCCGCCTACATCATTGAAGTATTGATATTAGGATCGAAGAGAATCATCAACACCACGGAATCTCCTAAAAGACTGATCGTACAATAATATGGAGGATTCGATTTCTCCGACCTACGTCTATATAAACCTGTAGTTAGTCCTTTATTGAGAATTCAAGTTCAAGTCACTCGTTTAATGCAATTTGTCTATTCCGCTGTGAACATCTGGTCAAAATTCCAACAACTCGATTTGCCCGCCTCCGTAACTACTGTAGTCTCCCGGTAATGGCTATCATTGCCAGAAGAGATTTAGTTACGCAGTGCTTGGAGCCCAGCTAACGCACTACTAGAAGCATAACAGCTATAGCCAGCTGCGGCCTCTATATATATATATGTAGACAAGATAGACACATCAATATTAGTTCTACGCGCACAGCTAACCCAATAACTTCGTATTATCTCAATCTAACCATCGCGTAGTGTTGACAGCGAAGAAATGACGCACAGCGTGGTAAACGAACTGACGACTAACCGAAATTCTGAGAATTTCTCTCAGGCCCTCTAGTGAGGGGTTCTATAGCAGCTGCTTATGCTAAAGAGGTTCTTTATACTATTAATCCAACGCAGGAACAAATAGGTTAGCCTAAATATTTCTAATTTAGGCGCGCTTTATTTAAGGGATATACAATAGCTATAAATATTAGTTTCTTCATCTTTTATGACTAACAGGTTCTATATTTGTTAAGCTGTATAATAACTCATTTTAAGCGTTAAAACCACATTTAATCTAATACTAATACTACTTTCAACTAAGGGCAGTTACCAAGGGCAGTTGCTAGGGGCTGTTCTCAGGGGCTGTGCCGAGGGCGGATAGACAGCTTGTGTATATAGGAAGCTACTCTCCACCTCTCCCCCCCACCTTTCCTTCCTTTTTCTTCTCTCCTTAGCCTAGTATCTTCGATTAGTGCAACCTACAAAGCAGATTACTCTCGCATTTTGTACATGCTGTCACATTATACTAAGCTTATCTTCACTCTGCCTGGGAAGGCCTTGATAATATCTCTCTTTGAAGGTCAGACTGTACTTGACCTGGAACCTTTGAACATATCGAGCTATGCCTCCAAAGCAAGCTTCAAATGTCACGACCCGGACGGCGTCGCTAGCTCAAACCTCAAGCACAAGTCAAACGCAGGCGAATGTGCAAATTGACCCCCTTACTTGAGACGGACAACGATGGCCTGGATGAGGCAGACGTCGCTTAATTGAGAGAGCAGATACGTATGCTAACCCAGGGCCGGAAGGACGATCAGGAGACCCTGAAACAGATGCTAGAACAATTCGCAACGCTAGCCCAGTAGAACATTGTCCGTTCCGTTGAACGAAATGACACCTCAATCACGGGATCCTAGAACAGGACCCTAAAGTACTCAAAGAAGCAGCCCGACCGAACCCCTATCTGATGGGGTTTACCCCACCTTTGAGAGGGAGAAGCTCCAGATCCAAGGGAAGTTCTAGGTGAATACTGACCCTTTTGTAGACGAGGAAGCCAAAATGCTATATCTCTTCGATCACACTACCAGAGATGCCCAAAAACACCTCCACCTCTGTTACGACGATGAGTCTCAAATGCACTTCACCTGCGTCCAGGAGACGATACGACACTTAGCAGTCACATTAGGACTGCGGAAGTAGCCACAATCGAGGTTGGATGACTCTGCTTGCTTACAGTGGCCTACGTCTCCCCTGCCTAGAATTCCTCAGTTTCACTAACAATTAAGAGATAGTGCTGTAATCGGCTAATCTTGCGTATACAACCTAGCTAAGATTGTAGTCAAAAGGCAGTCCTAACTGACAGGTTCCTCTTTATTAGCGCTTGAACCAAGACAAATCACAAGAAAGCCTTGTAGACAGAGTGTCCTGCTAGTCGTAGCGAACTGCGCTAAGAATCCTTGTGCAACCCTTAATCGTCAGACCCATCCTTCTAGATTGCTATTAATAGCTCTAGATATAGCTCCTTCTAAGGTCATACTATCTGTCTGCCTGCAATCACCTACGTCTCCTTGCCTACTTGTCCTTAGTTTTCTCACCAGCGGCATTTCGTATTTGGTCTTGCAGGATGCTCAACAGAAGCTCCAATCTAATCTGTTGCAGCTACGTAGGCAGATATCGGCCTTTCTCATTGCAGATCAGCTTAGATTAAGGGGGGCGACTCCTACTAGAGCCTAATTGTGCAGGGAAGCTGACTGGAAAACTGCTAACACGTATCTCATCCGCGGCGTAGCTGGACAGAAGGCGGCTATGTTACTGTAAAGCATTTCTGCGATTATCCAGGTCGCAACGCATAGAGGTACTGCTAAGGCTGACTGATACCGCTATAATCACTGACGAAGCATTGTTATAGGGGTTGGTGATAGTGCGGTAGCCTAGAGAGGGAGCAGATCCGGTGGTTATGCTAGGATCTAACTGACTTGGAGGAATGATCGCCGTCGCAGGCACTTAAGAGCATCGACTCTAAAGTGGGAGATAGAGGATTCTGGCTTCAAATCGGCTGTGCTCTCGCGACCCCTAGCTACTGCGAGGCCAAACGGCTCAAAGGAGGCCTAGGACCCTGGATGAGAGGGATCAAATAGCGCATGAATTAAACTGAGCGAGAAACTAGAAACGGGCGACAGAAAGTTGGAAAAGGACGCAGAGGGAAGAGGGAGGAGTAGAGGACGGTATTTATGGTCGTCGAGAAAGCAGCAAGGCCAATGCGAGCGCGCCTTCCCCGATCGGGCGACCGCTGAACGCAGGGGGACAAACCGGTGTACTGAGATAACAGATTTTATTGATGATGCGTATATATAGGTTAATTAAGGTAACACCTGTCGTATCACTTTGGTGGGGCTGCACTGCTCAATAATCCTTGCCTAAAGTAGTATAAACTTCGCCGCATGATGGGGATAAAATGAAGTTGAGACTCGCGTAAACAGCCAATTACGCACACAGGCTAGGTTACCGCAATTTCCTAACGCGACTTGACGTCTGATTGAATGTTGAAGATAATAAAACAACAAGGCTGAGAGTTCAAGACAAGCAGAGTCTCCGTCGTTTAAAATGGCTCTTGGCTCTTGGCAAATCCTTGCTGCTACTGTTACTTTTACTGTTATTATCATCTCTCTAGCGTTACCCTTGATACTGTCTGAAATCTTTCCTTGGAGGATTCTACACCGACAGAAGCATGCCAAGCTCGCGAACCCCACGAAATCCTTCAAGGGCAAGACGGTCCTGATCACGGGCGCAAATGGCGCGTTTGGCTCCAGGGTTGCCAGAATCATAGCAGATCTCGATGTCGAGACTCTCATTCTTGCTGACGTCAAGGATTGCACAGCCGTCAAGCAGCACATCGAAGCAGAGACCAAGGCGTCGAGGAAGCCCGACATTCAGGTCTGGCAGGTCGATATGATGTCTTACCAAAGTTGCCGGGCGTTCGCGAAGAGGGCTCAAGAGCTCAAGAGCCTCGATGCGGTCTTGTTGGCTGCTGGGATACTTTCCTTCAACCGACAGGAGTCGCCCGAAGGTTGGGAAACATGTCAGTAGAAAATCAAATAGCTTTGTTCTCGTTGAGGAAAGACTAACACAGGTTTTAGCGATCCAAGTCAATTATCTCAGTACGGCCCTTATCGCTCTCCTTCTCCTCCCAGCCCTGAAGTCATCACCGTCAAATCCGGAAGCGCCAGTGATGACCTTCGTCACGACCTTTGGAGTCTATCCAGCTTCGCCTTTCATGTGGCCCCCCAAGAGCGGATCTTACCTCAAGTATCTCAGCAATAACAAAGATGGCATGATGCAGGCGAATCAGTATGGGAGATCCAAGGGCCTCCTCCTGTATTTTGCACGTGAGCTTGCATCACGTGTCTCGCTAGCGCAAGGCCTTCGAGTGACGGTGAATTCCGCCGATCCCGGCGCCGCATGGACTCCATTAACTAATCCTAACCGGAGCATGTTTATCCCCAGATTGATCATGGCCATGTCAGCGAGGGAAGTTGAGACTGGCGCCAAGGTGCTTGCCAATGGAGTTTGCGCAACTGAGCAGACACATGGCAAAATTCTTCTAGATTATGATGTTTCGCCGTAAGTTTCCATTCGTTGGCAAAGCGTCGGTCCTCTTTTGGCTAAATATTACTTTCGACTTAGATATCCGAATTTTATGGAGAGGTCGAGCGGGCGTAGATTACAAAAGCGCATCTGGCAAGAAACTAAAGATGTCTTCGAAGGAGCAGTCCCAGAAGTCAAGGCTGTCTATGCGTTGTTTGATGGGAAAGGAGATTAATATTGCTCAAGGGCTGCCATCTCTGAGCTGAGTGGCATAGTAGAGACTACCAAAACCTGATAGCACCGAGCAGATTTCAAAACATAGCCTCATGCAACAACAAACATTTAGCTGGCTATTTATATAAAGCTCTAGTACTCATCTGATCCATAAATTTCATAATAATACGTCCTTTACTTTATTCACTCACACATCAATCCCATCAATCATAAATTCATGCCTCACTCACTTCTTAACCTTCTCCTTCGCTATCACAGTGTTTGAAACGTAATGGTTAGAGGTAGAGGTAGAGGTAGAGGTAGAGGTAGAGATCTATCATGATCATTGAAGTTCTCAGGGTTAGGGTTAACGTGCACGGACCCCATATTCTGATGATACCCCGTACTCGCTGCTGATTTCGAAAGACAACAGGAACCTGGTTGAGAAAAAGAGCGATATATATTGGATAATATAGAGATCTGCACACAACCTGCTTTCCCAAACATTCCATTCGTATATAGCTTCAAGGCTACATAGAGGTCTTTGATCCTATTCCCAAGACGGAAATCAATTGCCGGATCATCGCAATCCCCCGTCGCTAATAAATACCCTCTGCCTCTCCTCCATAGCTCCCATCCTTCATAGCGAGACCCGTCTTACCCCTTTTAAAGAACTTCTCAGCTTCTTGGCTAGGATTATCTTAAATAGTATATGTACTGTCCTAGAACTCATGAAATTCATAGGCACCTGCACTATATTACGAGGCCCAAGGTATATGCTGCAGGATGGGTCAGATTGGCTGCGCCCGCTGGGCCACTTAGCCCATAATGAACGTGATGCTGTCCTCCAGGCCAGACGAAAGATATCTAATGTCGATTTTCGCAGCCTGTAGAAGCAACGAGAACTCCCTTCGTCCCGCAGCATAGACTTTCTCAATCATTGCTTCCCGAATCAGGGCTATAGCCTTGCTGGTAGTCCTAGCCATGTAAACAATACACCCATCTCTCCTAACCAGCTCAGAAAGATCTATATATTAGAATCGTCCTAAGTAATGACACAGTGCTACTCCCCAAGATTCACATCCCTCAAAACCATCCTTAGCAGACGTTCCTCACTTCCAGCCCCATTGTACACACATACACACACACACAGCCCCTACCTCTTCTTCAGCTCCGCATTCAACCCCGCACCCACCTCCGCCACCACCCCTCCCCCCCTTACGCCATGTCCCAATCCCTTCCCTCTCCCTCAAACCCCTCTTCACACCCACCCACACAATGTCCAGCCCACCTACCATCCCGCCACCCCATTGCGCCCAAGCCCCAATCCAAGACAGTTGTGAATATTCCACCTCAGCTTAAAACCACTTCATCCGACTTTATCAGCTAATAATGCCTGACAGCCTTCCGTGCTGTTGCTCAATTGCGACTTCGACTGTCGAAATAGAGCTATAACAAAAGGCTTGGCAGCAATGGTTTATGTTGTAAAGGACATGATAGATTAGAGATCTGTGCTGCTGCGCTGATGTTGGTGGCGGGGGTGGTGGTGATGTGTCTTTATGTCTTGTATCTGGCTATGCAATGTTGTCTACATGGCGTGGCTGTTTGTGGGTTGCTATCCGTCTATCCAGGGCGCGGTGCGAAGCTTTTGAATTTTAGTCGGGTTGGCACGTGAGGAGACGAGGTTGGCAGCGCTGAGTTCGTCGGAAGAGTGAGGGGATGAAGGCGGGGGTGAAATCTTTATTGGTGTTGTAGTCGAGGTGGTGCTGGAGACGTATACGCGCTCATTAAAACGGCTTTCTGAAGTGGGGTTCGGCGTCCAGTTTTCCAAGTCGCCTTTCGATGTTCCGTCTGATATCGAGGACGCGTCGTCGTCTTCGCGGCTTGGCTTGAATACTTGCCAATTGATGTTGCCAAGGAAGGTATCCTCATTCTTCACCACCAGGTCCTAGCGCATCCTTACAACCAAACTTGGCGGGGGCGGGCTTCATAGTTGAATGTGTCGTGCGTTTCACAGCGTTGTGCAAACGACAGATGATGGTGTCAGAAAGACGCTTATTGTCGTGAAGAAATATGCCATTCCTTGAGTTACATGGCGTTCTTCCTTAGAAGAGAGGATGGCGTAGGCGGCATCGTTCCCGTGATGCTATACAGCTTTGACAGCTTCTCGCGCGTTACATGACAGTAGGGCAGATGCTATCGTATTCGTTCGCTTGGCTCGAGCTTGCTCTTTGCCCCCATCATTCTAACAGTCAGCGCTGCTTGTTAGGGTCAGTCATCAAAGCATGTTGTGCGTTGTTGCGCTGATAAAAAAAGTCCAAGTTGACATGGAAAAAATACTTTCGGCAAACAACGGGTCGCTTCGCTAACAGCATCGCCGGTGCGTGCAACAACAATAAGATATTGTTTGTGCAGCACCACAGCATTCGGTTAGAGTACTACCTCACGGCTTGCAACAGACCGTAAGAGACATTCCTCGCGTCATATTTGTCGAGATATCTGCAATCCGACGTCATGGAAATGGATTCATAGCCAAACAAGAATTTCCATGTCTCGTCGGGCATGACAGCCTCTGGGCTGCACAGATCGAGCTGAATTCATATAGGCGCCCAATGCTCAAGATCTAATGCGGGCCAATCAGAAAGAGCAAGGCTTTTCCTATAGAGCCTAAGACAGTGAAGATGCTCATTCCACTGATATCTCTATATTTCTCGCAAAACGGTAGAGCACAAGC
>Ga0335072_10008047_pt1 | contig 15305 bp, 10 predicted proteins | sample Lox_Sample_21_FD_206725 | JGI IMG/M metagenome (GOLD analysis project Ga0335072, IMG submission 206725) | Soil microbial communities from Loxahatchee National Wildlife Refuge, Florida, United States - Lox_Sample_2.1 | ecosystem: Environmental > Terrestrial > Soil > Wetlands | place: USA... | reverse complement strand
CAATAAGAATCACAGGTCATCACTGGCATAACGCGCGATGGGCGAAAGCTCGTCGCGCTTTTCAAGTACGGACGGAGATGCCGGAATGCTTGAAAACACGCTCTAGAGATGCTCGATCATGTCGGTGATTTTAAAGCGTACCTTGGGCAGCCGCGCGTATTTATCGGTCTCGCTCCGGTAACCGGCGGCGCAGCACACGGCAGCCGTAAGGCCGCGCTCTTCGAGGCCCAAAATTTTATCATATTCGGCTGGAACAAAACCCTCCATCGGACAGGTGTCGATCTGGAGAAGCGCGGCGGCGGTCATGAAGTTCCCGAGCGCAATGTAGGCTTGGCGTGCCGCCCATTCGCCGGCGATCCGGCTGCGGGCGCCATGGATGAGATCTCCCACGATCATGTTGCGATAACCTTTGAGAGAGTCGAGGCTGCCGCCGCGGATCTCAACCGCTCGGGCGAAGAAGGCGTCGATATGGGCTTCGCTCATTTTCCTGAGCGAAGCAAAGACGACATAGTGAGAGCAGTCGGTGACTTGGGATTGATTCCAGGAATGGGGTTTAAGCCTGACTTTGAGTTCAGGATCGGTGATGACAAGAAATTTCCAGGGTTGAAGTCCATAGGAAGAAGGCGTGAGAATGAGAATTTCTTCCAGCGCCTTCCAAGTACCGACGGGAATGATCTTGGCCGGGTCAAAAACCTTTGTTGCATAGCGCCACTGGAGATTGGCAAGCAGAGTAGCCGTATCGAGTGTTATGGAAATGCTCATAAGAAACAAATAAGATTAAACATGGGAAAATAGTAGCATGAAGCTCGCGCCGTGTAGCTTTTTCTTCGATCACGAATTCTTTTACCGACAATGATCATGGTCCGGATGATGTGCGACAATTCTAACCGGCCACAAGACTCTTTTGATGTATTTAGTATGTAGTATGGATATTGCATATAATTACTATTCTAAAAATTTCATCAGATTTGATTCAATTTTAATCTTATCATCATAATAACTTTTTTAGCATATTGTGAGAAAGCAGATTGTGGTATCGAAGAGAGTCTTTTTTGAAGGGCACATAATGTCAGCTATCCAGTAACTTAAGCCGAATTATTTTGAGGATTTATAACTGTATGATTATGACTCTGAAAGTCATGTATTGAAAAATGGATAGGCCATTGACGGAAATTTTATTTTGAAGAGAAAAAGTAACAAAATAATAGTTGCCATATTTAGAATTTTGCGTTTTAGTCCTTCTCACCTGAAATTTTTGTAATCAGGTTTTGCCGTAATCAGTAGTCGCTGTACTCGGAATTTTTGCTGTCTGTATTTGCAGTTACAACCCTACCCAGCTATCAACCCTACCCTATAAGAAAACCTATGAACACCCCACTTCAAACGGGCTCCCGGCGCATGTCCACGAGATGGTTCAACGCGAGCAAGCTGTTATGCGCAAGCTTTGTTCTCTGCTGCGCATTTATCCTGGTTACGTTGGCGCGCGCCGTCGACGTGCTGGAAGACATGAACAACCCCAGTCGCACGGGTGAAAATCCCAATGAGACGATTCTCAACACGAGCAACGTCAATCAAAACACCTTTGGTAAAGTTTGGTCCTATCCGGTCAATGGCTCCACTTACGCCCAAGCGCTTTATGCCTCCGGCATCAGTATCGGCGGGGGCACCAATGACGCGGTCTTTATTGAAACGATGGCGGATCAAGCTTACGCCTTCTCTGCCACGAGCAACGCGCAGTATTGGCATGTGAGCTTTACCGGCGGGGATATTACGCCGGTGCCCCCCGGCGATTATCCGTCCGGCAACAACATCATCGGGAACTTGGGGGTCGAGTCTACGCCCTACATCGACAAATCGCTCAATACTATTTACATGGTGGCTAAAACGAAAAATACCAGCAATTCGACCTACTATTATACGCTGCATGCGCTCAGTCTAACCGACGGGTCCGAGCAATTTGGCGGACCGGTGAACATCAGCGCCTCCGGGTTCAACGTGAAGCAGCAAAACCAGCGCATGGGTTTGGCCAAGGCGGGTAACAATATCATCGTCACCTGGACCTCATACCAGGACAGTCAACCTTACCACGGCTGGATGATGGCTTACAATGAGACGACCTTGTCGCAGGCCGGAGTTTTCAATGACACTTCCAGCGGGAACCAAGCCGGCATTTGGCAACAGGGCCGCGCGCCGGCGGTCGATTCCAGCGGCAATGTCTACGTTATCACCGGCAACGGCACATGGGATGGGAGCAAAAACTTCGGCGAAAGTTTCCTCAAATTGAGCAGCAGCCTGAGTCTTTTGAGTTGGTTTACTCCGGACAACTACAGCAGCCTGAACTCCGGAGACGAAGACCTGGGTTCCGGGGGAGCGCTGCTCATTCCCGGCACCAGCTATGTTTTCGGCGGGGGCAAGCAGGGAACGGTATTTCTTCTCAATACGAGCAATCTGGGCCATGAACAATCGGGCAACGGCCAAGTCCACCAGACGTTCTCCTTCGCCAGCGGAGAAATCCACGGTGGTCCGGTCTATTACGACAGCCCGGTCAACGGTCCGGTGGTTTACGACATGGCCGTCAGCGACCACGTGAAGGAATATTCCTTTAACGGTTCGACGTTTAACACGTCGCATATTGCCGAAAGCTCCGCAAGCGCGGCTGGAAATCCGGGAGGGTTTCTCTCGGTTTCGGACAACAATGGCACCGCGGGCAGCGGCATAGTCTGGGCGTCGATCGAGACCAAGGATGCCGACAGCAGTTTGGAACCGGGCATTGTCCGAGCCTGGAACGCGGATAACCTCGGCGGCACGGAACTGTGGGATAGCAACCAGAATTCGAGCCGGGATAGCTCTGGAACCTTTGTCAAAGATGCCAATCCCACGGTGGCCAATGGCATGGTGTTTGTCGGCTCGTATTCGAACCGGGTCAATGTTTACGGCCTGCTCTCCAGCACAAACACGAACACTAATACCTTTATCGCAGAGAATCTCTCCTATACGGCGAGCGGGGCCAGCACCAGCCTGCAGACCGATACCAATTTCAATCCTCCCACCTGGGTGGAATTGGAAGCGACGGGAACCAATCAGTCGATTACTTACACAATTCCGAATCTCGCCGCCGGGACTTACGAATTGCAGATGCAATGGAAGGGGAACACCAACCGCGGCGAGCTGAGTCTCTCGGTGGATGGCGGCGCTCCGCTGACTCCCGATCCGCTGGATCAATATTCAGCGACGGAGACTTATCCGATCACCACCTTCAGCCCGAACCTGACGTTTAGTTCGAGCGGAAGTCACACGATTACGCTGACCGTGGTGGGCGAAAATCCGTCCTCCACCGGTTTCTATCTGTCGACGTTTGACTTCATCTTCAATCCGGTGATCACCTTCTCCGGCACGTATGAATTGCAAAACGAGACCAGCGGCCTGGCCTTGAATGTGAAGGGAGCCTCCACGTCGAATGGAGCCGAAGTGGTGCAATATCCATTTGGCGGCGGTAGTGCGAACGCCGAGTGGACCTTCACGCCCACGAGCAATGGCTATTACCAGATCGTCAATGTAAACAGCAGCCTGGATGTCGCCGTTGCCGGGGCTTCGACGGCTACCAAGGCGTTGATCGATCAATGGTCATTCGGCACGACGGGCGATGACCAGTGGATCCCCACGCAAAACAGCGACGGCAGCTTCACGTTCCTTAATCTCAACAGCGGTCTGGCCCTCGACGATCCGGGTGGCAGCACTTCGGCGAATACCCAGATGGATCAATACACTAATCAAGGTTCCAGCAACCAGAAGTGGGAAGTGATCAGCGAGTAAGATACTGATTCGGTACTCGCAAACACCGCGCGATGGTTAAAACCATTGCGCGGTTTTGCGTTGATGATAGCGCATTTAAAAGGGTGACGTTGGGACACTCCATTTTCTTTGATTTTGGCAAAAACGAAAATCACGGGCTGGAGGTGGCGACACTGGCGGTGAGTTCGTCACAGGCGGCGAGGACATCGCCGGGCTGGATGTCATCCATGGAACGCTGTTTGATCTGTTCGTAGCGGCGTTCGGCATCGGGCAGGGGAACGTAGCCGTGACCGGTCACAATGCGATAGGGGACTTGCCAGGGATACCAGTGATCTTCGATGGAGGGGCCGAAAAGCGCGACGACCGGGCAACGGCACGCGGCGGCAAGATGCATGGTTGCCGTGTTGAGTCCGACATAAAGCTTGGCGCGATAAAGGAGGCCGGCGATTTCAGGCCAGGAAGCTTTTCCTCGGGTGCAAAGGAGACGCGAGCCGAGTTCTTTCTGGAGCCACAGCGCTTGTTCGATCTCATGCGGAATGGGACCGCAGGAAACGACAACGTGGGCAAAGCGGTCGAGTAGACCGCGGCAGACTTCGCGCCAGCCATCGCGATTCCAGCAGTTGAAGCCCTGGCGCCCGCCGATCTGAACCACGGCAAAGTCTTTGAGGTCGTGGGCCGGTTTCCAGGAACGGGTGAACTCGCGGCCGAAGCGCATCGGTGGAATGGGAAGAAGAAGGTCGATGAAATTGGCGACGGAGTAGAAGTCTTTTTGGATACGGTGGCACTGTTCCCAATCGAAGTCTGAAATGCCGGTGAAGCGGCGAAGCTCGAATGGTTTGAGAGGAGAGGAGGGTTTGACCGAATAGCGCCGTTTGGTCCGGGAAGCGATGGCGAAAAGGCGGGCGCGATGGCCGTCGCCCAGCTCGAAGACATAGTCGAACCGGACGAGTCGCAGCCGCAGAAGAACCAGGGCATCGAGCCAAAAATCGAGGAAGGAGCGCTCATTTTTTTCCACCGGGGCGAGGGTGAGAACATGGTCGATTTCGGGGCAGCCATCGAGAATGCGGTCGCAGCCGCGCCGGACCAGGACCCAGATTTGCGCCTTGAGATGAGCTTTGCGGGCCGCGACGATGGTGGGAGTCAGGATTAGCGAATCGCCGATGTGCTTCGGCTTGATAAAGAGGATGCGCATGCGGGCTTACGCCTGTTTCTCGGACCACTTCCAGATTTATCCCCGGAGAGAAACAAAGGCAACTGGGATGTCCATACGCCGGTTTACCCGACCGATCAACGTCTTCTCAAAGAAAATTGAACTTACGAGCATTTGATTGCCATCCATTGTGAGTACTACAACTTTTGCCGGATTCACCAAAGTCTGAGAGTCATCCCGGCCATGCAGGCTGGCGTTTCCAACCATGCTTGGAGCTTGGAAGAAATAATCTCGCTGTTAGATTGATGGTCATGGATAAGCCGGATACGGCTGTTTTAAAATACTTACCTGCCATTATTGTCGGAGTTTTTTTTGCAGGTTTAGCGACTGAAGGGTTGGTAAGAGGTAAAATTCGTACCTGTGCATTTATCCCTTTTTGGATTTATCGGGATAAATCCCCTTCCTTTTTTTTGCTCCACGTAGTCGGCTATTATGTATTTTCGATAGTTTGGTTCTTCCTTAGTCTAAAAGCGCTGTAGCTGGCCGTTGATTCAAACCGATCATTTTCAAAAGAGGCCGCGGCCACTACCAACTGAGAAGCCAAGTCTCGGCCCGGCCGGAACGCCGCTAAAAATGGCAATTCGCGAGTCCGTTCTTATCGAGATAATGTTGATGGTATTCCTCGGCGCGCCAGAAATCGGTGGCCTGGACAATTTGGGTGACAATCGGACGGTTGAAGTAATGGGAGGCTTCGAGACGCGACTTGGAAGCCTCGGCGGCGATTTTTTGTTCGGGCGTGTAGTAGAAGACCACGGAACGGTATTGGGTGCCGACATCGGGGCCTTGGCGGTTGGGCGTGGTTGGATCGTGATTGGCCCAAAAGACGTCGAGGAGTTGGCCGTAGGTGACCTTGGCCGGGTCGTAAACGACGAGAACCGTTTCAGCGTGGCCGGTGAGATCGGTGCAGACGTCCTCATAGGTCGGGTTTTTCGTCGTGCCGCCCATGAATCCGACCGTGGTGTCGACGACGCCCGGGATTTTCTCGAATGTCTCCTGGGAACCCCAAAAACAGCCGGCGGCGAAGGCGGCCTCGGCCAGCGGCTTCACTTTTTCGGGGACTTCACGTCCCTGGAGAACAAAGGTGAAAGCGGCGGAGTTCATGCAATAGCGAAGTCCGGTGGGCGCGGGGCCGTCGTCGAAGACATGGCCGAGATGCGCGTCGCAACGGGCGCAGCGAACTTCCGTGCGCTGCATTCCGAGACTATTGTCGGGCTGGGTCGCGATATTTTCCGGGGCGATGGGCTGGAAGAAACTGGGCCAGCCGGTGCCCGAATCGAATTTGGCGCTGGAGACGAAAAGGGGAAGATTGCAGCAGACGCAATGGTAGACGCCGTTTTTGTGATTATCGTAGAAGACGCCGCAGAAGGCGGCTTCCGTGCCCGCGCCGCGGGTGATATTGTATTGTTCGGCGGTGAGTTGCTTGCGCCAGGCGGCATCGCTTTTGGCGACCTTGGCCATCAAAAGAGGAGGGGTGAGCTTGCCGTCGGGACCGAAAACACAGACTTTGACATAACCGCCGCTTTCGGAAGGAACAGCGGTGGCGGCTACGCTACCGAGGCCAAAAGTGCGGTAGAGCCAAGAACCGCCAGTGAAGGCGAGAGCGCCTTGGCCCAGGAGAATAAGAAAACCTCTGCGATTCATAACTGAAAAATAGGAGCCGATTCAAACGGCCCGCTTATAAATAAGAGCGTTGATAGAGAGACTTTATTCCCGCTCCAGCCGACAGGCAAGGGGTGGATTTCAAACATGTAATTCTGAAAATCCAGTCTAAGATTTACCATCATCGCGCATGGCAGGCGCTTTGGGGCCTGCCCGATTGCGTCCCCTGCGCCGCCTTCATTTCCCAAGCTTGTCAAAGCAAGCGGCCACGATAACCTCAAGGACACTCTTGCACCCCGCCAAGCGGGAGAATCTATTTCTATGCCCTCGAAAATCTTTTATCAAAGCTCGCTCCCCCGGGCAGGCTCCACCCTCCTGCAAAACATCCTCGCGCAGAATCCCGATTTTTACGTCACGCCCACCTCGGGATTACTGGAACTTGTCTTTGGCGCGCGACTGAACTACACCAACAGCGCCGAGTTCAAAGCGCAGGATGTTCTCCTGATGAAAAAGGCGTTTCTCGCCTTTGGCCGGGCGGGGATGGAAGCCTATTTCAAGGCACTGACGGAGAAGCCCTATGTCGTCGATAAATCGCGCGGCTGGGGAGTGCATTTTGACCTTTTGAGCCTGATTTTCGGCGAGGAACCCAAGATCATCTGCATGGTGCGGGATTTGCGACAAATTCTCGCTTCCCTGGAAAAGAAGTTCCGTTCAAATCCCGACAAACATCGCGCTATCGAGAATCATGCCAATTTGACCGGCACGACCACTTTCAAGCGGGCCATGATCCATTTGCAGGGGCCGCCGGTCGGCTTGGCCTTGGATCGCCTGATTGAAGTACATCAGCGGGGCTGGAATAAGAAGATGCTCTTTGTGCGCTTTGAAGATCTCACCACCCAACCGACGCAGGTGATGCAAAAAGTTTACGCCTATCTCGGCGTGCCGGAGTGGAAGCATGATTTTGAAAAAATCGCGCAGATTACCCAGGAAGACGACGAAGCCTACGGCATTCCGGGTCTGCATCAAATCCGGCCCAAGGTGGAACCGCTCCAGAATGATTATTTGGAGACTCTCGGGCCGGATGTCATCCGCTATGTTCAAAACCAATACGCGTGGTATTTCCAGCTTTTCGGTTATCACGCCCTATCGATGCAGCGAGCGCCGGGAACGTGAAAACGAAATTCCATTTTGCCGGGATCATTCTCCTGGTTCAGTTCATCCTCATTCTCAACGGATTTTCGGCTAATCCGGATACGGGCGGCGTTCCCACCGTTACCGAGGCGCGGACCTTCAAAAGTTGCCTGTTGCCCGCGCCCAAAAACGGCGGGTTTCAGATGGATGGCTATTGCATTTGGTGCTCTTCTGTCGTCAAAGTCGGCGATACCTACAATATGTTCGCTTCCCGCTGGCCGGCCAAATATGGCTTGAATGGCTGGCTGAACTATTCCGAGTGCGTCCGCGCCACCTCCAAGGATTTATTGGGGCCTTATACGTTTCAGGAAGTGGTGTTGCAAAAACGGGCCGGTCATTGGGATGCGCCGCGCGTGCACAACGTCAAAGTCGTCCAGATCGGTTCCCAATATGTGATTTTCTATATCTCCACGGCCAATTCGACTGGATATGCATTCGCCGATTCGGTCACCGGCCCATGGACTCGTTCCGATCAGGCGGTGATGAAATTCAGCAATCCCGCGCCCTTCGTCCGGCCCGATTTGAGCATCTATTGCTTCGGGCGGCTCAAAGACAAAGACCAGGTCAATCGCGGGGTGGCGGCGACGGCCCCCAACTTCAAGGGGCCTTACACCATGGTTGACAGCGGGGCCAATCTCCTGCCCGGCGGCTATGAATTGGAAGACCCGACGATCTGGTGGGCAAATAACCAATACAATGTGCTCATGACCGACTGGAAGGGAAAGGCGACCGGAACCGTGAAAGCGGGTGTGCAATATTTTTCCAAGGATGGAATCCAGTATCAGCTCATGAGCCACGATCCGGTCTTCACCAAGACCGTCACCTACGACGATCATACCACGGAAACCTTCGCGCGCCGGGAAAGGCCGCAAGTCTACACCAACGAAAAAGGCGAGGTCATCGCCCTCTTCACCGCCTGCCTGCCCAAGAACGGCCCCTCCCGCGTCGTCGTCCAGCCGGTGGATCATTATTATCCGGGGAATTAGAAAAAGATGCGGTTACGGATTCGGCTGGGACAAATTCCCTAACTGCGGCGCCGGCAAATGGGCAGGCCATTTCGGGCCAACGGGAGTCAGCAACACGATGAGCCGCGCGTCAGTGACCGAAGATGCGGCGGGAATCGTGCCGAGTAGGATGGAGTATCCCCCTGTTCTGATCTTCAGCCGGCTTGGGTGGTGTGGCCGGGACGACGTTAAAGGTTGCATTGTTCGGTGAAAGCAATTCCACCCGCAAGGTCTTGCCATTCTGGGTCAGGATAGCAGTGTGGCCATCCTTGGAGATGTCGATCGCCGCCGGGGTTTCGGCTGAGGCGGTCCAGACGAAAGGTTTGGGATGGCGATTGTGGAAAAGGTGCGAATGAACCAGCCAAGAACGGCTCCAATTACGCCTAGGCTAGCTGTCCGCCTCCGAGGCAGAGTCCCACTGTCGTTACATACCAGAGTGTCGCAGCAGTCGTGACGCCCCTGATGAGATCGCCTTTTTTTAGAATGCATCCCGCGCCGATGAAACCGACGCCGGTAAGGATGCCCAACGGCAGTCGCATCATGTCCATCACGCCGAAGGAAGAAGGCGTCTTGCCGCTGACGCCGAGCAGCAGATTCATCTGAATCATGCTGATCGACGCGGCAAGACAAACGAGCATGGCGGTTCGTAAACCTGCGGGACGATCCGCCTCGCCACGATTGAGACCGATAAGCGCGCCCGCGAGAAGAGTAAGACCAAGACGCAAAAGAATAGCCGACCAGTCGATTTGCAACGTCATCAGGAAAACGAGCGCAGGAAACAAGACGGTGCCTCAGAAAATGAGACTAGTTTTGCATTTTTTATAGAACTTAAGGGCCATGCGTGTTGCGCGAGCAACTGAGAAGTTTTTCGGCGATATGCAACTGGGAGGGAGGGTCGGCAGTCGCGCGATCCTTCATTTTCCCTCTAAGCGCGGCGGCGTGGTCTCGTAAAAGTCCGCTGGCATGTCGAGTGCGTTCAGAATCAATTATGAACATATTTCATCTCGGAAAAGGCAAGGTCACCACACTTCACGAACTCTTCTTGGATCAATTGCGCGATCTTTACAGCGCAGAAACTCAATTAACCAAGGCACTGCCTGAAATGGCCGAGGCGGCGAATGACGCGACGCTGAAGCAGGGTTTCGAGACACATCTGGAAGAGACCAAAGGACATGTCCGACGGCTGGAACAAATTTTCTCGGCCCTCGGAGAAAAGCCTACGGGCAAAACCTGCCAGGCCATGGAAGGCTTGATCAAAGAAGGGAAGGAAACGATCAATGAAGACGCCACTCCTGAAGTGAAGGATGCAGCGCTCATCGCGGCCGGCCAGCGTGTGGAACATTACGAGATCGCGGGCTACGGAACGGTTCGCACATACGCCGAGTTGATGGGGCATTCTGATGCTGCTTCCCTTCTGCAACAAACTCTCGACGAAGAAGACGAGACGAATAAAAAACTCACCGCTGCAGCGGAGGCTCTCAACGTGCGCGTACCTCTGGGGCATCGCAAGGGCGAACCGGTTTCGAGCTTGGCGCAATCAAGCTAGACTCTCCTTCATTCCCCTCTCCGGAATTCCTCCGGAGAGGGCGCGAAAGGGCAATTCCCATGCCCATTTATATTGGTACCTCGGGGTGGACTTATCCGCATTGGCAAAAGGCATTCTTCCCCAAGAACCTGCCATCGGTCGACCGACTTCATTATTACGCCCTTAGATTTAACTCGGTCGAGGTAAACACTACTTTCTACGGTACTCCGAAGAAGGAGACGGTTCGAGCGTGGAGCAACGCCGTTCCAGCCAGCTTTCGATTTTCCATCAAAGCGAGTCGATTTATCACTCACAACAAAAAGTTGCTGGAACCCCGGAAGAGTTCGATAAAGCTTTTTCGCGCCATCGAGCCCATTGCCGAACAGACAACGGCAGTCTTGTTCCAATTACCGCCCTGGTTCGCGAGGGACGAGGAAAGACTGCGCGCTTTTCTCCGGAAAATGCCATCTGCGTATCGTTACGCCTTCGAGTTTCGTCATCCAACTTGGTTTTGTGAGGAGGTCTACGACATATTGCGCGATGCGGCGGCTGCCCTGTGTGTCTGGGATTTGAAGGGAAAGCTAGCGCCCATCGAGACCACAACCGACTGGGTTTACGTCCGCCTGCATGGGCCAACGTCCCGGGCTTATCGCGGCAGCTATCCGGACGCGAGCCTCCGTGGATGGCGTGACCACGGCAGGAAGTGGAAGCGCGCAAAGATGGATGCCCTATTTTACTTCGATAACGACGAAAAGGGCTATGCCCCAATCAATGCTCTGCGTTTGGCCGAGATGTTGGAGAGTTGACATTACTCTCGAAGCTGCGAGCGCTGAAATCTTGTAATTTCTCGCTCCACGAGCTGTCGCGCGAAACGGGCATCACGTCTTTGACGCACCCTGAATTCTTTCTTTTGGAAGTTACGATAGGACGTAAAGAAGAATTCAATCTCATCGAGAAGTGCTTCGGAAGATCGCGCAACCCGAGGCATACTGCATTTGCGTTTGCAGAATACGGGGAGCTTGCGCAGCCCTCATGGCAATACGCAAGCGCTGGGCGAATTCTCGATCCATGGCGAGAGGGGTAAACAAGCGAAAATCTCGTGGCATGATGCCTGCGTCATTCCTCGTCGTGAAAGATGGCGAAGTAAAATCGTCCACGTCACGGCGCACCTTTATCAAGCAAGCCCCAGCCAAGAACTCCGGCGCCGCTAGCCCAGAACGGCGGAAGGACAAGTCTAGCAATTTCGCCATGCTTTCTCTGGGCGCACTTGGCGTTGTTTTTGGCGACATTGGGACAAGTCCCCTTTACGCCATGCGGCAATGTTTCCAGAACCTTCATGCCTCCGTCGTCGATGCCGGTTCTGTGCTAGGCATTCTTTGTCTCATTTTTTGGTCCCTCATCTTGGTGGTGTGCGTCAAGTACGCGACGTTTATCCTCCGCGCCGACCATGATGGGCAGGGAGGGACCCTCGCGATGCTGGCTCTGATTCATACCAAGCGACCGCATGCGGATACAAGGTCGCCTGGCGCACTCATTCTTATGGTCCTGGCGGGCTCGGCTCTTCTTTATGGAGACGGAGTGATTACACCTGCCATCTCGGTGCTTTCTGCAGTCGAGGGAGTCAAAGTTGCGACTCCCGAAGCGCAACACTTTGTCGTCCCCGTGGCCTTGGGAATTCTTGTTGGTTTATTCCTTCTGCAGCACCGTGGGACGGAAACCGTGGGGATGTTTTTCGGGCCGATCATGGCTCTTTGGTTTGTTTCCATTGCCGGCCTGGGGGTGACCCAAATCGCAAGGTATCCCGGTGTCCTCCAGGCGTTGAATCCAGCCGTGGCTTTCCAGTTTTTGACGCACCATGGCAGCACCGGTGTGGTGGTTTTAGGCGGCGTTGTCCTCTGCTTGACGGGGGCTGAAGCCCTCTTCGCGGATCTCAGCCACTTCGGCCGATTTCCTATCAAATTGGCCTGGTACGGCTTCGTGCTACCGGCTCTCCTCCTGAACTACTTCGGTGAAGGGGCGATGATGCTGCAGCATCCGACGGAAATTCAGAATCCCTTTTTTTCCCTCGTGCCGCATGTACTTCTCTGGCCTATGGTCATCCTGGCGACCCTGGCCACGATCATTGCCTCGCAGGCATTAATCTCCGGGATCTTCACGCTGACAGAGCAAGCCATATATATGGGCTATTTTCCGCGCTTCAAGATTTGTCATACGTCGAAGAAGCAACGCGGTCAGGTTTACATTGGGGCCATCAATTACGCGCTCATGCTGGCATGCGCCGGCGTCATTCTGGGCTTTAGGTCCTCGGAGAAATTGGGCGCAGCCTACGGTCTGGCGGTCATCGGAACGATGATAGTGACATCAATGACGTACCTCGTCGTGGTAAGGGAAATTAGGAAGTGGTCACGAGCAAAAGCCTTTGCCTTGGGGGCCTTTTTTCTTCTTCTTGATACGTCCTTTCTGGCTGGAAACATCGTAAAGATCCTTTCGGGGGCATGGTTGCCACTCGCCATTGCATCGCTGGTTTTCGGAATCTTTTGGATTTGGACGGAATGCGGAACCCGATTCCGACGGTCTTTGAACTCCTGGGCAATGTCCATCGAAGACTTCGCCAAGGAGATGCGCGATGAAGAAGAGCGTCAGGAGGGGACGGGCATCTTCCTGACCACACGGCCAGAAATGGTACCTCTGGTGGGCAAGAACCACTGGCTTCGCGGCTTGGCCCAGCATGAGCAGATCCTCCTTGTTACCGTTGATGAAAAGGAGACCCCATACGTCCGCGATAATGAGATCGTACAAATCGAAGACCTAGGCCGGGGGCTTTGGCGCGTTACGGCTTCTTTTGGCTTCATGCAGCAGCCAGACATCATTCGCGTGCTCAAAAGCTTGCCCCGGGAGAGACTGGTCTTGGATTGGGACAAATTAGTTTGCTACCTACCAGAGGCGACGTTTGAATTAAGGGGTAGCTGGTGGCGACGTCGTATTAACTTTGTCTACGATTTGCTCCGCCGCAACTCGCTCTCCGCCGCGCAATATTTTCAGGTGCCTCCTCGGGAGATCGCACTTATCGGAGTGAAACTCGAAGTGTGAAACGGACGCGGGCTAGGCGGTCCCTTTGACGTAACGTTGGGACACGACCTGTGGGCGAGAAAACACGCCGCCATCGTGGAGGGAGCGGAGCAATTGGAGATATTCCGCATGAGCCCACGCCAGCGGTCGCGCTGAGCCGGTGGCTTGACCAAAACGGAGGCCCCTGTCAGGAATGTCGGCTGCGTCCCAGACCTGCTCGGACAAGAGCAAGGATTCGTCGGCAAAACTCGCCATGGCGCGGGCGAGACTTCGCGCTTCGTCGCGGCGGCCTTGCGCCAATTCGTAGTGGGCGCGCTCTCCGGTGAGCAAGGGCCATGCGCGGCCCACGCCTTCGTCGCAAAACGGTTCGCCTTGGTCCGTCTCGCCATAGCCGTCCTGGTTGTAGCGGCGCCAAACGGGGCCTTTCGGCGTTTTGACGAGGAGCGAGGCATCGATCGCCGTGGTGGTGTCGCGCACGCGTGGGTCATCGGCACGGCGCAGCCCGTAACGGACGAGAGCCCAGACGTCGGGACTGACCATCTCGCTGGCGCGGATGGATTGGGGCCCGCGGCTGTTGGTGATGGCGCAGTCAGCCCCGAAGTCTGGCCGTCCTTGAGCGTCACCGGGCACGACCCGGCAGTAGTAGCCTGCGACGCCGGCGCGAGCCGCGAGTTCGCTGCCGGAAAAATACGTCCAGTTTTCGATTTGCGCGTTCCAAGCGTCGGCGGTTTCGAGAAAGTACGAAGCAAGTTCGCGCTCGTGGTTCTCCCGCGCGGCCTGCCCTGCGATTACAAGTGCCGCCACCGTCATCGCCAGCGTGTAGATGGAAAAACCGGGACTGCGCTCCCATCGCCCTTGCTCGGAAATGGGGCCGTAGCGGCAAATGAACTCGGCTGCTCTGCGCAGCATGGGCCAGTAGCGCGAGGCGGCCTTGCCCCCGATGAACGCATTTTCCTGCCGCACAATCTCGTAGAGCAGGACCGGTGCAGCGATCAAGTCGAGCTGGATGGCTTTCCAGTAAGCAGCGCCGTCGCACCACATCACCTGGGGCCAGTGGCCATCGGCTTCCTGGGTGCGGCGCAGATAGTCCAGGGTGCGGATCGCATCCTCGCGTGCGCCGCAGGCGAGCAAGCCCAAGGCGGACTGCGCGCAGTCGCGGGCCCAAACGGCATGATAACCCGCGGCTTCCTGGTGCTCGCGGGCTTCACCCCACGGGATCGACAAGCTGGCGACACGGCAGCCTGGCTGTTCAACGCTTTCGTGGACGCGCAGGACCGCCATGCTGGCGCGGAACAGGCGCAAGTCGCCGGCATCGTCCTTGGGGAGCAGGTGCGTCCGCTGCCATTCCGCCCATTCAACCTTGTACCGGGTCCACACTTCGTCAAATTCACGGTCGAGTCCCGCGTGAGCGACGTAAGCCGCATCGGTTTCACGCTCGCCGAAGCCGATGGCGAGCACGAAGCTCTGGCCTCGAAGCAAAACCTCGCCGGTCACGGCCACGTTGCCGTCCGCGGCCAGGTTGTAATGCCAAAGCATGCGCTTATGCCGGGAAAGATCCTGCCATCCGTCGGAGGCGCCAACGTACCCCGCGGAACGGCCCTTCCAGCCGGTTGAACATGAAATCGCCAGCGCGGCATGGCGGGACTTGGCGAAGAGGAAAGACGTGCCCTTGTAGCTGCCGAAACTGGCGGAGTTGCGTCGTCCTTCGTCGCCCAGGTGCGGTGCGAGCAGAAAGTAGAGATGGTAGTCATCGGGATTTCCTTCCAGCACCTCGAAGCGGGTTCGCTGCAGCAAAAGGTCCGAATCGGGATCTGCGACGATCTCCTTGCGAATGCGATAGCGACCCGAGCGATGCGTGTTCGTGATCACCAGCGCGGGAACGCCGTCTTCGGCCCACTGTATCTCGCTAGTTGTG
>Ga0335072_10008045_pt1 | contig 15307 bp, 13 predicted proteins | sample Lox_Sample_21_FD_206725 | JGI IMG/M metagenome (GOLD analysis project Ga0335072, IMG submission 206725) | Soil microbial communities from Loxahatchee National Wildlife Refuge, Florida, United States - Lox_Sample_2.1 | ecosystem: Environmental > Terrestrial > Soil > Wetlands | place: USA... | reverse complement strand
TGCCGCGATGGGCCGGCCGCACCGCTCGCACCGGCCGTACTGCCCGGCCCCCAGCCTGGCAATCGCCGCCTCCACCTGCGCTAGCTGGCGGCGCGCCTGGTCCAGCAGGGCGGCGACATGCTGCCGCTCGAATGCGGTCGTCGCACCCTCCGGATCGTGCTCGTCGTCGGCGCTGGCCGGGCCCGCCGCATCGACGATCGCGCTGAAGTCCCGCTCCAGCGCGGCGAGCCGGTCCTGCGCAGCCCGACGCTCTTCGGCGAGCGCCGTGGCCGGGCTGCCGTCACACGTCATGCTTCCTGCTTACCACCGCCAGGCTGGCTGGCTGGCTAGCCTGGCCGCGGCCAGGCTGCCCGCCCGGATGTGCGCGGGCCGGCGAGATAAGGCAGGCTTGCAGCCATGGCAACAGACACCCTCACGCTTATGGCCGTGCACGCTCATCCCGACGACGAGGCATCGAGCACCGGCGGCGTCCTCGCGCTTTACTCTGACCAGGGCGTCCGGACAATTGTCGTGACCTGCACCAACGGTGAGTTCGGCGACGCGCCTGGTCAGGTCAAGCCTGGCGAAGACGGACATGACGAGCGAGCCGTGGCCGAGCTCCGGCTGACTGAACTGCGGCAGTCGTGCAAGATCCTCGGCGTCAGCAGTCTCGAGCTGCTCGGCTATCACGACTCGGGCATGCCGGACTGGGAGTACAAAGACCGGCCGGACGCATTCTGCAATGTGCCGCTGGAGGTGGTGAGCGCGCGGATCAGCGGGCTGATCGAGACCTACCGGCCGCAGGTTGTCATCTCCTATGACGACAAGGGCATGTACCAGCACCCCGACCACGTCCACGCCGCGAGGGCGGCTCAGGCCGCCGCGGCGCAGTCCGGCATCCCGGCGAAGTACTACCAGACGGCGATGCGCGGCAGCGACTGGCGCAAGGTGTGGGAGGCGCTCCGCGAACTCGGTGCCGAGGTGCCGGACGAGCGAGAGTTCACGCCCGAGCAGCGCAGGCAGGCCGAGGAGGCGGAGCAGCGGATCACCACGACGGTGGATATCAGCGCGGTGCTCGAGCGCAAGCGTGAGGCCCTGTTCGCCCATGCCAGCCAGATGCAGGAATCCTGGTTCAGCAAGCTGCCGCCGGAGATCGCGACGCAGACGTTCGGGCGGGAGAGCTTCGTCCGGGTGACCGACACCACCGGGGCGGCGCTGCCCGAAGACGACCTGTTCGCGGGCTTGCGCTAGCTGAGCGGAGCCCGGCCGGAAGCACGGGGACCCTGGGTATTGGGTCCCCGGGGCCCGGCATGCTGTCCCGGGCCGGTCAGTTTTGGCCGGCTCATGACTGGGCCTTTACCTGGTCTAAACCATCGCTTGCCGCGAGGCGGGAGTAGCACCAGCAGCAATCCGGCACCATTGATCCGTGTTCGCGATACTGCTGCGACTGTTCGGGCCGCACCACCGGAAGCACATCGCGGTCCTGCTGACGTCGGCCGCGGCTTGCGTCCTCGCTGGTGCCGCGGCCTTTGCCGCTACCCAAGGCCGGCCTTTCAGCACCGGCCTGTACTGGGCGATCACCACCGCGACGACGGTCGGATACGGCGACGTCACGCCGCAGAATGCCGCCGGGCGGGTCATCGCGTCGCTCGTCATGCTCACCACGATCCCGCTGCTGGCATCGGTGTTCGCGCTTGCGAGCGGCGACGTGGCAGCGGCTGGAATACGGAGGGTCCTGGCCATGCGCAGCCACTTTCCAGATGGCCGTTACCGGCTGGTGATCGGTCTGAACGACGCCGTGCCCGCGATCCTGGCTGAGCTGACCGCTGCCAGGATCCCGGTCGTGCTTGTCGCCGATACCGATCCGGCTAGCGTTCCGTCCGAGGTTCACCTGGTGCGCGGTGACCCGACCGACGAGACCGTCCTGAAGTCAGCCAAGCCAGAAGGTGCCGAGCAGGCATTGATCACCGGGCAGTCAGACGGTGACGTCCTCGTCAGCGCGGTGCTGGTTCGCAAGCTGGCGCCGGGCCTGGAGACGGCCGCTCTGGTCAGTTCTCCGGCAGTCCGGGAGGCGCTGACCGACCTCGGCGTCCATCAGGTCATCTCGGCGCACACGCTGATCGCGTCCACGCTGGCTAAGAGCCTGGAAACGCCGCACGCTGGCGACATGCTCGCGGAGCTAGTCGGGTCCGGCAACCACCGGCTCAGCGAAGTCGAGGCTGACGCGGCTGCGGTGGGCCGGCCGCTCAGCGCCATCAGAGACGAGCGCGACGGTCTCGTGCTCGGCATTGTTCACCGTGGCAAGTTCATGCTCGGTGTGGGCGACGACCCGGTAGTCCAGGCCGGCGACCACCTGCTGGTAGCAGAGCAGCCGGACCGCGCAGCCGCACGCGGTCGCGAGCCAGAAGGCGTGCATTAGCGCAGCAAGTGCGAGCAGGCTGCCCGGCCAGCATGGTGGCGGCATGTCAGCGCTCGCGTGGGCTGGCGTGTTTTGGCGACTTTGACCAGGAGCAAGTAACGTCGTCTGAACGTGTCCGCGCTCTGGGACTGGAACGATATCGCCGTGGACGGAAAACTCATACTGATCGACGGCTCCACAGCTCCACTTGATGAAGTCACGATCAAAAACGCACTAGCGGACGGCAAGCTGCTCTGGCTCGACTTCAAGCCTGCCGATCCGGACGGTATCGCGTTGCTGCGCGACGACTTCCAGCTGCATCCGGTGGCGATCGAAGCTGTCAGCGAGTTCGGCCAGCGACCCAGGGTGGAGGACTTCGGCAATGTCGTCTACCTGGTCAGCTACGGTGTCACCGGGCAGGGCAGGGACGACCTCACCGAGGTCCACATCTTCATCGCCAAGGACTTCCTCATCACGATCAGGAAGGACCACTGTCACGCGCTCGACGCGCTGTGGGACCGACTGGGCCGGCCGGGTGGCCTGCCCGTTGGCACCGGCAGGCCGACGCGGCTGGTCCTCGTCCACCACATCCTGGATAGCCTGATCGACAGCTTCTTCCCCAGGCTGTCGGAGTTCGACGACCGCATCGACGAGCTGCAGGAGCAGATCTTCGCCAAGCCAAGCAACGATCAGCTTGCCGAGCTTTTCAACATGCAGCGATGGCTGGTGAACGTGCGCAAGCTGGTCGCGCCGCAGCGCGACATGATGGCGTCGCTCGTCGCGGGAATGGTCGCCATGCCGGGCATGACTGAAGACGGCGAGCCCTATCTGCGTGATCTGTACGACCATACGATCCGGATCAGCGACCAGATCGACAGCTACCGGGACCTGCTGAGCAACGCCATGTCCGCCTACCTGTCGATGGTGTCCAACAACCTGAACGAGGTGATGAAGCAGCTCGCGATCATCGCCACGATCTTCCTGCCGTTGTCGTTCCTGACTGGATTCTTCGGCCAGAACTTCGCCTGGCTGGTCAGCAACCTCGGTGGCTGGCCCACGTTCGTGATCGTTGGCCTCGGCACGGAATTTCTGGCCGTAGCCGGGCTGTACTGGCTGTTCCGCCGCCGTGGCTGGATTGGCGCCGCCCGCTAGCCGCCAGCCAGGTGTCCCGCCGGCCGTGCGGCCCGCTCGCTGTCTGGCGCTGCTTGGTGTCCATGCTCAGCCGCGGAAGCCCTAGTCTGGCGGCATGGTGACGAAAACGGCCGGGAAGACACGCGCGCGCTCGCGTGGGCCTGAGACCCGTCTGGGCCTGGTGCGGCGTGCGCGACAGATCAACCGGATCCTGGCGGAGACATATCCGGACGCGCATTGTGAGCTTGACTTCACCAGCCCCTTCCAGTTGCTGATCGCCACCGTCCTGTCGGCCCAGACCACCGACGCCCGTGTCAACCTGACGACCCCGGCGTTGTTCGCGAAGTACCCCACTCCGGAGGACCTCGCCGCGGCCGATCCGGAAGAGATTGAGACATTGCTGAAGCCCACCGGCTTCTTCCGGGCTAAGACGAAAGCCGTGATCGGCCTGTCGGCCGCCATCAGGGACACCTTCGGCGGTGCGGTGCCTGGCCGGCTCGAAGACCTGGTCACGCTGCCGGGCGTGGGCAGGAAAACGGCGAACGTCGTGCTCGGTAACGCCTTCGGCGTGCCTGGCATCACGGTAGACACGCACTTCACGCGCCTGGCCCGCCGGTTCGGCTGGACCAGCCAGGACGACCCGGTCAAGATCGAGAAAGAGGTCGGGGAGCTGTTCCCGAAGTCGGAGTGGACGATGCTGTCACACCGGCTGATCTGGCACGGCCGCCGAATCTGCCACGCGCGTAAGCCTGCGTGCGGGGTGTGCCCGGTTGCCGCGCTCTGCCCGTCCTTCGGCACCGGCCCGACTGACGAGGCGACGGCCGCGAAGCTGGTCAAGAGCGGGCCGTTTTCTTGACTGCTGGCAGCGAAGGCCAAGCCCCGGCCGCACCTGATGGCGACGCACCTGCCTGGCTAGCCGGGCTGATTGCTCGTGCCGCCCACATGGAGGTGCCGACGGAGCTGCAACCGGACGGCCGCGGTCGCGCGGCCGCCGTCCTGATCCTGTTCGGCACCGGGCCGGATGGCCCGGATCTGCTGTTCATCGAGCGATCGGCTGGCCTGCGCAAGCACCCGGGCCAGCCCGCCTTTCCCGGCGGTGCAATCGATGAGTCGGACAATGGTCCGGTGCAGGCCGCCCTCAGGGAGGCTGCCGAAGAGACCGGGGTCGATCCTGCCGGAGTCCGCGTGCTCGCGGTCATGCCTGAGCTCTACATCTGGCGCAGCGATTTCCGGGTTACGCCGGTGATCGGCTGGTGGCACACGCCGGTACCGGTGGCGCCCGGAGATCCGGCGGAGATCGCAGCCGTCGTCCGGGTACCGATAACAGAACTGGCCAGTCCGGTGAACCGGATGATGATCCAGTACCCGGGCGGCCATGGCGGCTATGCCTTCCGGGTTGCTGGCCTGCTCATCTGGGGCTTCACAGCGCTGCTGCTCGACCGTGTGCTCGCCCTCGGGGGCTGGGAGCAGCCCTGGAACTCAGGCCAGCTGACGAAACTTCCGGTACAGGACCGGCCGGCCGGGTGGCCTCCGCGCGGCGGTTGACGTATCGGGGCCACACCGGCCGCAGCGTATCGAGTGACGCTATAAGTTGTTCAGGTGCCGGGTGACCTGCTTGACCTCGTCCTGCTTGCGCTCATCGCCGCCTTCGCCGTGGCCGGGTACCGGCAGGGTTTCATTATCGGGGTTCTGTCGCTCGCCGGTTTCGTGCTCGGCGTAGCCGGCGGGGCGTTCATCGCGCCCGGCATCTCCCGCGCGTTTGCCAAGAGCGTGCAGTGGCAGGCGTTCATCGCGATCCTGGTGGTATTCGCGGCGGCCGTCATCGGGATGCTGATAGCGTCCGGGCTCGGCGTTGCCGTCAGGTCCCGGCTCACGGGCCGTCCCGCAACGGTTGTTGATTCGCTCGGCGGCGCTGCTGTCAATATCGTCGCAGTCCTGATAGTCGCCTGGCTGATCGGCTCGTTCCTGCAGAACGCCCAGTTCCCCACCATTTCCCGGCAGGTAGACGACTCGGCAGTCCTGCGCACGGTGGACGCCGTGATGCCGCGCGCCGTGCTGTACCTGCCGGTCTTTCCCGGCTTGCACAGCCTGCTGTCGAACGGGCTGTACTCCCAGGTATTCAGTGCCATCGGGGCGGAGGGCAGCCTGACCCTGGCTCCGGCCAGCAAGGCCGTGCTGAAATCGCCGGCGCTAGCCAGGGACGAGCAGAGCATCGTCAAGATAGAAGGCATCGCCGCTTCGTGCTCTCAGCAGATCGAGGGCTCGGGCTTCGTGATCGCTCCGCATCACGTGCTCACCAACGCGCACGTGGTCGCCGGCGTCACGGTCGGCCCGTATGTCTACCAGCCCGGCGGCCCGCAGCTCACCGCCCACGTAGTGCTCTACGATCCGCGGCGCGACCTGGCCGTGCTCTATGTGCCCGGCCTGTCCGCGCCGGCGCTGAAGCTGGCCGGCCCCGCGTCGAACGGCACCAGCGCCATCGTGGCCGGCTATCCGGAAAACAATCCCTTCACGGTCGTGCCTGCCAGGATCGGATACAGCATGCAGGCTTCCGGGCCGAACATTTACTCGACGCAGGACGTTACCCGGCAGATCTACCCGATCAAGGCGGACATCCGCTCGGGCAACTCCGGCGGCCCGCTGCTGGCGCGCGACGGCCAGGTGTACGGCGTGGTGTTCGCTGCCTCCACTGCCTATCCAGATATCGGCTACGCCCTGACGTCGGGAGAGGTGGCGAGCGACGTCACCGCGGGCGGCCACGCTACCGCTGACGTGTCCACCCAGAGCTGTCAGGATGGCTAGCCGCGATCTGCCGCGCCCGGGACCTGCAGCCTGAGGTGCAGGCTGCCGGCGTCAAGCTGGTCAGCTCCCGCCTGCTCGATATGCGCGGCAAGCTCGGCACAGGACAACCGCAGGCCGGCGACGTCGATGCCATGCGGGCCACTGGCAGGGTAACCCGCCAGGCGGTCAGCGCCCCGCCGCAGCAGGCTCACGGCGCCGCGAGCATTACCGCGCAGCGCGTGCGTCAAGCCGACGGCGATCTGAGCTAGTCCCTGCCACAGGTCGCGCTCAGCCTGCGGTGCGGCCTTCCAGGCCGCCTCGAGCACTTCATGCGCGTGGAACGGGCGACCGGCGTCAATCAGCTCCTGGGCGGTCGTCAGGGCTTCCAGCGGAGGCCGGAGCCGGTCATCAGCCGGCGGCTGGCCGCCCGCGTCCCTGGGCAGCGGGCGCCCGAGTGCGTCGCGCGGCCTGGCATTCCGCGCCCGCCCGGCGGCATCGCGATCTCGGCCAGGGAGCACTAGCTAACGCTCAGGCTCGGGATCAGTCAGCCAGGAACGTAGCTCCAGGTCGAAGCGGTCGGCCGCCTCCTCGTGCGGGAAGTGACCGGTCCCGTCGAGCAGCCGCCACCGGTACGGCGCGTCGACGTAGACGCCAGAGCCACGGGCCGCGCTTGGCAGGACGCACGGATCAAGCGCCCCGTGCAGGTGCAAGGTAGGCACCTGGATGGGCGAGCGCATCATGCGGCTGTACGCGATCCCGTCGGGCCGGAACCTGGACCGGAGGTACCACCGGTGGTACTCGAGCGCGGAGTGGGCAACGGACGGTACGCACATCGCTTCCGCGTACCGCCGTTCCGTCTCCGGATCCGGCCAGCCGGGCCCTGACCAGGCGGTGAGCAGCCGTCCGACCCGGCTAGCGCCGTCCTTCAGCAGCCGCCGTTCCGGCAGCATGGGCAGCTGGAAGCCTAGTGCGTAGCTCATGCTCTTGGCCTGGGCGAATGGTGCCGATAGAAGAGCAGAGCGAAGTCGCAGCGGGTGCGGCATGGAGACGATCGCAAGCCGCCTGACGACCTTCGGGTGGTAGGTCGCCATCGTCCAGGCGATCAGCCCGCCCCAGTCGTGCCCAACGACCACGGCGTTGGCCTCGCCGAGCGCCCGGACCAGCCCGGCGGCGTCCGAGGCCGCGGTGATCAGGTCGTATCCGCGCGGCGGCTTGTCGCTGCCACCGTATCCGCGCAGGTCAGGGGCAGCAACACGGAACCCCGCCTGGCTGAGCGAGTCAAGCTGGCGCCGCCACGTCCACCAGAACTCCGGAAATCCGTGCAACAGCAGCACGAGCGGTCCATCGCCGCTTTCTGCGACGTGAAAGCGGGTCCCGTTCGCGCTTACCGACCGGTGCGTCCAGGGTCCGCTCAGGTAGATGGAGGCAGTGCCGCGCGCGGTCATGGCTAGCCGGCTTTGGCGGAGGCCTTGGCGGTGCTGCCGGGCTTGCCGCGACGCAGTAGTGACATTCCCTCTGCCACGCTCCGCCTGGTCCTGCTCATGCCGCCCAGCTTGTGCATCATGCGCAGGGCGATCAGGGCCGCGATGCCAATGATCAGCACACAGGTGCCTGCCACGATCAGAAACGCTGCCCACAGCCAGATATGCAGCGCGTTCAGGCCAAAGGCGAAGGCGAAGCAGAGCAGCATCAGGACCAGGCAGGCGGCGAATAGTGCGACCACTCCGAGTCCGGCGCCGAAGCCGAGGCGCTTCGCGTCGGACTTCAGCTCCAGCTTGGCAAGGTCGAGCTCGTACCGGACCAGCTGCGAGATGTCCCTGGCCGCCACGGAGACTAGATCGCCGATTGACTGATCCGTCACGCCGTTAGCCGCGCGCTTCACCGCGGGATCGGCCATGGGTGCCTCCCTCTCTCCGTGCTGTCAACTCAAAGTCTTGCTTATACCCAATGGCGACAGGAGCCGGCATCCGGTATTTGGGAATAGCCTTGCGGCGCGGGCACTCAAAAGTGATGGTTTCCCGCGCTTGCATGTGCAACTGGCCGCGGCCGGCGCCGGGCGGATCGGGCGGGCAGCGTGCCCGGTTTCCGGCGGCTGGACAGCGGCCAGTCCGGCTCGATGCCGTGGACCCTGGTCCGGATGTGCTGGGACGGATCACCCGCGAGCTGGGGGGCTGGCGCGCGCCCGCACTGCAAACGGCGCCCCCTTTGCCAGGGGCGCCGTCGCACGGACACGTCCCGCCGGGTTACCAAGCGTGCACCTTCTCTGCCGTGGTAGGCAGACGATGGTCTGCGCCCTTGTAGCTCCGGCGCTCCTGCGGCCACTATTCGCCTGCCACGGCACGCCTCCCGCGGCTGGTCGCGCGTGGGTACCCGGCTTCCGTGTACGGACCATCGGCCCGTGATTCCTTTGTACTGGTCGGCGGCGGCTTTGGAAAGCCCGCGGCGTGATGGATTCGTTATCTCAATCGATTGACGGGGTTGCATGCCCGCAACTCGCCCGGCAGCGCGGGCCGACAGCGCCCGGAGCAGGCAGAATGCCGTCGTCGCTGGTCTTTCACCGGTTATGCGATGCTCCGCCCGGCTTCCTTGCTCGCGAAAAACTAGCTCCGGCTAGTTACCCCGGTGCTCTCGACGGATGTGCCTGCGGTCCGGCAGCATAGGGGGAGGCAGCAGAACCCTTTGCACTTCGGCGTGACCCGCTGGTAACTTGCCCCGATTGCAACTAGGCTTTCTTGGGTAACGGACCCGGCTCTGCCCCCCCGGAGCCGGACCGTATGGCGACCCCCGTTCTCCCCCCCGACGGGGGTCGCCCCATTTCCGGGTCCGGCTGGCCGTTCCAGGCTCAACTTGATCGCAGCTATCCGGACGGGAATGCCCGGTCAGTGCGCGCCAACGTCCTGATCCGGCTGAGGCGCGCCGGCCAGCAGACAGCGCAGCAGCGTGACCGCATCGTCTTTGGCCAGCGGATGATTGCCATTCCCGCATTTGGGCGACTGAATGCACGCCGGGCAGCCGGCTGCACATTCGCAGCCGGCAATTGCTTCGGCCGTCGCCGACAGCCAGGCCCGCGCAGCCATGAAACCGCGCTCGGCGAACCCGGCGCCGCCGGCATGGCCGTCATAGACAAAGACGGTGAGCTTGCCGGTTGCCGGGTGCAAGTCGGCTGACACGCCGCCGACATCCCACCTGTCGCAGGCTGCTACCAACGGCAGCAGGCCGATCGCGGCGTGCTCGGCCGCGTGGGCTGCGCCAGGCAGGTCTATCCCCGAGCCGGCCAGCGCTGCGCGCTCAGCTGCGGCGATCGTCCACCAGACCGCCCTCGTTGGCAGCCTTCGTTCCGGCAGGTCCAGGACATCCTCGCCGATGACCAGCCCCGTCTCGGCGCTTCGCCTGGCGAAGGAGACCACTTGCCGAGTGACGAGGACATCCCCGAAGCACACGGCTGCCTGACCCCACTCAGTCCGCTGAAGCTCAGTCGTTACCTCAATGCTGGTGAGCTCTCTGGCAGTGGTCGAGTAGCCGGGTTCGCACAGCTCGACCAGGGCGACGCGGTCGTCCAGATCTAGCCGGCTAACCAGGTAGGTCTCGCCCTGATGGCTGTAGACGGCGCCGGAATGGGCGAGGAAGTGCGCGGACGGCTCATCCACGGTACCGACCAGCCGGCCGGTGGAAAGCTCTACGATCCGCACTGGCCAGCCGCCTGTGCCGCGCAGCCCGGTCCGGGTTGCCAGCCCCTGCCGGGTGCAGAAGAAGCGGCTGCCGCGAGCGCGGAGCAGGCCGTCATCGCTCAGCTGCCCGGCTAGCGGCGCTGCGGCCGGGCTGAAGGCGGCAAGGTCGTGGGCGCCGAGGGGAAGCTCCGCAGCCGCGGCGCACAGATGGGGAGCGAGCACGTACGGGTTGTCGGGGTCCAGCACCGTCGCCTCAACCGGCGCGCCGAGCAAGGCCTGCGGGTGATGAACGAGATAAGTGTCGAGCGGGTCATCACGGGCGATGAGCACCGCGACGGCTTCGCGCCCGTCGCGTCCTGCCCTGCCTGCCTGCTGCCAGAGCGCCGCCCTGGTGCCCGGCCACCCGGCCATCAGGACCGCGTCCAGCCCCGCCACGTTGACACCGAGCTCAAGGGCCGTCGTCGCGGCCAGCCCGGTAATTTCACCGGCCCGCAGCGCGTCCTCAAGCGCTCGACGCTCTTCCGGCAGGTAGCCAGACCGGTACGCCGCGACCCGCTCGGCCCGGTCGGCCTCTCCTATCTCGGTCAAGTGGTGGCGCGCTGCCTGCGCCACGGCCTCAGCGCCGCGCCTGGACCTGACGAACGCCAGCGCGGCCACGTCGCACCGCACGAGCTCAGCGAGCAGCTGGGCAGCCTCCGAGGTGGCAGCCCGGCGGACCGGAGCGCCGGCCTCGCCCCTGGCGCCCGTCAGCGGCGGCTCCCAGAGTGCGAACGTCAGCGGTGCGCGCGGCGCGCCATCCGAGCTGACCGCCGTCACCGTGCGGCCGGTGAGCTGCTGGCCACATCTGGCCGGCTCGCTGATGGTGGCCGATGCGAGCACGAACACCGGCTCAGCGGCGCTGTGGTGATAGGCGACTCGTCGCAGTCGGCGGAGGACATGCGCGACGTGCGAACCGAAGACGCCCCGGTAGGTGTGGCACTCGTCGACGACGACGTAGCGCAACCGGCGGAAGAATCCGTTCCACCTAGCATGACCAGGGAGAAGGGATTGATGCAGCATGTCGGGCGTCGTGAGCAGGTAGTTAGCCTGCGATCTTGCTCTGGTCCGCTCGGCCCACGGCGTGTCGCCGTCGACGACGGCTGTCCTGACGCCGCGCAAGCCTAGCGATCTGACGAACTTGGCCTGGTCGGCCGCGAGCGCCCGGGTTGGTGCCAGGTAAAGCGCGGTGCCGCCCGCCAGGATGCCGGTGAGCGCGGGTAGCAGGTAGCCCAGGGACTTTCCGGACGCGGTGCCGGTCGAGATTATGACGCTCTGGCCGTTCGAGGCCAGGTCCGCCGCCTCGGACTGGTGCTGCCAGGGAGCGGCCACGCCGTGCGCGGCCAGGGCGGCGATAAGCTCCGGCGACACCCAGGTCGGCCAGTCCGCGTACTGGCCCTGACGGCCGGCCAGGTGCGTCATGAACGTCAGCCGTCCGGCCTGCGCGCCAGCCTGGAGTACTGCGGCCGGGCCTGCCGTGGCCGGTTGCGGGGCCCCGGTGCCTGCCTGCGTCGTGAGCGCGCTGCCGGCTACCCGCCGCGGCCGGCCTGACTGCTGGCCTTGCTGCACGGGACAATGGTCCGGCCGCAGGATTGCTACGGAGTCGGGCGGGGGTACCAAGTGCATCAGATCCCAGTGTGTCGTACTGCGCAAGGTGCCTGCGACCGCGATCTGGTATAGGAATAACGGTAGGGCGTGGTTGAATGCGCGGCAGGGTATCTACCGGCCGCGCCTCACCGGCCCGCCAAGGCTGGTACTGCAAGGCCGACCGTGACGGACCTGGCAGATTACGCGTAACAGACATGCACGGCCATCGCTAGACATTGACCGCCGTGAGGCGCTGGAGGATATGTGGACCTGAAGCTGGACCACCACAGCAAGGATGGAATCGAGATCGTCGATGTTGAAGGCGAGATCGACGTCTACACCGCTCCGCGCTTGCGTGAACTGCTGATCGAGCTCGTCAACAGCCGTTTCTACCAGCTCGTCGTGAACATGGAGAAGGTCGAATTCCTGGACTCTACCGGCCTCGGTGTCCTCGTCGGCGGGCTGAAGCGGGTCCGCGCGCACGACGGATCACTGGACCTGGTCTGCACCCAGGAGCGGATCCTGAAGATCTTCCGGATCACGGGACTGACCAAGGTGTTCGGCATCCATGACACCGTGGACGAGGCCATTGCGGCGCGGCGGGCGGAGAAGTAGCGAGCCAGACGCACTGGCGCTACCACTGCGACCGGACGACGTATTTATGGCAACTGTAGAACTGACCTTCACCGCGCTGCCCGCGCACGTGCGCACGGCGCGGCTGGTGGCAACCGCGGTCGCGAGGCGCAGCGGAGTCGATGAGTCGCTGCTCGACGAGGTCCGGCTCGCGGTGGGGGAGGCATGTTCCCGAGCTGTCGAGGGACACCAGTTGTACTGCCCCGCAGAGCCTGTCCGGCTCGCACTCACTGACCTCGCGGGCCGGTTTGAGGTCGAAGTCACCGATACCTGCGCGCCCGGGGCGCGCTCGCCAGGCGGACCCGGCACTGTGGCGGATCCGGCAGGCGGCTGGATGGCCGGGGCGGACGCTGGCGTCCCGGCCGGGCTCGGCATCGCGGTCATCGAGGGCCTTGCGGACGACGTGCAGATCAGCGAGACGCCCGCTGGCACCAGCATCAGGATGAGCTGGCCGTTGGCCGGCGCCGACCGTTAGCCGGCGTACTGAGCTGCCGGCCGGGTGCAGGCCGGGGGTTCCTGTCCTAGTACCCTTACGTCACAAAGCTGTCGCGACAACGTAAGTAGTCGCACCCGATTTACCATCCGCTTACCAGGATGCGTAGACTCCCGGCACGCCACGCGTAAGGTTGGCTTGCCGTCTGCCGGCAGGCATGGCCGGTCCGCTGCGTACTAAAGCCACCGGGACGGTGCCCGCGCGCATGGGCTCGGTACAAGCTTGTATCCCTGTCAAGGAGGACGGATAATGCACAACCTCGCCCAAGGGGGAGGCTTGGCCACGGTAGCGGGGAGCAACCTGGCCTGGGTAGCCATAGTGGCTGTGATCGCCGTCGCTGCGCTTGTCGTCGCAGCCTTGCTGATCAGGAACGTGCTGGCGGCCAGCGAGGGCACGCCCAAGATGCGGGAGATCGCCAAGGCCGTCCAGGAAGGTGCCGCAGCTTATCTGCAGCGGCAGTTCAAGACCCTCGGCATCTTCGTGTTCGTGATCTTCTTTGTGCTGCTGGTGCTGCCAGCCCCCGACGGGTCGGTCCGGTTGGGCCGGTCGCTCTTCTTCCTGGTAGGGGCCCTTTTCTCTGCATTTACCGGATTTACCGGAATGTCGCTGGCCGTCCGCGGCAATGTCCGCGTGGCAGCGGCCGCAAAGGAGGCCGGCGAACGGCCGGCCATGCGGATCGCCTTCCGCACCGGCGGCGTGGTGGGCATGCTGACCGTCGGCCTCGGCCTGCTCGGCGCGGCCGTCGTGGTGTTGCTCTACAAGTCGAACGCCTCCGGCGTCCTTGAGGGCTTCGGCTTCGGCGCCGCGCTGCTGGCCATGTTCATGCGGGTTGGCGGCGGCATCTTCACCAAGGCAGCCGACGTGGGGGCTGACCTGGTCGGCAAGGTCGAAAAGGGCATCCCCGAGGACGACCCGCGGAACGCCGCCACGATTGCCGACAACGTGGGCGACAACGTCGGCGACTGTGCCGGGATGGCGGCCGACCTGTTCGAGTCCTACTCGGTAACCCTGGTCGCGGCCCTGATTCTGGGCAAGGTCGCGTTCGGGTCCGCGGGCCTGGTCTGGCCGTTGATCGTCCCGATGATCGGCGTCATCACCGCGGGGTTCGGCATCTTCCTGGTCGCGCCGCGCAAAAACGATCGCAGCGGCATGACCGCGATCAACCGCGGCTTCTTCGCCTCCGCGATCATCTCGCTTGTGCTGGTGATCATCTTCGCCTTCATCTACCTGCCGTCGAAGTTCAGTGCGCTCAAGGGCGTGACCGACCACACGATCCTGGCCCAGAAGGGCGACCCGCGGCTGGTGGCCATTCTGGCAGTCGTGATCGGCCTCGTTCTGGCCAGCGCCATCCAGTTGCTGACCGGCTACTTCACCGAGACCAACAGGAAGCCGGTCAAGGAGATCGGGGAAAGCTCGGTCACCGGCCCGGCCACCGTGATCTTGTCCGGCATCTCGGTCGGCCTTGAGTCCGCCGTTTACTCGGCGCTGCTCATCGGCGGCGCCGTGTACTGCGCGTTCCTGCTTGGTACCGGGAGCCCGACGCTGGCCCTGTTCTGCGTCGCGATGGCCGGCACCGGTCTGCTGACCACGGTCGGCGTCATCGTCTCGATGGACACCTTCGGCCCGGTCTCGGACAACGCCCAGGGCATCGCGGAGATGTCCGGTGAGGTCGAGGGCGAGGCAGCGCAGGTGCTGACCAGGCTGGACGCCGTGGGCAACACCACAAAGGCCATCACCAAGGGCATCGCGATCGCGACCGCCGTCCTTGCCGCGACCGCGCTGTTCGGTGCGTTCCGCACTCAGGTGACGGCTGAGCTCGGGATCAAGCACCTGGGCGCCTTCAGCCTGGGTATCGACTCACCCAACGACCTGTTCGGCCTGATCATCGGCGCTGCCGTGGTGTTCTTCTTCTCGGGGCTGCTGATCATGGCGGTCGGCCGGGCCGCCGGGCGGGTCGTCATGGAAGTGCGGAATCAGTTCCGCGACCACCCCGGCATCATGGACTTCACCGAGAAGCCTGAATACGGCCGGGTGGTCGACATCTGCACCAGGGACTCGCTGCGCGAACTGGCGACACCCGGCCTGCTGGCGGTGCTGATGCCGATCACGGTCGGGTTTGCCTTCGGCTACGCCCCACTCGGCTCCTTCCTGGCGGGCGCCATCGCGGCAGGCGCGCTGATGGCGGTGTTCCTGGCGAACTCTGGTGGTGCCTGGGACAACGCCAAGAAGCTGGTGGAAGACGGCCACCACGGCGGTAAGGGCTCGGAGGCACACGCGGCGACAATTATCGGCGACACTGTGGGCGACCCGTTCAAGGACACCGCGGGCCCGGCTATCAACCCGCTCATCAAGGTGATGAACCTGGTGTCGCTGCTGATCGCGACCAGCGTGGTCGAGTACAGCGGCAACCTTGGCCTGCGGGCCGCCGTGGCGATCGTGGCCGTGGCGATCGTGGCGACCGCGATCATTGTCTCGAAGCGCCGGTCAACGAGCATCTCGGGCGGCGACACCGAGGCGCAAACCCGGGCCGACAAGGTGCATGCCTGACGGCACAGTAACGACGCAGCGGGGACGGGCACCGCAAGCGGCGCCCGTCCCCGC